>Ga0315902_10009659_pt1 | contig 12868 bp, 9 predicted proteins | sample LakEriMetagenome_9_FD_203523 | JGI IMG/M metagenome (GOLD analysis project Ga0315902, IMG submission 203523) | Freshwater fungal communities from buoy surface, Lake Erie, Ohio, United States - Buoy 12 MA117 | ecosystem: Environmental > Aquatic > Freshwater > Lake > Lake biofilm | place: USA... | reverse complement strand
AGCGACCCGCAGGGATTCGATCACTTCGATGTCCTCGTCGGGCAAGGCGACTATTGGAGTCCGACCTTCATCGTCGACGGCGTGAAGACGAAGCGCGAAGGTCACGCGACCGACATCATCCATGCCAGCGCGATCGCGCGGCTCGATGCGCTTGCGGCAGGTGCGAAGCAGGGGACGCCGTTTGCGCTCCTCGTCCATCACAAGGCGCCGCATCGCAACTGGATGCCGCAGCCGCGGTTTTTCGGGCTGTTTTCGGAGGAGCGCATTCCGGAACCGGCGTCGCTGTTCGATGACTTCGCGGGGCGCAGCGTCGCGAGTTCGCTCCAGACGATGAGCATCGCGCGCGACCTGTCGTGGGACTACGACCTCAAGGTCGAGCCGCGGCGGCTCTTCCCCGACGGCAAGGTGCCGCAGCTCGACAAGTGGATGGAGAACGAGCTTTCGCGCTTGCCCGAGGAAACGCGTCGCGCGGTCCGCGACGCGTATCGCGTCGAGAACGACGCGCTCGTCGCGGACTTCGCGTCGATGGACGCGCGCGCGCAGGCGTCGTGGCGTTTCCAGCGCTACGCGAAGGACTACCTGCGCACCGCGCAGGGCGTCGACGAGTCGGTGGGCGGCATCCTCGACGAACTCGACCGTCTCGGGATCGCGGACAACACGATCGTCGTCTACACGAGCGACCAAGGCTGGTTTCTCGGCGAGCACGGCTGGTTCGACAAGCGCTGGATGTACGAGGAGAGCTTCCGCACGCCGCTCGTCGTGCGCTGGCCGCGCGTGATCCCGGCGGGCGGCGCGTCGCAGGCGCTCGTCCAGAACCTCGACTTCGCGCCGACATTCCTCGAGGCTGCGGGCGTCGCGGTGCCGGCCGACATGCAGGGGAAGAGCATGCTTGCGCTCCTGAAGGCGGGTGGCGATGAATCAAAAGTGGGCACAACGCCGTTCCGCGACGCGACCTACTACCGCTTCGAGGAATCGAAGGGCCCGCACACCGTGCCGCGCCACGAGGGCGTGGCGACGGCGAAGGCGAAGTTGATCCGCTTTCTCGACCTGAAGGGCGCGGACGGCAAGCCGCTCCTCGAGCTCTACGACCTCGTCGCGGACCCCGACGAGCGCCGCAACCTCGCGGGCGACGCGGCCGCCGCGCCGCTTCTCGATGAGATGCTTGCGAAGCTCGAGGCGCTGCGCGCGGAGTACGGTGCGCCCGCCGATACGGCCGTCACGCCGTGACCGTGGCGGCGGCGTGGTGCTTGAGCGCCGCCGCGTTCAGCCGCGTGCGGCGCCGGTACATCCACACGCCGAGCACGACGAGCGCAAGCGCCGCCGCGTGGTAGCCGCCGAAACCGTCGAGCCAGCGGTGGTCGTCGCGCCAGTACTCGTGCACGAACCGGAACGCGCCGTAAGCGATCAGGTAGAGGTTGAAGCGCTGCGTCGGCTGCCAGCCGAAGCGCGTCGCGGCCAGCGCCCAGCCCAGGAACGCGAGATTGAAGCCAAGCTCAATCACCGCGCTCGGCACGCGCGCGTGGCCGTGCGCGTCGGTCATCGCCCACCACGCCGGCGCACACTCGACTCCGGGACAGCAGCCCGCCGCGACGCATCCGACGCGGCCGATCGCGATCGCAAGCGGCACCGTGAGCGCGAACGCGTCGCCGGTCGCGGTTGTCAGGCCGAGGCGCGACTTCGTCCATTCGACCGCCAGCGTTCCGAAGAGCAGCGCGCCCGTCACCGAGCGGCCCGAGAGGAGCGCCATCCAGTCGTCGCGGCGATGCCAGCCCTCGGCCGCGAGAAAGACGAGCTTCGCGCCGACGAACGCGCTCACGAGCGCCACAAGGTAGACGACGACGATGCGCCCGTCGCGCCGTTCGGGGCGGTGCTTGAAGAACCGGTCCCAGACGAGCGCCGACGCGGCGATCGCTGCGATCGACAGGAGGATGTACCACGGGCTCCCGAGCACGCAGGCTTTATAGCGCGTGCTTGTACGTGCCAGCGTTTCCCCTCACAATCACGGCATGCCTTTGTCCCTCGCAGGATTGCTCGTCCCTTTCCTGCTCGCCTCGCCGCCGGCGGACGCCGCGCCCGCACGCCCGGCGGGCGACAAGCCGAACATCATCCTGTTCCTCGTCGACGACCTCGGGCAGCAGGATGTGTCGGTGCCGATGCTCGACGAGACCACCGCGCTCAATCGGCGCTACCGCACGCCGAACCTCGAGGCGCTCGCCGCGCGCGGCGTGCGCTTCTCAAACGCCTACGCGGCCGGGCCCGTCTGCACGCCATCGCGCGCCGCGATCCTGACGGGCCAGTCGCCCGCGCGCACCCACATCACCTACTGGACGCTCGAGAAGGACACCGACACCTCCTCGCGCCACCCGCGGCTCGACCCGCCCGCGTGGCGGATGAATGGCGTCTCGCCGTCGCCTGAGTTGCTGCCTGAACTCCTCCGAAAGGCGGGCTACCGCACGATCCATGTCGGGAAGGCCCACTGGGGCGCGCGCGGGACGCCCGGCGCCGACCCGCTCAACATGGGCTTCGACATCCATGTCGCGGGGCACGCGGCAGGCGCGCCAGGGAGCTTCTGGGGCACCGATTGGTTCAAGGACGCGGCGCGCAAGCAGCGGGGGAAGATCGCCCCGCAGGACGCGCCCGCGAGCGTGTGGGATGTGCCCGGGCTCGCGCGCTGGCAGGGGCAGGACATCTGGCTCGACGACGCGCTCGCCCGCGAGGCTGCGGACGCGATCTCGGGCGCGGTCCGCGATGGGCGCCCGTTCTTCCTCTCGTTCTGCCCGTACGGGGTTCACACGCCGATCATGGAGGATGCCCGGTTCGCGTCGGCGTACGCGGGTCTCGACGCGAGCGAGCGTGCCTACGCGACGATGGTCGCGGCGGTCGACGACGCGCTTGGGCAGCTCGTGCGTCGCTGCACCGAACTCGGAGTGCTCGAGAACACGGTCATCGTGTTCACCTCCGACAACGGCGGGCTTTCTGCGCATGGGCGTGGTACCGCGCCCGACGGGCGGACGAAGCACGCCCACAACGCGCCGCTGCGGTCGGGCAAGGGCTCTGCCTACGAGGGCGGTCTGCGCGTTCCGTTCGTGGTGGCGGGTCCGGGCATCAGCGCGCGCGCGAAGCCCGATCCAACGCCGGTCGTCGGAACAGACCTCTATCCCACGCTGCTGTTGCTCGCACACGCGGGGCTCCCCACCGGCTACCGCATCGATGGCGTCGATCTCGGACCTCTGTTCCGCGGTCCGGCGCCGGCGCCCGACCGGGCGCTGCTCTTTCATCAGCCGCATGCATGGGGGCCGGAGGGCCCGGGGATCGAGCCCTTCAGCGCGATCCGCGAGGGGCGCTGGAAGCTGATCTGGTTCCACGATCGAGCGGGCGACGGGCCGCGCATCGAGCTCTTCGATGTCGCGGGCGACCCGGCCGAGTCGGTCGACTGCGCGGAGTCAAACCCGGAGACGCGGCTCGAGATGCTGGCGCGGCTGCGCTCGGCGCTCCGCGAGGCGGGGGCGCAGTACGCGACCCTTCGCTCGGACGGCGGCGAGGTCCGGCCATGATCCGCGCTTCTTCGCCGTGATTGGGGCTTGACGGATCGGGCGGATGGCGTACCCTCGCGTTGTCCGTCGGCATGGACACACACACACGCGGTGGGAAACGCACGCGCAAGGTCGCGCGGGCAACGCGTCGTGCCGTGCCGATGGCAGCAGGGAGGCGTCATGTCGGAAGTTCGTGGTGGGACCTCGGTCGAGGTGAAGGATGCGCTCGTGCAGGAGCCGGTTTCGCCGGCGCGCAAGGGCGGCAAGGGTGGCAGGCACGGCGAGGGTGGAAGCGGCGGGAACCGCGGGCGTGGCACGCTTGCGCGCGTTGCGTCGTGGATGGGGAAGCCGGGCGTCGGGCTCTTCCTTCTCGGCGCTGCGCTGGCGTTCGGCGTGCTCGGCGCGAGCGATCGCCTCGGCACCGCGCTCCGCACGATGCGCCAGGACAACGCGATCCGCGTCAAGGGAGTCGCGGAGATGGACCTCACGAGCGACCGCGGCAGCTGGACCGGGACCGTGCGTGCGCGCGCAGCGACGCTTCCGGATGCGTACACCCGCCTTGAGCACTCGATGACCGCGTTGCGCGCGTTCGTCATCGAGTCGGGCATCTCGAACGACCTCATTTCGATCGGCAGCGTGACGATCTCGCGCGTGATGGGACGCGACGAGAAGGGAAACGAGACGAATCAGATCGAGGCGTTTGTCCTCACGCAGGGACTGGGATTCACCTCGCCGAATGTGCAGGTCGTGCGGCAGATCGCCAACGACGCCACGGCGCTCATCAAGCAGGGCGTCGAGGTCGAGAGCTCGAGTCCGGTCTTCAAGGTCAGCACGCTTGAGGACGCCAAGCTGCGCCTCCTCGAGCAGGCCACGACCAACGCCTACGAGCGCGCCAAGACGCTCGCGCGCGGTTCGGGCAATTCGGTCGGCAAGCTCTCGAACGCCTCCCAGGGGACCTTCCAGATCCTCGCGCGTGGCTCGACGAGTTCGAGCGAGTGGGGCGGCGAGTACGACACCTCGACGATCGACAAGATCGCGCGCGTGGTGGTCACGCTCGACTACACGGTCGAATGAGCGCGCGCAGGCGCGGCGGGGTTCACAGGCTCCATGCGGCGCGCCGCTGCGCGAGATCCTGGGGGCCGATCGCGCCGTCGAGGTCGAGATCCTCGGCGGCGCTTCCGCAAGGTCGTGCTGAAACGCGCTGAACCGTGCCGATTCCTGCCGAATCGCGTGGACGCACGGCGCGGTGGTCCTGAGTACCTTGCACGGGTGGACGCAGGCGCGATTGCAATCGAAGTTCTCGGCGGTCTCGCCGTCGGGGTGAGCCTTGGGCTCATCGGCGCGGGTGGCGCGATTCTCTCGATGCCGATCTTCGTGCTGGTGCTGGGGCATGGCACGCAGGTCGCGATTCTCGAGGCACTTGTCGTGACGGGCGTGATCGCGGCGTTCAGCGCCATGCGCAGCGCGCTCGCGAAGTCGGTCGACTATGCACGAGCGCTCGTGTTCGCGGCCCCGGGGCTTGTTGGTGCGTGGATCGGCGGACCGCTCGGACATGCGCTCGAGGACCGCGTGCAGGCGGGCCTGTTCGCGGCGCTCGCAGTTGTTGCGGCGTGGCGTCTGCTTCGGCCGCGGGCGGAGGAGCCCGCGTCCGAGGGTGCGCCGCCGCTGCGCGGACGGGCGCTCGTCGTTGCGGTCCTGACTGGATTCGCGATCGGGGTGCTCACCTCCGTGCTCGGTGTCGGCGGCGGGTTCCTGCTCGTGCCTGCGCTCGTGCTCGTAACGCGGGTTCCGATCAAGCTTGCGGTGGGTACGAGCCTTGTCGTCATTGCGGTGAACGCGGCGGTCGCCTATGCGTCGAATGCGTGGAGTGCGCCCGAAGCGGTCGAAGGAGTCGCATGGGGCGCCGTTGCCATCGTGGCTGGATTCGGCATCGCGGGAAGCCTCGTCGGCGCCCGGCTCTCGACGAAGCTGCCGCCTGCCGTATTGCGCAAGGCCTTCGCCGGCGTGCTCGTCTTGGTCGCCGTTGCGGTCTTGGTGAAGACGCTGTGGCGGTGACTTGGCGATCGGGCAATCGCCTGTCGGCGTGGCGGGCGTGGAACGCGTGGAACATGGTGTGGAACGCGTCGCGCGCGTGGAACATCGCGTGGCGGGCGTGGAACCCGTGGAACACGGCGCGGAACGCGTCGCGCGCGTGGAACATCGCGTGGCGGGCGTGGAACCCGTGGAACACCGCGTGGAACGCGTCGTGAGCGTGGAACATCGCGTGGCGGGCGTGGAACCCGTGGAACATGGTGTGGAACGCGTCGTGAGCGTGGAACATCGCGTGGCGGGCGTGGAACCCGTGGAACATGGTGTGGAACGCGTCGCGAGCGTGGAACATCGCGTGGCGGGCGTGGAACCCGTGGAACACGGCGCGGAACGCGTCGTGAGCGTGGAACATCGCGTGGCGGGCGCAGAACGCGTGGCGGGCGCGGAACGCGTGGAACACGGCGCGGAACGCGTGGAACACCTGATTGGCGCCCGACCCGAGCCATCGACACGGCCGGCAGTCTGAGCGACCGTACGGGCTCCGCTACATTGGTGGAATGGGCGAACATGATCGGCAAGATCTGACGGAAGTGCTCGAGCGCGCCTCGCAGGGCGACGACGCGGCGCGGACCGAGATCTGGCAGCGGACCTACGATGAGCTGCACGCGATCGCCCGCTCGATCCGACACCCACGCCCAGCGGCGCAGGAAGCGCGATTCCCGGGCACGACCACCATCGTGCACGAGGCGTTCCTGAAGTGCGATGGCGGGGGCGGGCCGCCCGCATGGGAGAACCGCGCCCACTTCTTCGGCTCGGCCGCCCGCGCCATGGGCCAGTTCCTCATCGATTGGCGACGCACCTCGACCCGCCAGAAGCGCGGCGGGGACCGTCCCACGCTTTCCCTCGGCGACGCGGCCGACCAGCTCCCGTCCTTCGAGCCGCTTGCGGACCCGGAACGCGCGCGTGCCGAGTGGACCCCGCGTCTCGCCGCTGCGATGGAGGCGCTCGAGAAGGATGCGCCGCAGACGGCGCGTGTCGTATGGATGCGGTACATGCTCGGACTCTCGCTCGAACAGACCGCGGACATCCTCGGGATCGCGCCCCGCACGGTGTCGAAGCACTGGAACCTCGGACGCGCATGGCTTCGCCGCGAACTCGCGGATTGGAGTTCGACATGAGGGACGGCGCGGGCCCGTCCGACGGCGCGTCGCGCGAGCAGGACCTCGCCGACCTGCTCGACCGGTTGATCGAGTCGAGCGAGGCGGGACGCCAGACGATCCTCGCTGAGATCGCGGCACTCGATCCTGCGAAGGCGCGTGAACTTGCCGAGCTTCTCGCTGCGCTGCCCGACCCCGAGCGCCTGGACTCGACCATGCCTTCCGCCGAGGGCGATGCTCGCATCGGCGAAACCGGCGACCAAGACCGCGACGGCGATCGGTTTCCAGACGAGCCAATGCCCGGAGAGACGCTCGGCGGCTGCGTGCTCGAGTCCGTGCTAGGCCGGGGCGGCGTCGGAACCGTGTTCGCCGCGCGCCAGGCAGAGCCGCCGCGACCCGTCGCGGTGAAGGTGTTGCGCGTGTCCCGCACGCGTGCGCGCGACATCGAGCGCTTCCGCCGCGAGGCGAGTGCGCTCGCACGCCTCGAGCACCCCGCGATCGCGCGCATCTACGCATCGGGAATCGGACGCCGTGGCGACATGGCGGTCCCGTACATCGTGATGGAGCGAATCGACGGAGCCCGCAGCATCGTCGACTGGGCGCGCGCACGCGACCGTACGCTTGCAGAGACGGCGCGTGCGTTCGCGACGGTCTGCGACGGCATGCAGCAGGGCCACAACCGCGGCGTCGTCCACCGCGACCTCAAGCCGTCGAACATCCTCGTCGATGGCGGCGACCGCCCGCGCGTCATCGACTTCGGCGTCGCTCGACTCGTCAGCGGCGACGACGACGCGGCACACGAGACCGTGGTCGGTGCGCTGATCGGCACGCCCGCCTACATGGCGCCGGAACAGTTCGAACTGCCTGGCTCGGAGATCGACGCGCGCGTCGACATCCACGCGATCGGCCTGATCCTCTACGAAGCGCTGCTTGGCCGACGCGCCTACGAGATCTCGCGCGACCGCGCCTTCGACTCCCGTCGCATCGTGCGCGAGACCGACCCGCCGGTGCCACACCGCGTCGACTCGCACATTCCCGCCGACCTTTCGGCGATCGTGATGAAGGCGATGGCGAAGGACCGCGATCGCCGCTACCCGAGCATGAGCGCGCTCGAGGCGGACCTGCGCGCGTTCGCCGAGGGCCGTGCGGTGAGCGCGCGTCCCGAGACGGGCCTCGAGCGGTTCGGACGCCTCCTCCGCCGCAACCCCGTGCCGTCGGCTGCGCTCGTCATCGCGATCGCCTCGCTCGTCGCGGCCGTCGTCGTCTCCGTCAACGCACTCGGCGCCGCCAAGCGCCGGACCGCCGCCGCGGAACTCGTGATCGCCATGACCGCCGCCAGCGAGGGCAACGCGCGCGAAGCGCTCTCGGCGCTCGAGCGGATCGAGACGCCGCCCAACCCGATCATCGGCGGCATGATCGAGCGCATGCTCGACGATTCGATCATCACGCCCGTCGCGCCCTCCGTCGGCCATCTCGTCGGCGGTGCGATCTCCTCGGACGGATCCCGCTGGATCGCCGGTGGCGACGGAGGTGCCGTCGTCGTCGTCGACGCTGGCGGCCATGAACTCGGGAGGGCGAACCTCGGCGACACGAGCGTCTGGGCCACGGCGTTTTCCCGCGATGGAATGCTCGCCTACGCGGGGGACTGGTCGGGTGCCGTCTTCGAGATCGACCTCGCGCCGATCGCGCGCGGCAGCACCGGCAAGCCCGAGCGGCTTGCCTCGCGCAGGATCGCGGGCGTACCCGGGCTCGTCCGCGGACTCTTGCTCTCGCGCGATGGCAAGCGACTCGTCGCGCTCAGTTCTCCGCTCGTGGTCTCCGACATCGATCTCGCCACGGGAGCCGTGCGCTCGTCTGCCAGCGCCGTGCCGCAAGGAATGGCCCGCTCGCTCGCCTGGAGCGGCGAGGGGCGCGCGTTCGCCGTTGGCGGCAGCAGCGATATCGCTGCATTCGACCTGACTTCCGACGCGGGCCCCGTCCCGATCGATCTACCCTGGCTGTCCGAGATCGTGGCGCGTCCATCGGCGGTGGCGCTTTCCCCCAATGGCTCGTTGCTCGCGGTCGGCAGCGCCGTCGGCCATGTCCGGGTCGTCGATGTGCGTACCGGCGAGCGCCGCCTCGCCGTGCAATCCTCGCACGATGTCTGGTCGATCGACTTCTCCCGCGATTCCTCCCGCATTGCGGTGGCCGAGCGCAGCGGGCGCGTGCACGAGTTCGCTGTCGCCGATGGCTTGCGGCTCGCGCGTCACGGAACTCGATCGTCCGATCCCGCGTGGGCGGCGTGCTATGCGCCCGACGGGTCGCTGTTTGCGAACATCGGCCTGACGGTCGCCCGGTTCGCCGGCGATCGCGGGTGGTCGACCAGCCTCGGTGCATTCCCGCGCGGTCTCCCGCGCGCAACGGTGCTGCTTGATCGCAACGGAGCCGCGCCCACGCTTCGGGCTGCGGCGGCCGACGGCACCGTGTGGGACCTCGAGATCGCAGGTGGAGTCTGGCGCGAGATTCCGCTCGAGGCACCGGTCGCACCGGGGCCTGCGGCCTTCGACCTCGGCGGAACGCGCCTGGCCGCGTGGAGCGATTCCGGCGTCGAGATCGCGTCGCTCGAAGGCGGCGCGCGCGTACGCGTGCCGCTCGCGCCTCGTGGTCGTCGTGAACTGGCGTGGGATCCCGCGGGCGACCAGCTCGCGGTCGTGTCGGAAGGGGAGGTTGCCGTGCTGCGTGACGACGGAACGGTCGTCGGACGCACGACCGTCGACACTTCCTCGCAAGGCCACGACATCGGCTCCGAGGCGACGCGCAAGCCCGTTGTGTTCATCCGCTACAGCGACTGTGTCCCGCTGACCGTCGACGGGACCGGCGGGATCGCAGGACAGAAGCGCGAGGTCGCTTCCGCGACGCGGATCCTGCGGATCGACTCACGATGGGTGCTACCCACGCTCGGCGGTCCGGTGCTCGTCTCCCACAGCGGCGGCATGGAGCGGCTTCGCAAGGACGCGGTCGACTTCGACATGAGGCTGGTTGGCCACACGGATGTCGCCTTTACGGCAGCGGTGACGCCCGACGGTCGCATGCTCGCGACCGCGGGCGCCGACACGCGCATCCGTTTCTGGGATCTCGCGCGCGCGGAGCTGCTCGCCACCGCGATGGTGTGTGACCGACCGGTCCGAACCGTCGAGTGGCTCGATCAGGGCCGCGCGCTGCTGGTGGTCGACGCGTCCGGGCAGGTGCTGCTGCTCGATTCGGTCGCCCGCCGGACGCGCGTCGCTCAGCCCTCGACGCGATAGCCTCGGCCCGCGTACGGCCAGTAGCCGCCGCGCATGTTGAACGCGTTGAAGCCGGCGCGCGCGAGGAACGCAGCCGCCCGCGCGCTGCGGTTGCCGCTGCGGCAGTAGCAGACGACCGGTCGCGACCGGTCGAGCTCGTCCACCCGCGCGCGCAGATGCGTGTACGGGATGTGCCTTGCACCGGGCAGATGCCCCGCGGCGAACTCGCTGCAGGTCCGCACATCGAGCACGGTGACGGCGCCTTGCTCGACGAGCTCGTGCGCCCGCACGGGAGAGATGTCGTCGACGCCGAGCGTGGCGAAGGTGCCGACGGCGAGCGACGAAACCGCGCGCGGCTCGACGAATCCGACGATTCCCTCGGGCGCCACGCCCACGCGCAGCAGCACGCGGGTGATCTCGGCGACCTTCGACGCCTCCGCGATGAGCACGACGCGGTCGTCCTCCTCGAGGTAGTTCGCCACCGTCGGCCCGAACGACCGCTCGAACGGCGCGCTGATGGCATACGGAAGCCTCGTGTCGAGGTAGTCGTTCCACTGACGCGTGTCGATCACCGTGCACTCGGGCTTCTGGCAGATCTCCGCGAAGTCGCCCGACGAGAGCTCGCGCACCTCGGGGAGCGTGTCGAACCCGCGCCCGCCGCGTTCGTTCAGCCGCTTCACGCGCGCGAAGTAGGGGGGCGGTTCGCTCGCTCCGTCAAGCACCGCCTGCTCGAAGTCGCCGCCTTGCGCCTGCGTGCGCAGCGCGCGGTTGATGACGCGCTCGATTCCGATCGTGGTCGCGGGAATGTTGCAGATCTTCTTGCCGCACTCGCTGCCGGCCCCATGGCCGGGCAGCACCTGCGTGTCGGAAGGAAGGTCATTGATCGACGCGAGCGAGGCCTCGAGGTGGCGGACCGCCTCCGCAAGCGTCATTCCCTCGGTCGCGAACGCGCCGAGGTCGGGCCGCCCCACATCGCCGGCGAACAGGAAGTCGCCCGAGAAGAGCAGCCGCGTGGAGGATCCCGCGCGCGACAGCTCGAAGCAGAGGCTCTCGCGGGTGTGCCCCGGCGTATGGCGGACCTTGAACTCGAGCGAGCCGACGCGGAACGAGTCGCCCGCGTGCAGCAGCGCGATCCGGGCCTCGGGCGCGAGCGCAGCGCCGGCCGTCCACGCCTGCGCCGGCCCTTCCGCCGACAGGTGCGCCGTCACCGCATGGTTGGCCACGAACGCGGGCACGCCGCTCACGAAATCGGCGTGCACATGCGTCTCGGCGACGGCGACGATGCGCAGCCCCTCCTGCGCGGCGACCGACAGGTAGCGATCGATGTCGCACGCCGGATCGATGACGATGGCCTCGCGCGTCGTCGGACAGCCGACGAGGTAGGAAGCCTGCGCGAGGGTTGCGTCGTAGATCCTGCGAAGAAGCACGCCGTGAGTCTAACGCGTCCGACTACCGATGTGCAGGCGATATGTGCGGGCGATATGCGCGGGCGATATGCGCAGGCGATATGCGCGGGCGGTCGGCGAGGTGCTTTCGCCGCTACATTCCCGCGATGCCCTCGGAACACGACATCGCCGACCGCACCGCGCCTGCATCCGCCGGCAGCCAGCCCGACGGCGACCGCCTCCTCGCGCAACTCGCGCGCATGCTGCACGAGGCGGGAACTCCCGCACAGCGGATCGAGGGCCTCGTCTCCGCATGCGCCGACCGGCTCGGCGTCTCGGTCTCGATCTTCTCGCTGCCCACCTGGATCAACATCTCCGTCGAGGATCGCCGCCCGGGTTCCGACGGGATCCAGCGCACCATGAACTTCCGCGTAGATCCGGGAGCTCCGAAGCTGGCGCTGCTCGAGGAGACGCACCGCGTCGCCGACCGCTTCATCTCGGGCGAACTCGACGCGGCCGGCGCGCTCACCGAGCTCGAGCGCGTCCGCGCGGAGCGCTGGAAGCCGAACCTCGCGGCGGCGTCGATCGGCTACGCGCTCTTCTCCTGCGGCGCCGCGCGCTTCCTCGGCGGCGGTGCGGCCGAGATGGTCGCGTCGATCCCCGTCGGGCTCGCCGTCGGACTTGCGATCGGATTCGCGCGCGGTCGCCGCGAGCGCGAGCTGCTCTCGGAGTTCGGCGGCTCGATGATCGCGGCGGTCATGGCGGCGTTCATCGTGGTGCTGTTCGCGCGTCTCGGCTGGACGATCTCGCTGCCGATCGTGTCGCTCGCCGGACTCGTCACGCTGCTTCCCGGCCTTGCGCTTGCGACCGCGATGAGCGAACTCTCGACGCGGAACCTCGCGTCGGGAAGCGCGCGCCTCATCGGTGCGGCGACCACGCTCGTCGTACTGGGCATGGGCGTCGCGATCGGCGAACGCGCGGTGCAGGCCCTCGGCCTGGTCACGCCCGAGGTCCTGCGGCCGGTCTCGCGCGGTGCGGCCGTGCTCGATCTCGGCACGGCATTCGCGATCGCAGCCATCGCGGTCGGCCTCGCCATCGCGTTTCACGCGCGCCCGCGGCGCTTCGCGATCGTGCTCCTTTCCTGCATCGTCGGCTGGGGCGCGGCGCAGGTCGCGCGCCTCGCCGCGGGCGACGAGTTCGCCCCGTTCTTCGCGGCGCTCTTCATCGGCATCGTGGGCAGCATCTATGCGCGCCTGCGCCGCCGGCCGACGCTTGCGATCGTGCTCCCGGGCCTCGCGCTCCTGCTGCCCGGAAGCATCGGTTTCCGCGGCGTCCAAGGGCTTCTCGCGAGCGATCCGGTCGGCGGGCTCAGCACCGCCGTCGCCGCGTTGTCCGCGGCGGCCGCCATCGCGGCGGGCCTTCTCGTGGCGAACGCGCTGCTTCCGTCGCCGCGGCATGTGTGACGCCGCGAGTTACTTGCGCGCAACGCGCACGCTCAGGCG
>Ga0315902_10009658_pt1 | contig 12869 bp, 30 predicted proteins | sample LakEriMetagenome_9_FD_203523 | JGI IMG/M metagenome (GOLD analysis project Ga0315902, IMG submission 203523) | Freshwater fungal communities from buoy surface, Lake Erie, Ohio, United States - Buoy 12 MA117 | ecosystem: Environmental > Aquatic > Freshwater > Lake > Lake biofilm | place: USA... | reverse complement strand
GTTAAGTTATGGCGGTAAAGATGGTATGTATGAATTAGCAGTATTGCATAATGGACATATCACTTATGATACAGAAGTAACTAATAATGTGATAGGTTTTCTTTCACCCCTAGAAGTTATGGATTATCTAAAAAAGATAGAAGAATTATGAGCACCCCTAAAGAAAAAGCAAACGAGTTAGTAGATAAATTTTACCAAACAACACCAAATGAAGCTTGGATAAATGAACCTATTGGATTAGCAAAAGAATATAAAGCCTATAATCAAGCTAAAGAATGCGCATTACTTGCAATTGATGAAGTAATTAAAGTATGTCCATATTATTCAAAAGAAGGTTGTGAAACCATTGAACAACTACGGGCAAACGATTATGAATTTATTACTTATTGGCAAGAAGTAAAACAGGAAATTGAAAAGTTATAACTTGCCAAAATTAATTAAAAAAGCCAGTTTTGGCGAATATTATGACAACTTTAAAAGTAACAAAAGAACAACTGAGATTAATTCAGGATGCATTAGAAATGTATTCTAGAATAGGTATTGGACAATTTTGGGTTATTAAAGAACATCCTACATTTGAAAGTATACTTAAAGAAAAGTGTACTGTTGATGGAAAAACTGACTATACACTATACCATGAACAAAGAGACTCTGCTGATAGATATTTTTCTATTGGCAGAGATCTCCTTATTTGTGATTCAACACTTGGTAATCACGGAAGTTTTGGTATATATAATCAAAAAGTAGATGAATCTGCTAGAGTTGCTTATGACCTAGTTCAAGTTATTAGACATGAATTTTGGAAAGCTAATCCAGATAGATCAGAACATGTAGTAATGGCTAGTGTACATTTAAGTACTGCAGATTCAGATAAAATAAAAGTGGAGCTATAAGAAACAATAAATAAACTATGAAAAGATTAATACTAATCGTGATAACCTTGTTGATAACAATGGTTGCACAAGGACAAACATTTGCAGGTATTCCTTTAAGCGGTAATGTGGATGTGTTTAGACAAAAATTAACCCCTAAAGGATTTATTCTAAAAAAGGTTATTACTGGTGGTTATGTTTATAAAGGCAAAATCGGATTGGACGAAGTGAACGTTTACGTTATGCACACACAAAAAAATCGCTATGTTACCAAAGTTGCCGTTTTTTTCAATGAGCGATATAGTTTTGAGAGATTAAAAGAGGACTATGAAGAAAAACTTGCCGTATTGGTTTCAAAGTATGGTGAAGCTAATGAATGTTTTGATTTTTTTCTAAGCCCTTTTGTTGAAGGTGATGGTTATGAAATGGCAGCGATAAGGGCTGATAACTATCGTAGGATGTGTTTTTGGACGGAGGGTGTAAATGCACTTTTTCCTAAAACAATAAAAGTGGTTTCAAATGCTTGTATCATGATTTTGTATGAGAATAGCGAAAACTTAGATATTCTTGAAAAGGAGCAACAAGAGCAAATTAAAAACGGATTATGAGCAACAATAAACAACAAACGCACACTTGTATTTTCGAGAAAAGCAAAACATCAAATTCCAATGAAGAAAGATGTAAATATTGCAACAATGTAAGATATACAATTGATGTAAAATTAGTTAAAAACGAAACATTTGGAGATAACAATGAAGACTAAACCACTAATTGCTGCAATTTTAACTATGATAGCAATATACCTATTGATATCATTTGCTGTGTGGGAACTAAATGCTAAATACTGGGAAGTAGGAGTACGAGTAATGTATTCTTTGTTTGCTCCAATATTTGCAGCATTGATGTATTCATCAGTTAAACTATATCAAGAACAGAACTATAAATGAAAATACAATTAGTGAAACATCAAATACTTGATAATGATCCTTGGTGGTTTGAATTAGGCATATCATGTCAGACAACAGAATGGCATAAAAAGAAATACTTAATTACTATTGGGTTGTGTTTTTGGTCAATTTATATCAGATGGGGAGTAAACAATGAAAGAAATCTATCTGAATAATAGATTCACAAAAATAAATGCAGATACAAGATCTCCCAGAAACTTTAAAGAATTACTTGGATTCTTAAGATGTAATAATGGGAGAGATTGTTTCTGTAAATTTCAGGGAAAAGTATATATGATTACAAAAGATCTTACCTGGAAAGAAGTTTGTAAAAATATTTCAGACCTAACTTTTAATGAATATCTAAAATTATCATTATGAATAAAAATAATAAATTCTATAAACCTCCTACCTTACAAGAGTGCTTACAGGACATTAAGTATTTCTTTCTCTTCTGGAGGGGAAGAAAGAGGGGTATAATCTTCACCCGTAACATTGAATTAGATGATTTTCGGTATATCTTCTTTCCTAAAGGATTTGAAAAATACGGTTATTTAGGTACGTACTTATATAATGAAGATAGTGTTTATTTTAAAGCATTGTATCCACTGGTATTAGCAATGGACTATGAAGCTAAACCTAAATTCTGCCCTAGATGGTTTCTCAGATTGCTACATGTATTTGGTAGTGATAAATCTATTGTAAGAGTCCGTAACTGGACTTTACATAACTTACTTAGAAAGCTAACTAAAGGTATTGCCTTTGTAGATTGGAAGACTAAGTGGCACAGTTATGACCTACGTATCTCTATACATGGTCCTAAGCACTTACAAGATTTAGCTGATGATATTGAACATGGCTTTTATAGTAGAGGTAGACAAGAGGAATTAGTGGAAGAAATTAAAGCAATAGACCCTAATGCTTCAATTATTTGGGGTAGTGTAAATAGACTAGAAGAACAATTAAAAAAATTATTAATAAAAAATGAAGGAACAGGACTTAATTGACCTTGGCTTTACAAAAAGAGTACAAGAATCAGAGATTTTTATTGAAGATAACTATCATTTTTATGAAATGGTATTTACAGATGACAGCTCACTTATATCTAATGAAAGTGATGCTGCCGGAGAAGATAACTGGACAGTTAGTATAAACTTTGATATGGTAATCACTAGATTAGAAGATTTAAAAGATTATATTAGCATTATTAAAAGGATACAAAATGAAAATTTATGAATTAACAGATACATGGTACATTATACCAGCAGTATCAATACATAAAGAAATAGATATCTATATTAGTGTGATGTTCCTTAAATGGGAACTTGAATTCAAACTATGGTAGAAATTATTGAAAACTATGTGGATGAAAAGTTTGAGAAAAGCTTTTTATCTCTTATACCTGATAAAGCAAAGTTTGGTATAGAAAGAAACCAAGTTATAAGATATGGTAATCCATTTCCATATAGTAAAGGCTTAGTATCTAAAGATATACCAGCTTTGTTTGATAGGTTTAAGGAAGACATAGAATTTGATTCCATTACAATAAATGAATATATGCCCGCTCAAAGAATTGATTGGCATATAGATAATTTAGTGGCCGGTCCCATTATATATGTAGTGAGTTTGCTAAGTGATGCAAACCTTGATTTTAGATATGGTGGTGCAACAGAATCTTATCTGTTACCAAGATACTCTTTAGTTAAGTTTGGTGGAGATAAAAGATATAAATGGGAACACTCGGTTACAGTTAAAGAAAAAAGATATTCAATAGTATTTAGAAACTCTAAAAAATGAAAACTAGAATTATTATTATAATCTTAACTATTATCACCGTGGGTGGTGTAGCTAAGTTTATGGCACTTAGAAATAAATTTAATAGATTTAGAGAGATATACATTAAGAAGTTTGAAAATTATAACAACAAAAAGTTAGTGTCAGACTCTTACTGTAATTTCTTTATAGAAGAATTTAGTACTACAAGAATGTGGATGTTAAAAGAATTCTTTTTTAACAATAAATACATGCTTAAAGATTTATATTCTACTAACTTTGTATATAAGAATATGAAAGCATCTATGATAAAAGATTCTGGATATGTTCCTTTTATTGCAGACTATAATAAAATTGTAGAAGAATGGCGGAAATACAGAAAATAAAATATAGATTGTTTGTAAGATATCAGTTTGGTACTGCAGATATGGAGTTTGATTCTCCTGAAAAGAGGGACGAATTTTATTCTGAATTAATGCTTAACCCTGATGTATTAGTTATACATTATTATGATGAAGATGAAGATACTATGGCTTGATGATGTAAGAGACCCTGTAAAAGGTCCATGGGAAAGTTATATAGCCTTAACTTTAGGCTGGGGAACTTGTGACGGAAAACAAGCTAGTGACTATGATATAGAATGGGTGAAGAACTATAATGAATTTATAAATTCTATACAACAACAGTTACCACAAATTATATTTTTTGACCATGATTTGGCTGATGAACATATGATATATTATATGACAAGTTATGAAGAAAATATAAATTATGAAGAGTTTAAAGAAAAAACAGGATTAGATTGTGCTAAATGGTTGGTAGATTACTGCCAAGATAATAGTATCAATTTACCAACATATTATGTTCATAGTCACAATCCTATTGGGAGAAAGAACATACAAAGTTATTTAGATAATGCTAAACTACATTTAGGATTGTAAAAAATTGTTTAAATTTGATTGGGTGGTGTGTACTATCCAATCAAATTTAAAACTATGGATAACTTTCAAACATTAGAAGACTCTCTTGTACCTTATGAAATTGCATTAGTTCTTAAACAAAAGGACTTTAATGAACCATGTTTTGGTTTTTATGATGAAGGTACTTTGTATTTAGATAAAGTAAATGGGGCCCATGAATATTATGTGCTAGCTCCAACTTATACCCAAGTATTACAGTGGTTAAGAAAAACCTATAATATTGAAATTATTATAGCAGACATTGAAGGTATGACCTATGAAGGAAGATTATATGCTATTGAAGTAATAGTAGATGATGAGATGGAAGATGATATCATAGATTTAATACCTGAAGATGACGGTGATTGGTATTTGAGTTATAAAGATGCACACGATGAAGGAATTAAAATAGCATTAGACCTTATATGATTAAAGATATTACCCATGCCGGAGTTAAGACTCCCGTACAAAAATTAATTGAAGAAACCTGTGATTCAATTAAAGAACTTCTAGTAGAAAAAAATAGAAAATATGGTGATTCAGCTGTAAAGCCAGTTAGAATATTTTCTAAGTCAGATAACCTAGAGCAAATCCGGGTAAGAATAGATGATAAGCTTAACAGACTTATCAATCAACAAAATGATGAAGATGAAGATGTAATCAATGATTTAATTGGATACCTTATTCTTTATAAAGTAGCAGATAGACATAATAAGTTATGACAAAACTTGTACTCTTATCAGACAACCACACAAAAATTCATGGTATTCATATACCAGATTCAGACATTTTAGTTCATGCAGGAGATATATCCTCTAAAGGTGAAAAATACACTATAGAAGAATTCTTTGAATGGATGAAGTTTCTTACACATGTTAAGTATAAAGTATTTATAGCCGGTAACCATGATAAATCTTTTGATACCAAATATGGTGGTAAACAAAAATGGTTATTAGACTTAATAGAAGATGGTAAACAACATGGAATTTACTATTTAGAAAACAGTGGAGTAACATTAGATGGTATAAGATTCTATGGAATGCCTTGGACACCATGGTTTTATGGTGACTTTTGGGCCTTTAATGCTAAACCTGAAGAAATGAAAGAACATGTAAATGCTATACCGGAGTGTGATGTTTTGATTACACATGGTCCCCCAAAAAATATTTTAGATAGAACAAATAATGGTGGTGGTCATGTAGGATGTCCTGAATTAAAAAGAAGGATAGAAGAACTACAACCAACATTAGCAGTGTTTGGACATATCCATGAAGGTAATGGATATATGAAACTAGGTAGTACAGATTGCTTTAATGTTTCTTTATTAGATGAACTTTACAACCATGTAAACCAACCAATAATATATAACTATGAACATCTCCTTTGAATTTTATAACTTCTTTAAGAAGAAGGTAGGACAGAGAGACACACCATTTGTTAATTTTTATTTCTTACCTTTATTTTCCTATAGTAGAACCGCTGTACAGAATTTTAAGATTCATATAGGGTGGTTATACTTTACAACAGTAATTATATATGACAGATTTAAATCTAAAAAAAGATGAAATACAAACCAGTGCACTAGCTGAAATAGTTAAATACAAGAGAGCAACTGCTGTAATGAGCATGGGCTCCGGTAAAACTAGATTAGGTTTATTGCACATGATGTATTATTTACATGACCAAAGTAAATATTTAGTGGTAGCACCAAAGAGATCAATCTTTGATTCTTGGAAAACTGATGCCATTAATTTTGGATATGAAGAATTGTTAGATCATATAACATTCACTACATATCTATCACTTAATAAACAGGATATAGACTATGATTGTATATATCTAGATGAAGTACATAGTTTGTTAGATACACATATATCTTACTTAGATAGCTACTATGGTAGAATTGTAGGACTTACTGGTACACCACCTAAACGTGGTGAGAAAGCTAGTATAGTTTTTAAATACTGCCCGGTTAAGTTTGTGTACAAAACGGATACAGCAGTTAGTGATAAGATTCTAAATGATTATGAAATACATGTACATCTATTACCGCTTAGTGTAAAGAAAAATATACCTAAGAAGAAAGGTAATAGTGTATGGTATGCATCAGAATCACAGATGTATAATTATTGGAACAATCAACTTAAAGATGCTGCTACAGATAAACAATCTAAATTTCTTAGAATAATGAGGATGCGGGCTCTTATGGAATTTAAGAGTAAAGAAAACTATGCAGGTAAATTATTTGAAGAAAGTAAATACAAATGTATATTGTTTGCTAATACACAAGAGCAGGCAGATAAAATGTGCAAATACTCTTATCATAGTAAGAATAGCAAGTCTGAAGAAAACTTACAGAGCTTTAAAGAAGGTAAGATTACTAGACTAAGTTGTGTTCTACAACTTAATGAAGGTGTAAACATACCAAACCTTAAAGAAGGTATTATCATGCATGCTTATGGTAATGAAAGAAAGTCTGCACAAAGAATAGGTAGATTGTTGAGATTAAATCCAGATGATAAATCTATAGTACACATACTATGTTATGAAAATACTGTAGATGAGACATGGGTGAAAGAAGCACTCTCTGATTTAGATCAAAACAAGATTACCTGGAAACAAGCACATCAATTACAATTAGATTTATGAAAGCAATATTAGAATTTGATTTTGATAAGGAGGACAGTGATGACCGTTCTCACTTTGAAGATGCCGTGAATGGCACTAAGTGGAAAATGTTTGCTTGGCAGTTTGACCAATGGCTTCGGTCTCAGACTAAGTACGCTAGTGATGCTACACCAGAAGAATATGTAAAGGCGCTATATGAAGCAAGAGACAAGTTTCATGATATGCTAGGAGAAGATAATTTATCTTTGGATTAATGAAAGTTTTTAGCACTACGTTAGTGAAGTCTGATAAAAAATTGGACTTCACTAGCTCTGCTCATAAGAAGATATATGAGCAGTTTGTAAACATTATTCCGGATGGATATAAAGTAGATGTAATCTTTGAACTTAGTGGTCCAAAGGCTACAGTAGCACAGATAGCAAAAGTACATGCAGCATGTAGAGAAATTGCTAACCATACTGGGCACACATTTGATGAAATCAAGCTTCTTGTAAAAGAGAGAGTAGGTTTGATATTAAATAAAAATGGTGATGAAGACAACTCCACCACCATAGTTAAGTCCTTTGCTGATTGTTCAAAAGAAGAGATGAGCGCTGCTATAGAAGCTACAGAACAACTCTGTATAGATCTTGGGATTAATGTTTAACCTTCAGATTTTGGAGTTGCTACATCGCTCTCACCAATCTCAGTTTCACCCTGAATCTCTTCAACTGCAGTTTCAATTTCACTCTGTAACTCTTCAACAGTTTTGAATACAGTTACACCTGATTCTTTAGCAGCTCTTTCAATATCATTGATAAGGATTCCTAAAGTCTCATAGTGGAATTGCCAATCTTCAGTGTGAGATTGTGCTTTGATAGCTTCAGAAGCAGCCTTAAGTTCTTCCTGAGATTTATCTTTTAAGAGATACATTAAACAAGTTTGTACTCTTGTAAGAAAGGCACCGTTTACTTGAATGCCCACAACAGCATCAAGGGGCATCACTTCAATTTTATTTTCAGACATAACGCAAATATAATAATAATGAATAATCTACAAAGAATATCTGCAAAAGATGTACAAATTAAATTAACTGACATAATTACAGAAACAAGTTGGTCTCCATTGCTCAGATCATTCATATCTGGGATAGATTTTGAAGAGATAATTGAGCAGTTAATCTATGAAACTGAGCAAGGAAAAAGATTTGTTCCTAAGATAAAAGATGTCCTTAATCCCTTTAAACACTGCCCATATGATGATTTGAAAGTAATTATTATAGGTCAAGATCCATATCCCTGGTTGTTCAAATCAGAGAAAGAATTAACTGTTGCTGACGGTTTGGCATTTAGTTGTGGTTATACTATGAGAAAACAACCATCACTAGATAAAATACAAGAGGCAATAGGTAGAACTGTATATAATGATCCTGAGTATTTACTCACCCCTGATTTAAAGATTTGGGCGGATCAGGGTGTGCTACTACTTAATAGTGCTTTCACTACAGAGTTAAATAAACCCGGTACACATTATCATATATGGAAATCATTCTTAGTATATCTTATAGATACTTTAAACTATAACAAGCAAGATATTGTTTATATATTACTTGGTAAAGTAGCACAGCAACTTGAAGAACTTATAGATGACAGCAAAAATATAATCTTAAAAGCTCAACACCCTGCAGCTGCAAGTTATAATAAAACAAACTGGGATTGTAATGATGTATTTAATAAAGCAAATGCATATATTGCAAATAAAAATAAAGAAATCATACAATGGTAAAAGACATTTTAACTGATGTAGTTTGTTATTACATCCGTAAGAAACAAGGGGATAGAAATCCCAAAGTTATTTGTAGATATCTAAAGATGAGGTATGGAATTACCTGCTCAGAATCAGTGGTTGCTAGAAGATGTGAATCAGAAGAATGCCTTCTTAATTCTAAAAGCAACATAAGCCAGAACAGCAATAATTAATGTGAAGTTGGTAAGCTTTAAAGAGCGCTTATCAACTTCCAAAGATTTAATTGTAAGTTCCTGAGCTTTGATTATGCTATCTTTAGATTGCATGTCCTTTTCAAGAACAGATTCATAAGACCTATCTCTAATTTGCTTAACAATAGTTTTAGTTTTATAGAGAGTCTTAATCTTTTCAGGACAAGAAATACTTATTGCGCCTTTATTTATTTTAAGTTTTACATCTCCAATGGTTGTATCAAATACAACATCCTTAAGTTTGAGATTAATAAACTTTACTGAATAAAGAGTATCAACAGATTTAACAGTATCAACACGAATAATGGTATCAACAACAGTATCAGCCACGCAAAGTTTTCTTTTGAAGAACTCTTCCTTGGTCTGTTCAATATACTTTTGTTTAAATGCACGTTGTACTGGATTACATGCTACCAGGGTAATTAAAATCAATAATGATAATCGGACTTTCATATTAAATTTCTGTAGTTGGTTTTATGGGTAGATATTTTGCAATATCAAATGTTTCCTCATGCTTGGCAAATGGAATCATATATGCAGGAGGAATATCTTCTTTATGAGGAGCGGGAACAGAAGCCTGTCTCTTAAAATACATAGACTTGATTAGGCTCATATCTTGCTCTAAAGACTTGATTTTAGCTTCTTGGGAACTTGACTCTTTTAGTAGAGATTTTATGTCAGATTTCATCTCTTGCATATCTGACCATATCATAGTTCCAAGTATAGTAATTACTGAAGGTGTAATCCAAATCTTTACTTGATCTATAACCGTATTTACCATCTGTTTTTAATATAAAGTGTTGAAATCTTGTTAATTATGATTAAATTCGTACTCACTATAAATATACAAACCAACAATGAAAACAACAAGGAATTTAAAAAAAGCTAGAGAATTAGTTGAAAATTTTAAGAAGACATATGAAAGAGAAATAGGTCTGCCTATTATAATCTTTGCTTGTTACAATGAGGAGATGACTATGGAAATCTTGTCTTTAAATGATTTAAAGGAGATAACCGATGAACTAGTTCAAATTAAAAAATCAATATTAGACAAAACTAGAAAAAAGGAGGTAATGATATATAAACACATATTTTGTAAGGTAGCAAAAGAAATGGGGTACACATTCAGCTACATAGGAGATTATTTACAGATTGATCACAGTACAGTTATACACTCTGTAAATAAAATTAATGACTTATTGGATGTAGAGTCAAAAGAGCATGTAATTGCTTATAGTACATTCATAGAAAAAGTAAAGGAAAAAATAGAAAATGGAAGAGCTGTTCAATACACTTATAAGAAAAGGGATAACTCCCAACCAATTATACATGTTGCATTGTCTTAAGAATAAAGTACAAGCAGTTGGGATTAATCAATATGTAGAATTTAAAAATCTTAGTGATGGAGAATTTGTAAACAGTGATAAAACTTTCACTGAACTTGGTACTCAGATTTATAAAGAACTTGAAGAATTTTTTAGTAAAGAAAGGGCTGATGCATCTAAAAAAATTCTTACAGAAAACTATGCTGAGAACATAAAAAATTACTTAGATTTGTTCCCCCGAAAAAAATTACCATCAGGTAAACTAGCAAGATCAGACAAAAAAAATATAGAGAACAACTTCAAATGGTTCTTTAAAAATTTTGATTATGATTGGGAAACAGTGTTAGAAGCAACTGCACATTATGTTGATGAATATGAGAAGAAAAACTATCTGTATATGCAGACTTCTCAATACTTCATATGCAAAACACAGGCAGATAAATCTAAACTTTCACAATTAGCAGATTATTGCGCTATGATTAAAGATGGTATTGAACCTGATGAGGACTCTCATTTTAAAGAAAAAGTAGTATGAATAACCTATGGATACCTCGTAAAGATGGTTTTAAGAAGGCATTAGAATACATGAAAGGTAGAGCTAATGGTTCTATTAAATCAGTGCAAACCCCCTGGCCTAAATTTAATGATGCCACAACAAATGGATTAGAGTGGAATACTCTATCAGTAATAGGCGGAAGACCAGGTGCGGGTAAGACTCTGATTAAAGATCAGATTATACGGGATGCATTTGCATTAAATCCGGGTTCACAGTTTAGAGTATTAGAGTTTAGTTTTGAGATGATAATGCAGACTTCTTGCTTGCGTGACTTTAGTGCAGCATTAGGAAAGAGTTATAAGCATCTCTGTAGTGCAGCAAACAATGTTGTTACACCTGAAGAACTGCAGTTTTGTTATGAACTAGCTAAACAGAAAGTACACCTTCCTATTGATACTGTAGAGCAACCTTGTACAGTTAATGAGATGCGGGATATAGTAGATCAGTATATTAATGAATATCAGATGCCTACTATAATAACCGTAGATCACAGTGTTCTTGTTAAAAAATCACCATATCATAGAGACAAATATGAAATGTTATATGAGTTTGGTGAAATGTTAACAGAAATTAAAAGGAAGTACCCTATTATGATGATCATACTTAGTCAGCTTAATAGAAATGTAGAATCACCTGAAAGAAATGAAGATGGTAAGTATGGTAACTATATACTTGACTCTGATATCTTTGGTGGTGATGCATTACTACAACATGCAGACTTGGTTGTTGGCCTTAATAGACCCGCTAAACAAAAAATTAGATACTATGGTCCTGATAGATACATAATTGAAGATGATAAAACTTTGGTTATGCATTTTCTTAAAGCCAGAAATGGTGATAACAGGATGTCATTCTTTAAAGCAGAATTTGAAAAAATGTCTATCTCTGAGATGGACACACCACCCACACAAGAAAGAAGAATTAAAACTACATGATTAACACAATTATTTCTAAACCAAAACTTACTTCAGAAGAGAAGAAAAAGAAGATTCAGGAATTGTTTGAGTATCATATTCCGACACTCATGAAACAACCTGGACTTATTGAACCTATCTTCATTCCAAAGATGGCCTACAAACCAGCAGGTAAAGATGAAAAACATGTTACATTTTTTGCCAGCGAAATAGAAAAGGCTGAGTATTTTGAGAATCCAAAAGATATATTCATTGAATTTATCAGTAATGAATACAATCCTGAAGATCCAAAGAGAACATTATACAAGTGGAGATTTAATCCTCACTGGAGAACAGAGTATGATACAATTCCTGCTACAGATATTATACAACAAAGATATATGATACCTGTTGCTGAGTTACGTATTATAAATAAAATAGAAGAAAAACAAGAAGAACCTAAGAAAATTTCTATGGAGTTTGAACTTGTTGATGATGCGCCATTTAATATGCTAACTATTAGAGATCTTGCAGCAATTATGCTTAAGAAACCGGTTAGTCAGAAACAATGGTTGAATGATTTAATAAAACAAAAATAAAATATAATAAAGTGGCACAGTCAGTATTAGTAATCGCAGAGTCAGGTGCAGGTAAAAGCACGGCTATTGCAAACCTTACACCGGAAGAAACATTTATCATTAATGTTGCAAACAAACCTCTTCCTTTTAAAGGATGGAAAAAGATGTATCCTATTTGGTCTAAAGAAAACCAGGAAGGTAGAATGTACACTAGACCATCTGTAAAAGATATAGAAGCTTGTCTTAAATATGTTAATGAGAAACGTCCAGAAATTAAAAACATTGTTATAGATGATTTTCAATACATTTTTGCTTTTGAATATTTTGATAGAGCTGATGAAAAAGGTTATGAGAAATTCACA
>Ga0315902_10009657_pt1 | contig 12871 bp, 14 predicted proteins | sample LakEriMetagenome_9_FD_203523 | JGI IMG/M metagenome (GOLD analysis project Ga0315902, IMG submission 203523) | Freshwater fungal communities from buoy surface, Lake Erie, Ohio, United States - Buoy 12 MA117 | ecosystem: Environmental > Aquatic > Freshwater > Lake > Lake biofilm | place: USA... | reverse complement strand
TGCAGCGCGGCGTCCATACGCGATTGCCAGCCTTCGCCTGTTGCGCGAAAACGCGCGACCACTTCAGGTGACAACCTGATGGTGATGCGCTCCTTGGTCGGTGCCTTCTGCGGCCCTCGGACGCCCACCTTGCGCCTAACTGACGCTGGGAGCGCTTCTCGAGCCGTTCGAAATCCCTTCAGATCGGTAGAGGAGAGTTCTCGAACCTCTCCCTTCGAATCAGTCAATGATTTGCGTTTTTTCATAACGTCTAACCTCTCGAGCGTTGGCTTTACGAAAGCTGATGACACGAATGCCATCGTCAGTCTCGATAAAGCACAGAACATGGAGTCGGTCGCGCAGCATTCCCAAAGCGACGTAGCGCGTCTCGCCGTAATCGCGCCGATCATCGACGGCATACAGGACATTCTCGAAATCAAAGTCTGCAGCCGCCAGAAACGAAAGACCGCGGACGCGGATATTCCATTCGTCTTTAGCTGGATCGAACGAGATACGCACGGGTCAAATTGTACATACAATTAAAGTATTCCGCTACCGGATAGCGGAATACGGGGATCGGGCATCAATACGGCGGTTGACCGCATTTACAGCGTCAAAAACACGATTTTTACGTACACATTCTCTTACACACAGCTTAGTGATGCGCGTAAGTCATTGAAGGCCAATAGGGATCGCTGAGTCCAGTCTTCTCATAATCCCTTGGTCCTTGGTTTGAATCCAAGCGGGCCCGGCCACTTGACCAATCGTAATCGATCGATTACGATTCGCAGCGCATGTACGTCGTTCGCACCTTGCCGCAATTCGATGCGTGGCTAGACGGACTTCCGGACAAGACGGTGCAGCGAAGGCTGGTTCTGAGACTCCGACGGGCCGCCATGGGAAACCTAGGCGATGTACGGTCTGTCGGCGACAGCGTTTGGGAAATGCGCGAGCATTTTGGCAGCGGCTGGCGTTTGTACTATGTGCGCAAGGGTCGACAGCTGATCGTGATGTTAGGTGGTGGAGACAAGTCGACTCAGGCGCGTGATGTTCGTGTTGCTCACCAGCGGGCGACGTGGCTAATCGAAGGCGATTAAACAATGAAAAAGCGAAGGGTTAAAACGTCCGAGTTACCAGAGTTCGACGTCTCAAAATACCTTAACGACGAGGCGTCGATTGCCGAGTACCTAACGATGGTGATTGAGCAAGATGACCCTGCTCTGCTCGCAGCAACGTTAGGCGATATTGCCAAAGCGCGCGGAATGACCGAGATCGCGAAATCGACGGGGCTCGCTCGTGAAGCGTTGTATAAGGCCCTGCGGGCAGACGCGCAGCCTCGATTCGATACCGTTTCGAAAGTTTGCGCGGCACTCGGAGTCAAGTTGGTCGCCGAGCCTGCATAGCGTATTTTCTGAGTGCGTTTGAGCGATGGAAAAAGTAGCCGATAGATCGCCATATAACCGCATGCGACCGGTGCATCCTGGTGAAGTGATTCGCGAGGAGTTCATGGCGCAACTGGGGCTGAGCGCCAATGCGCTAGCCAAGGCGCTCAATGTTCCGACACCGCGGATCAACGATGTCGTGCGCGGTCGACGGGGAGTGTCTGCGGATACTGCTATGCGTCTTGCTCGTTACTTTGGTGGCGACGCCCGGTCTTGGCTAAATCTGCAAGCCGCATACGATTTACGTGTTGCAGAACTCGCGGTCGGTAAGCGAATCGAGCGCGAGATATCGCCCGCAGCGGCGTGATCGAAACGTCGATAGACGAGCGAGCGTTCGCTCGCCTGTCAAAAACACGATATTTACTTACACATTCCCTTACACACAGCTTAGCGGCCTCTCCCTTGGTCCGCAGGTGTGAATCCAAGCGGGCCCAGTCTTCCGTCGGTAGTGTTCCAGATCACGAAGCAGTGATTCTGAACACCACGTTCATCCTAGGTGCTTCACCAAAGTAGGCCACTTCTTCTTCCCCGATGAGTTCCGCGCCTAGGCGTTGCATTGCGATGCGCGAGCGCATGTTCTGAACGCCCACATGGAAGATCACGCGTTTCACATGCTGAAAAGCATATTCGAGCATTAACCGCTTGACGCGCTGATTGGTGCCACTGCCCCATTGGTTGCGAGAAAAAAAGGTATAGCCGATCTTGATCTCGCTCGCGTCGGCGTCGAGATCATAGAAACGGGTGCTGCCGATCGCATTGCCATGAGCTCTGTTGCGGATCATGAAGGCGCCCCCCGATGCGAGCGCGCCGTCAAAGTAGGTTTGAAAAACCTCGCGTTTCCACCGGTCCGGATTGGGGTGTTGCACCCATATCAACGGGTCGCTGGCCACGATCAGAAGTTCCTCAAACTCATCTTGCCGAAGTGGCGTCAGGATGACGCTGTCGTCTTGGAGAATTGGTAGGCGATGCATGGTCGAAGCATAGTAGAACAAGGTGGCTTCATAGAGTGCTGGTTACCGCTGCGTGACAAGCGACTCACCTTGCTCTCAGCCAGCCGTTTGCCGAGTGGTTCTTCTCGCTAAAAGTGTGCGGTATCGCACACTCAAACTGCCACGAAGTCATGAGATCTGTGCTGGTCCAATTAGCAACAAGACGTTCTTGCTTTTTAAGCAGATTGCTCAGAGTTAATCGAGCGACGGGCGTCCGCAGAACTGCTATCGTGTTCGTGGGGTTCATATGTTCAAGGAAGAACACGATGTTAGAACTCCGGAATTCGTACTTCGCTGCGCTCTCAACGGCGACCCAGCGGCGGTGGAAGCCGCATCTCTCCCTAAAAGAGTTTCAAGTAGGCGAGCGGCTACCGCTCAATCAACCCGACGGTGCGATTTACTTCCCGATAACCTGTGTTGCCGTAGCGAGCATTTACTCCAATGGCAAGCCAAGCAATTTTCTTCGCTTTGTTGGACGTCGTTCTATCATTGGGGTTTGGAACGTTCTAAATGTCAGCAAAACAGAATTTGAAGCTGTCATTTGCTGTAGTGGGCATGCATTTGTCATGCCTGGCCTCGTACTCAATGAGGCCATCCGTAATCTAAACCCATCAAGTGAACTGAAGATCGCTTCGATGGCGGGCGTTCTTGAGCAAGTGCTGGCCTCTGCCCACTGCGTTCAGCGTCACGATAGTTCTCAGCGAGTTGCGAGAGTCTTGCTTGAAGCACTCGATCATCTCGTAGAAGGATCAGAGATAACTCTAACGCATCTACAGATAGCAAAATTAATCGGCGTAAGGCGCGAAACGGTTACGACCCTGCTAACTAGTTGGAGTCGCATGGGTGTTGTCAGTACAGGACATGGAAGTATAAAAATCGAGCAGCGAGAGCGTCTCTTAGAAGTCGCTTGTGATTGCTATCATTTTTATCTTGAGTCTCGAGAGGCCGAACTTGAGTTCTGGAAGACCATTCGGTGGTAATACGAGCCTGCCCCGCCGAGAATTGCCATAAGCGTCCTTGGATACGCTGCTAGTGCGCTATAGAGAGCGGCATCATTAACTGTATGCGCGGCGAATATCGCAAGTTGAGGGAAGAGCCTGCTTGCAAAAGTCGACAGCTTCTAATGGTTCGTGCTTTCACGCGCTGACGGAGTTTCCGGTGGATCAACCAGAAAACCGCCCGATTGGCGCTGCCACAAGGTGGCGTATAGGCCGCCGCGATTCAGCAGTTCGCGGTGGGTCCCCTGCTCGACGATAACGCCCTTATCCATGATGACAAGTCTGTCCATCGCTGCAATGGTCGAGAGCCTATGTGCGACGGCAATCACCGTTTTGCCTTCCATGAGAGCATAGAGGTTTTCTTGAATTGCCTGTTCGACCTCGGAGTCGAGGGCGCTCGTGGCTTCATCTAATACTAGGATCGGTGCGTTTTTTAGCAGCACTCGAGCGATTGCGATCCGCTGTCGTTGGCCGCCGGAAAGTTTGACACCACGTTCACCGACGTGCGCTTCGAAACCACAGCGTCCTGACGGATCCACCAGTGCGGTGATGAATTGGTCCGCGTGGGCCTTGCGCGCTGCTGATTCCACCTCGGCCATCGTGGCATCAGGTTTTCCATAGCGGATATTCTCGAGCACCGAGCGATGGAGGAGCGAAGTATCCTGTGTTACGACTCCAATGGCAGAACGCAGGGAGTCTTGTGTCACTGTGGCGACATCACATCCATCGATCAGAATACGACCGTGCTCGATGTCGTAGAACCGCAGTAGCAGATTCGTGAGGGTCGATTTACCGGCACCCGACCGACCAACGAGGCCCACTTTTTCGCCAGGTGCGATCTCGAGCGTTAGTCGATCGAGCACCGAGCGTTGTTCCGCTGTGATGGGCTTGCCGTAGTTGAACGTCACATCCTCGAAGCGGATAGCGCCTGCCGAGACGACCAGTGGTGTGGAGGCTGCAGAATCCTTGACTGCTCGCTCGCGCGCTATGGTTTGGATGCCATCCTGAACGACGCCGACGTCTTCGAAGAGCGTCGCAATTTCCCAGATTATCCATTGGGACATACCCTGCATTCGCAGCGTCAGACCTACCGCGAAGGCGATTGCGCCTGTGCTGAGCTCACCTTGGTGCCACAGCCAGACCGACGTCGCGCCCATACCGAAAATTAGGAATCCGGACAGGGCTTGCAACGTCGCGGTCAGCAAGGTCGCCATACGCATGGATCGATAGACTGCCGAGAGCATCCACTCCATGCCCTCTTTGGCGTAGGCATCCTCGCGATCGGAGTGCGCGAAGAGCTTTACGGTTGGGATATTGGTGTAGCTGTCGACGACGCGACCCGTGACGAGCGAGCGCATATCCGCTTGTGCCTCGGAGAGTTTGCCGAGTTTGGGAATAAAGTACCAACCTGCTGCAATGTAACCAATCAACCAGATCAGTAGCGGTGCGATCAACCAACTGTCAGCGGAAGCCACCAGAAATAACGAACCAAGAAAATAAACGACAACGAATACGAGAACTTCGGTAAGTCGCATTACCGCATCGCGTACACCTAGTGAGGTCTGCATTACCTTGGTAGCGACGCGTCCCGAAAAATCACTGGCAAAGAAATCAACGCTCTGGCGCAGCACGTAGCGATGAGCCATCCAGCGGATGCGCATTGAAAAGTTGCCGCGTAATCCCTGATGAACTATCGCCTCGCTGATGAAGTTGAGCAGTGGCAATACCAGAAGAGCAACCGCAGCCATCCACAGCAGCTGATCGCCGTGAATCTCCCAGAAGTTTGCGCGATTTGCGCTGGTGAGCAAATCAACCAGATCACCGAGAAAAGCAAACAGGAATACCTCGAGGAGGGCGATTGAGGCTGATAACACGGTGGCGGCAAGCAGCAGCGGCCAAAACGGCCGTGTGTAATGCCAGCAGAAATCGAGCAAACCTCTTGGAGGTACTACAGGTGGTTCAGCTGGAAATGGATCGACAAGCGACTCGATCCAGGTGAAGAGACGATTGAACAAGTTTGCTACTCCGGCGAGGCGTTGAAGTTTACCGGAAGGCTGAGAGAACATAGCCACTACGCCGGCTCGCACATCGCGGAGCTCGTCATCGGAGAATTTTATGTCGAAAGCCACTACCCGCGGATATGCCGGCGCTGCTGGCGCGCAACTCCACTATCGTGAGCTGGGCGAGGGCTCCCCCGTGATTCTGCTCCACGCAAGCCCCTTATCGTCGGAATTCATGCTCGGACAAATACAAGCGCTGGCGTCGGCAGGGTATCGTGCGATCGCTCTCGATACGCCGGGATACGGACAGTCCGATCCGTTGCCGGAGCCACCACAGTCGCTAGCCGATTATGCACGGGCGTTTCTGGCTGGTATCGACGCATTGGGTCTGCGTAGCTTTGGTCTCTACGGGACGGCGACCGGTGCCCAACTCGCACTCGCCATTGCTCGAATGGCGCCTGAGCGGATCACGCGTCTCGTCCTCGACAATTGCGGCTTGTTTACCGAGGAGCAGGTGGCCGAGTGGGAGCCGCTGTATTTCCCGGACCTTAGTCCTCGCGCAGACGGCGCTCACATGATGAAGGTTTGGGAAATCGCACGCCGACAGTTCCTCTCTTTCCCATGGTTTTCCGACGCGGCCGAGCATCAGTTGAATCGTCCGCCCGCTCTACTGTCGGTCGTACAGTCAATGGCAAATCACTTCTTGATCGCGACGCCGAGTTATGACGCCGCCTACCGACTCGCTTTCCATGCCGAGAACGCGAACAGTTTCAACGGACTCACCGTGTCCACTATATTCATTGACTGGGAAGGCTCAATCGTGCGCAAAGAGGCGCGAGCCCTGATCGCCGAGGGATTGCCTGACTGTGTCACTGTTGTGACAGCCGGACCAAGTACCGGCGAGAGATTCGAGGCGGTAGCGTCCGCATTTTGAGCGGATGGGAGAGCACTCTCTACTTGGAGTTTTTCTCTTTCGCAGTTTGAATAGCTTTAGCTGCGGCTGATGCGATACGCACGGCTTCTGCGGCGGCTTCGGTCGCTCGCCGGGTCGCCTCGGCAGCTTCTGCTGCTGCCTGCATCGCGATTTCTTCTGCCTGTCGTGCAGCCGCCTCAGACGCCGCTGCTGACGCTGCTGAGGCCGCAGCCGCTGCCTCCATTGCAATTTGAGCCGAGATTGACGCCGCCTCGGCAGCCTTTTCTGCAGCACTGATGATTTCCGCTTCCGCAGAGAGCCGAGCGGTCTCTGCGGATAGCGCGGCGGATTTCGCGGCAAGTACAGCGGCACGCGACGCGCGCCTTGCTGCTTCTGCGGACTGATGAGTTAGCACCTTGAGCGATTCGAGCGTTTCCGAATATTTTTCGTTAACGATCAGATGACGATCTCGAAGCTGCGTTACCTCCTCGCGTAAGAGACGAATCTCCATCCTGATTTCCGCGATGTCAGAGGTCATTCGCTGTCCGCTCTTTCTACTATGTTGCTTCTGGCAGTGTACCCGAGATACTCACAAACTATCGGGTAACAGCCACAGGCTTGTAGCTCGAGGGCCTTTTCGTTTAACACCTGAATTTGGCGCCTCCTCAGTTCAATTAGCTGCAGGCTCTTTAGTCTTCTAAGGGCTATCGAGACGCTTTCTCGACGCACTCCTAGCGTTGTCGCAATCAAATGGTGACTTAATTCTATATCTGCACGTCGGGTGCGCCTTAACGTGAGTAACAGCATCTTGACGACTTGTTGATAGATGGAGTGATGCCGATAGCAGTAGCAGGTTTGGATCGCACACTTAATCGTTAGTGCAGCATGATCGAGAAGGGCAAACCGAAATTCCGGTGAATGGTGAAACATCCCGAGTAAAAAATCTTTCGATACTGCGAGTGCATACCCACTTGTCTGCAAGCGTGTAGCGACGTGATTCAGCGCCGGATCGCAAAGCGCCCAAATTCCCACACATCCTTCATGACCAATCAAACTTGCCTCTGCAAATTCGCCGGTCGACGAACTGCTTGAAACCGAAAAAATCGCAGAGGTCGGGAATAAAAGGTTGTGCTTAGTCTCGGAGAAGGTACGCCCGATTCGAGTTGCCTCGAAATACACCAGTCTTGAGTGAAGTCTCCAAGTGGTCCATGCGGTAGCGTCCATGCGCCGCGTTATTGAATTGAGAGGCTTGTGTCTATCGACTGCCAACAAGTTTGCCGTCATGGGCTACCTTACGCCCAAACTAGTTAGCGTCAATGTACGTTACCGCACTGACTTGTTTAGAAAGATGAGTTTTCGGTGCAGGGCAATCTCCACCGTATTTCGGAAATGAGGTTCGGGTTGATGTAGGGGGTGGTTGTCGAGCGCTTCCAAGACGGTTAAATATGAGCGTTATGCTCGCGTTCAACTTGGAGTTCTCGCTATGAGATCGATCCTTTCACTGTCGTCATTACTGCTTAGTGCTGTGCTGGTGTCACCGGCTTTTGCCGCGCTACGACCGATAGAGTTTGCCGAGGCTGCGCGTCCGGTCTCCGGGGCGGTCGTGCTACCGGTGGGGAAGGATGGCCTACTTACTGGCTTGGCGCAGCAGATCGACGAGGTGGCTAATGGTGCTGTGGGTGAGGCTATCCGACTTGCGAAGTTCAAGGGCGAAAACGATCAATCGCTAGTTCTCTACGGGGTTGGGCCCTTCGAGGCAGTCTTGCTAGTGGGTGTCGGTGAGGCGCTTCGTACCGCTGTCGATTTGCGCAGCTTTGGTGCAGTGGCAGCCAAAGGCACGGCTGGATGGCCTATCGACGTCAAGGTCGTGGTGCCCGATGGCGCCGACGTCGAACACGATGCGGCTGAAGCTGCGCTTGGTGCTCGCTTGGGTGAATATCATTTTGGCAAGTGGGCGATGCCTAAATCAATGAATTCATCGCCGGGCTCGGTCTTGGTGTGGCTCGCGCCGCAACCTGCAAAATCCAAGATGCTCTTCCAGCGCGAGGGTGAGGCGATTGCCGCTGGAGTCTGGTTTGCGCGCGATCTCATTTCGACCCCTTCCAATATCAAAAGTCCGGAGTGGTTTGCCGAACAGGTTCGACAACAGTTCAAAGGCATACCGAAAGTCACCGTGACGGTACTCGATGAGCGTCGTATCCAAAGTCTCGGTATGGGAGCGCTCTACGGCACCGGCCAGGGGTCCGTGCGGCCGCCGCGTTTGGTTGCGATTGAGTATCGCGGTGGCAAGTCTGACGAAGCGCCGTTTGCTTTCGTCGGCAAGGGCGTCACTTTCGATACCGGGGGGATTTCGATCAAGCCGGCTGATGGCATGTGGCGCATGCGCACCGACATGTCGGGGGCCGCGGCTGCAGCGGGCGCGGTGCTGACGCTTGCCAAGCGCGAGGCGCCGGTCAACGCCGTGGCGGTACTGGCTTTGGCAGAAAACATGCCGGATGGTAATGCGATTCGTCCGGGTGACGTGCTCACTTCAATGAGTGGCAAGACCATCGAGGTGCTCAACACCGACGCCGAGGGTCGCTTGGTTCTGGCTGACGCGCTGTGGTGGGCCCAAGATACCTATAAGCCCCGGTTAGCGGTCACGATCGCGACATTGACGGGTGCTGTGGTGCGTGCACTCGGCTCCGATCACGCCGGTGTGTTTACCCAGGACGATGTATTGGCTGATCGCGTCATCGCTGCGGGTGAGGCTGCGGGCGAGCGACTGTGGCGCTTGCCCGTCACGGCGGGTACGATCAAGGCGATCAAGAGCGACATTGCTGACGTCAAAAATATTTCTGATGGCGGCTCCGCACCCGGCGCATCAGTGGGGGCGGCGTTCATCATGGAATGGGCTAAGCCCGATGTGCCTTTCGTGCACATCGACATCGCCGGTACGGCATGGGACTCGAGTGGACGACCCACCGAGCCTAAGGGGGCTGTCGGCTTCGGAGTGCGATTGCTTGACGAGTTAGTTCGCCGCTAGTTGGCTGTTGCTTGGTCGGTTCTGGCGACGCCTGTCAGCCAGTTGATGATTGTTTAAGTATTGCAAGCTGATCTTCAGTCAGCTTTCGTTGCCCGGCATCCGATGCCGTGGCAAGTGACTTGATGGCGAGTAGGCGCTTTTGCTCGCAGTCTTCTTCCCGGCCCTCAAGTTTAGCGAGGGCCGCGTTCGCAAGTAGCCTGCGAGATTTCTCGACGACTCCGCCTTTGCTTAAACCTAAAAATCGGCGAACGGCGTCTGCGTCTCCGACCAGCCAAGCACAAATAGCGAGCTCAACATATATCGATTGTTTAAAGCCCGATGGATATCTCTCAGCGCTATTCTCAAGTAGTTTGCGGTATTGCACGATATCGGCATGATTCCCGGAATCCATCGCTCGGTAGAGCAGGTATAAAGCGCCGCCGGTCAATCGTACTGGATCCTTAGAGTCCATTTTTGATAGCTGGTCGATTGCCGAAGCATCCCAGTCACGAGGACGAACGCCATCTAGACTTTGCGCGAAAATTTGCATTAGTGCACTGCGTTCGACAGCCGCGCTTCCACCGCGCCACACATCGATGATCTGCATGCCATCGCTCATGAACCCACCCGAGCGCACCGGAATAAGCGTGACTAGAAAAATCCCAAACGAAGTCGCCGCGATGAAAATGCAATACGCCGCGAAGCGCGGATTTGAAACAGACGCTACTGCAACCGCGAGAATTGTGAGAAAGAGGCTGGACACCGGCCCGCCCGCGATCAACACCAGTAACTGACGGCGAAGCTCTGTTCCCACCTTAGTTGGGATGGCGGCCGCAATGCCTCCCATGAGCGCAAAATTGGTATTCCACTCGAATCGCGGCCCAGAGACAGACGCATGCCAGCCAAACGGCCCAACGATTAACAACAGGAATCGCATCCCTTGAGATAAGCCGCCGAGAAGATGCCCGATTTCATGGGTCGCGAGGACAATGAGAATCAAGATCGGGATTGCCAAAAGATCCCAGGTCGTCAAAGTGTCTTCAGCTGCAACGAGCCTTTGGATGAGCCGATTTTCAGAAAGGTCCGAGTCGATTAGTAGTGGTCCAATCCACGCGCTAAGCGCAACTATCAGACCACCGATGGCACCACCGACCAGCAGCCCCTTGAGGGTTCCCGGATCAGATGCGCTCGACGAGCGGTTTTTCTTCGTATCCATGGAGTAGAGCCTAATCGCCTGTCTGGATATTGCATTAATACTATATAGCATTTATGCTCTAATTTCATGAGTCGCCAAAAAGAAGACCCAGTTTTTAATCGTGTAGAAGAGCTCCGGCTCGAGCGCGGCTTGACGCGACAGCAACTTGCGGAAGCCGTTGGCGTGCATTACCAGACGATCGGCTATCTCGAGCGAGGGGAGTACAGCCCGAGTTTGATCCTCGCCTTTAAGATTGCCAAGGCGCTTGATGCAGAGATTCCTGCGGTGTTTTCTATCAAGCCCTTCAAAAAAGGAGCATGACGTGTCCGAGCAGCCCAAGAATAAGATTTACTGGACCGAGGGCGTTACTCGGAAAGAAGTACAGACGGCGTTGTCGGCAAATAAATACCCTTTGCTATATCGGCGATCGACAAGAAGGGCGCTAGTGATTGTTTCGATCGTTCTAAGTTTATCTCTCGTTTTCTCCTCGTCGATAGAGAGCGAAAAGATGTCGAGCTATGTCTCGGCAATCTCTGGTCTACTACTAATAGCGATGTATCTCGCACTGCGCATCTCCGTTCGAATGATTGCAGATGCTCCAACCGAGTTGCTCGATGAGCGCCTCGTCGCCATTCGCGACCGTACTTACCTGACTGCGTATCGATGGCTGTCTTTTGTGGTCGGCATCGTCTGCGGATTCGCCATCGCAGGCGAGTTTTCATTCGGCGTTGATCGCTGGGGGCCCCCTCTTTTTGCCCTGGCGCTGCTCATTGCCGGCCTTCCAAGCATGATCCTCGCATGGAAGTTGCCGTCTGAAGTGCAGGCGTCTGAAGACTAGGTTGGAGGCATCAATCGTGAAGATGACTATCTCGGTATTCATTGGCGCCGCGGTGCTTAGCGTAGCTTTTCTGGCGCCTTCGGCGACGGCATCAGCTACCTACGGAGCGAGTCTGGAAAAACCATTTATGCAGTGCCGGCTCACCGATCCCATGCAATTGCGCTCGATATCGGCGGAGTGTGCCGAGGTGAGTGTGCCGGAGAGCGATGCTGAGGGTAGCCGACGCATTACGCTCTCGGTTGCTCGCATTCCAGCCATCAACCGAAGAAAGCAGACCGATCCGATCGTGCTTCTTGCTGGCGGGCCTGGGCAAGGAGCGCAACTGTCTTTCACGGCGGTTTCCACGGTTTTCTCACGCACGGGACGTCAACGAGACATTGTCTTGCTTGACCAGCGAGGCACTGGTCGATCGAACATGCTTTCGTGCGTGACGGAAAGTCGCTCGACGGCCGAAACGTTCGCCTCAGACACGGCTACCTTCGTCAAGCTAAACGAAAAATGCCTCGAAAAACTTCGTTCGACGAGTGATTTAGGAGCGTATACCACGAGTCACGCCGTACGTGATCTTGACGCTGTCAGGGCGCTACTCGGTTACGAAAAATTGAATTTGTATGCGGCTTCTTACGGCACACGAGTCGCGCAGCATTACGCGCGTCGATATCCGGAGCGCGTTCGTAGCATGGTGCTCGACGGCGTGGTGGCACCGGAGACGGTTCTTGGTCCGGAAATTTCGCTAGACGCACAAGTGGCGCTCAATGGTATCTGGAAGCGTTGCAATGCAGATAAGCCGTGCCGAGATCGGTTCGGTGACTTGCAGTCGAAAACCATGACACTGCAGAACGTGCTGAAAATAAAACCGCAACGGGTTGAAATTCCAAATCCGAGAACCGGAACCACAGAGTCTTTCGACTTTGGGGCTGAGCAACTTGCGGTTGTACTTCGCTTCGGAAGTTACGATCAATATTTTTCAGCCATGCTGCCGCTCGTCGTCACTGAGGCGGCGCGAGGGAATTTTCACCCAATCGGCAGCCTGTTCCTCATGACGGCCGGTAGTGTCCAGGACATGATCGCAGTTGGCATGCACAACTCCGTGGTTTGCAGCGAGGACGTTCCTCGATACGACACGGTCTCCGTGGATCGCGCTGCGGTGGCGGCGACCTATCTCGGAACGGGGTTTCTCGATGCTTTGCCGCAGATCTGTCGAAATTGGCCGCGTGGGCTCGTCGACGGCGACTTTTTCGAGCCTTTGATAAGCGATGTGCCGACCTTACTGTTGTCGGGTTCGCTCGACCCAGTGACGCCACCGGATGACGCGGAGCGAGTGGCACGATCGCTGAAAAGCTCACGACATCTTGTGCTGGAGGGTTCAGGGCACGGACAACTCGCTATTCCTTGCATGGAGCGTGTGCTCGCCGACTTCTATTCCAACGCAGATCCGAAAGCGCTCGATGTTCGCTGTCTTGATCGGCGAGTTAAACCACCGTTCTGGATATCGCTTGCGGGGCCAACGCCA
>Ga0315902_10009656_pt1 | contig 12871 bp, 6 predicted proteins | sample LakEriMetagenome_9_FD_203523 | JGI IMG/M metagenome (GOLD analysis project Ga0315902, IMG submission 203523) | Freshwater fungal communities from buoy surface, Lake Erie, Ohio, United States - Buoy 12 MA117 | ecosystem: Environmental > Aquatic > Freshwater > Lake > Lake biofilm | place: USA... | reverse complement strand
CGATTCGCGTCGTGCCGCTCGGCTTCTCCGCGGCCGAGGTCGCGGCGGGCCAGCCGCCGGCATTCCTCCCCGCCGGGCCGTTCCTGCTCACGCTGGGTAACTTCCTCCCCCACAAGAACTTTCACGTGCTCCTCGGGATGGTGGACCGGCTGCCGGGGATGCGGCTGGTCATCGCCGGCAAGAACGCGACGCCCTACGGCGGCCAGCTGGCCCACGAGGTGGCGCGGCGCGGGCTCGGTGACCGCGTCCTGCTCCCCGGGGAGGTGTCCGACGCGGATCGGCAATGGCTCTACGAGCACTGCGAGGCGTTCTTCTTCCCCTCGCTCTCCGAGGGCTTTGGCCTGCCGGTCCTGGAGGCGATGCACGCCGGCAGGCCGGTGTTCGTGGGCCGCAACACCTGCCTGGCCGAGGTGGCCGGCGACCTCGGGTTCTACCTCGACTCGTACGCCGAAGACGCCCTGGTCGCCGCCTACCGGGCCGGCATGGAGCGGTTCGGGGCGGCGCCCGATTACCCGGCCCGCCTGCGCCGGCACGCGCAGGCGTTTTCCTGGGCCGCGACCGCCGCCGGCTACGCCGCCGCCTACGACGAGGCGCTGGCGGCATCCTGAAAAGGGGCCGCGACGCTTTTGCCGGCCGGGCAAGAGTCGCGGCCGCTTTTTGCTATCCTGTCCCCGATTGCGACCGTGACGAGGAGCTGATTTCCCATGGCAGACGAACCGCAGGCCGCCGCACCGAAACCATCCGCCGTCGAACTGGCGAAGGCCGCCAGCGCCTACCTGCGCGGCGACATCGCCAAGGAACTCGCCGACGGCGCCCCGGGCTTCGGCAAGGGCTCGATCCAGCTGCTGAAGAACCACGGCACCTACCAGCAGGACGACCGTGAGGCCCGCAAGGCCCGGGAGGGGGCCAAAAGCCAGCGCGAGATCTCGTTCATGATCCGGACCTGCGTCCCCGGGGGGAAGCTCACGGCCGATCAGTTGCTCGCCGCCATCGACCTCGGCGACGAGGTGGGCAACGGCACGATCCGCCTGACTACGCGGCAGTCGATCCAGCACCACGGCGTCGTCAAGGGAGACCTGAAGCCCTTCATGCAGCGGATTCACGACATCCAGATGACCACGCTCGCCGCCTGCGGCGACGTTGAACGCAACATCATGTGCTGCCCGGCGCCGATCCGGAACCATCAGGTCCGTGAGGAGATGCAGGCCCAGCTCGACGCGCTCGCCCGGCATCTCGCCCCGCGGACCCGGGCGTATTACGAGATCTGGCTCACCGATCCGGACACCGGCGAGAAGACGCTCGCCGGGGGCACGGGGGCCGGGAAGGAGGTGGAGCCGATCTACGGGCCCACCTACCTGCCGCGGAAGTTCAAGACGGCCTTCGCCCTCCCCGAGGACAACTGCACCGACGTCTACGCCAACGACCTCGGCTTCATCGCCGTCCACGAGCAGGGGAGGATCCTCGGCTACAACGTGCTCGCCGGCGGCGGCATGGGGGTGACGCCGAGCGCCGCCAAGACGTTTCCGGCGCTCGCCAGGCGGCTCGGCTTCGTGCCGCCGGCCGACGTGCTCGCGATCGCCGAGGCGGTGGTCAAGGTGCAGCGCGACTTCGGCAACCGCTCCGACCGGAAGACGGCCCGGCTCAAGTACACGATCCACGCCATGGGACTCGAGGCTTTCCGGGCCAAGGTCGAGGAGTATTTTGGCAAGCCGCTGGCCCCCTGCCATCCGACCGACGTCCACGGCTTCGACGACCACATCGGCTGGCACGAGCAGGGAGACGGGAAGTACTTCTACGGATTCAACGTCGAGAACGGCCGCGTCCACGACACCGGCGACTTCCGCCTCAAGTCGGCCCTGCGCCGGATCCTGCGCGAGATCCGGCCTGGGGTGCGGATCACGGCCCACCAGAGCCTGCTGTTCACCGACCTGGCCGTGACCGACCGGGAGCGGATCGCCCACCTGCTCCACGAGCACGGCGTGAAGACGTCGGAGGAGATCTCGACGCTGCGGCGCTGGAGCATGGCCTGCGTGGCCCTGCCGACCTGCGGCCTGGCCGTGGCCGAGAGCGAGCGGGTGCTGCCGGGGCTGATCGACGAACTGGAGCCGGAGGTGGCGAAATTGGGCCTCGCCCACGACGCCTTCACGCTCCGCATGACCGGATGCCCCAACGCCTGTGCCCGCCCCTACAACTCCGACATCGGCATCGTCGGCCGCACGCTCGGCAAGTACACGATCTTCCTCGGCGGCCGGCTGCTCGGCGACCGGCTGAACACGCAGTACAAGGACGTCGTCCCCTTCGAGGACCTGTCGCGCGAGATCGGCGCGGTGCTCGCCTGCTACAAGGCGGAGCGGCAGGGCGGGGAGACGCTCGGCGACTTCTGCCACCGCAAGGGCGTCGACGGCGTCCGCACGTGGGCCGATGCCTGGCTGGCCGGGAGCCGCGGCCACGGCTGACCGGGGCGTGGCGACGGGGGCGGGTTCTCAGAGCCCCACGCCCCGGGGTGCGGTCCGTACGCCGCGCCAGCCGTAACCCGGCTTGCGGTCGGGGTCGATGACCGCGGCATCCCGGCGGTACGAGGGATTGCCCGCCGCGCCATGGCCGCCACGAATCCCGGCACCGACGGCATCCCGGCGAGGCCAGTCGTCCGGCGGGTTCAGCGTGCCGCGGCCGTGCGTGCCACGGAACGCACGGCCGGCGGCGTTGGCCACCGTCACGACCCGCTCGCGCGGCGACCGCCAGCCGTTGATAGCGGAGACGCCCCAGAACGAGGGATGGTTCAAACTGTCGCCTGTGTCCCAGCCGGGCTCGATCGGACCGCGGGTGAGTTTTTCGTATTCCAGTTCTGTCAGCGGTCGCAGGCCGGCCCAGGAGGCGAAGGCGGCGCCATCCGCCCAGGCGAGTCCGCCGTGCTTGTTCGGGCTCGCCGGGCCAACGAGGTCCACCTCGGCCGGTGTCAAGGTGTTCACGAACGAATCCCACTCCCTCATGACATGCCCTTTCATGCAGTAGAAGGCCCGGTAACCGTTGGGAAACGCCGCCGACAGGCTGCCGTCGTCCTCCGGCTCGTTTCCGCGCCGGGCCCAGAGCTTTCCCGCCTGCCGGCCGGTGGGAATCGGGCCGGCGTCGGTCACGCGATAGGGCGCCGTGTGCTGCAGCCCATCCGTGAAGCGGTAGAAGTGCTGCGGCTCATTGCCGTCCGATCCGAGATCGAACGGGCCCTCGGGCACGAACACCATCTCGATCGCGACCGGCTGGATCCGCACCTCGAGATTCCGCGGGACGTCCCGGGCGGCCGCGATATCCCAGACCGCCGTAACACCCCGGGCCGCGACGTCGCCGATCCCGTAGTCCGCGCGGCGAACGATCATACCGACATGACCGTCCTCGCCGTCGGGCACGATCAGATCGACCCGCGTGCCGTCGGCCTGGCCATAGCCGGAGGGGTTCAGCGGCCTGTCGGCGGCCAGCCGGACGTGCTGCCACGCCTCGGCGTCGGCGGCGCGGACCTTGAAGAACACCCAGGCCGCGTCATGGTTGCCCTCGTGCCGCCACGACCCCTTCCAGGACACGTCGAAGGTCAGGGTCGCGGTTCCGTCACCCCGGGCCGCGACCCGCACGTTCGTCACCGGGCCGGTATCGGCGGCGACGGCATGCGGTATCTGCCCGAGCATCGCGGCCAGGGTCACGATCAGGCCCGCGCCGCGGGCAGCCCGAACACATCGGCGTTTCACGTTCATCATGACCCCATGCTTCAACCAAAGTCGCTTTCCAGCCGGCCCCGGCTGGTCAGGGGCGGGAGGCGAACCGCAGGTATCGCTTGCCGCTGCCGCCGGACTCCCCCCGGGGCATGCCGGGTGCCAGTTGGATCCATTCCGCGGACCCCGCGCCGTCGTCGTCATCGCACACCAGGACGTTGAATCCGAACGCCCCCTCCGGCGGGATGCCGACGACGCTGCACGGCAGCCGCAGTTCGTAGCGGGTCACGGCGTCGGCATCGTCTCTCACGACGGCGCAATCGATGGAATCCAACAGTTTCGTATCGTCCGGCTGCCACTGGTGCACCCTGACGCCGTCGCCCGTCAACGCCACGCCGAAGCTGCGATGTCCCTCCGCGGTGTCGAGTCCGATCTGCAGGGCGTCGCCATTGCCGATCGCCGAACCACTGCGGGTATTGAAGTGTCGGTCGTCCGTCACCTCGACCCCGATGCACAGGTCGCCCTCGTCGCGAGCCACGTGGATCCGGGCCCCGAGATCGGCCGGACCACCCCACGACGCCGGCAACCGGGGCGTCGGATAGCGGCGGCTCACCGGCGTGTGCGTCAGCGGAAACACGTCGCGAAACTCGCCGATCGTCAGCAGGGGCTCGCCCCACTCGTCGAGACGGCCGTCGATCGCGGCCCGGGTCGTTCGCTGCGGCAACTTCCAGGGGACGGCAGGATCGAAGCGGCCGATCACCGGCCGGAGGGACGCGTCCCCCTCGGGGGCCGTCCGAACCCCGCGCCAGATCGCCAGCGGGTGCGGCTTGCGGTCGGCATGTGAATCCACCGGCATGAGCCGGCCCGAGATCCGCTGGTGGCCGGCCGATGTATAGGCGCGCATGTGGAGCATGTCACCGCGCAGGATCGCCCCACGCACGTCCGCGGGCCAATCGTCGGGCAGTTGCGTGGTGCCCCGGCCGTGGGTCCCCTTGAACGCCCTGCCGGTCGCGGTCGTCGCCGCGATCGGCCGTTCGTACATCTGCCCGGCGTTGCAATCCTCGAGGCCCCAGAACGAGATTCCGGGATCGGTCAGTTGCGGATGCGCGGGCCCGCGACAGGCCTTCTCGTACTCGAGTTCCGTCATCGGTCGCAGGCCGGCCCAAGCCGCGAAGGCGGCCGAATCGGCCCACGACAACCACGGGCAGCGGTGATCGCGGGGAGGAGCCCCGGGGCGAAACCAGTCGTTGGGGAACCCACCGAGCGCCGTGTAGACGCGGTTCGGCGGTTCCCCCGTGCGACCGATCCATTTTCCGTGTCCCTCGGGATGGTACCGCCGGGCCGCCTCCGCCTCGGGGAGCACGGCGAGGAAGTCCGCGTACTGCCCCTGGGTGATGGCGAACTTCATGGCATAGAACGCCCGATAGCCGTTGGGGAACAAGGCGGGAATCTCGGCGCCGTCCTCCGGAGGCAGGCCGGTCGCCCAGAGCCGGCCCGGCTGCCGTCCGGTCGGGATCGGGCCAGGTCCGGTCACCGTGAACGGGGGCGTGTCGGATGCGCCCCAGGTGTAAAAGCAGTTCAGTTCCGGTCCGGCGGAAACGCCGAGTTGGAACGGGCCTTCGGGCACATAGACCATCTCCAGTCCGAACGCCTTGAGCGTCGTCGTGGGGGCGAGCGGTTCGGTGACCACCGTGACCCGGCCGGCTGCGACCCGGCCGATGCCGTCCCGCGCACGACGGAGAAACACGCCGAGGAACCCCTCGTCGCCACCGGGCACCACCATGTCGAGCGCGGTGCCGTCCGCTGCCTGACCGAAACCGGTCGGGTTGACGACCTTGTCGGCCACCAGCCGCAGCGGCCGCCATGGTGCGGTGGCGTCGTCGCGGACCTTGAAGAACACCCAGGCCGCATCGTGGAACGTGCCGCCGCGCCACGAATGGTCCCAGGCGACGTCGAAGCTGACCGTCGCGGCCTTGGCGTCCCGTGCCGTCACCTGAACGTTGCCGATTGTCAGGCTGTCGGCGGCTGCTGCGGCGGCCCAAGCCGCCGCGAGCAGGGCGCCGAGAACCGGCCATGGGTGGCGGGTGCCGACGAGCCGCTGGCCACTCAGCCGCAGAACGTTCATGAACCTCATCCCGTCGGCGGGATTTACCGGGGTTGATCAGGCGTTTATAAACGGCAGAGGAATTCCCCGTCAAAAACGCCTTCCTTGCGGAGAACCCGTCGCTCATGGCACGTCCGCCCGTCGGGTTGCGTTCTGCCACTCGTCTCCCGCCCGTGACGGCATGCTGGTGGCCGGCGTTGTGCCTGGCGCTGGCGCCGGGCCTGCTCGCGGCCGACGAGCACGCCCCGGCCCGGTTTCGGGGCACCGGGAAGGCCGATCCGATCCGCATCACCACCGTGCGCCGCGCGGCCGGGCCCGAGGCAGGGCAGAGCACGATCACCTTCGACCTGGCGTGGGATCATTCCTGGCGTGCGGCCTGGGATGTCGACGCAAAGCAGCACGGCGGCACGGGGCCGCTCCATCTCGAAAGCTGGGACGCGGCCTGGGTGTTCGTGAAGTACCGTACGCCGGGTGCCGACCGGCATGCCCATGGAATGCTGTCGCCGCGACAGGCCGATCACCGCGTTCCCGCCGCGGCGGCCGTGGACGTCGGCCGCAGCGACGACGGCCGGCGCGGGGTCGGGGTGTTCGTGTACCGCAGGACTGCCGGTCATGGGCCCAACGAGTTCCAGGGCGTGACGCTCCGCTGGCTGCACGACGCCGATCTGCCGGCGGACGCCGACATCAGGGTGTTCGCCGTGCAGATGGTCCACGTGCCGACGGGCCCGTTCTGGGCCGGTGACGGCGCGACCGACCACGTGCGTGGCCAGTTCTCCGCCGGCTTGACCGCCAGGCCGTTTCGCGTCGAGAGCGAACGGCCGCTGCCGGTCGGCGGAGAGAAGGAGGACGTGCTCAACAACCGGGATACGGCCGGCATGTTCCTCAGCAACCAGGACGACTTCAACAGCGACGAGCCGCGGCTGCTGCCGGCCGAATTCCCCAAGGGGACGCGGGCCTTCTACTGCATGCGGCACGAGATGACCCAGCAGCAGTACGTCGATTTTCTCAACACGCTTTCGTATGCCGGGCAGGCCCGCCGGACCGCGCCGCAGGGCAAGGAGAAGCTGGGGCCGGAGGCGCCGGCCGGCACCCTGGTCATGCTCAGCGAGAAATGCACCGGCCAGCGCACCGGGATTCGCGTGGCCGTTCCCGGCGTGCCGGACGTCGTCGAGCCGGTGGTGGTCGATCGGAAGACGTTCATCGCCTCCGGCTCGGTGCTGAAGCCGGGCAGACCGGCCGTCTACGAAACCGACGCGCCGCACGTGGCCGGCAACTGCATCATGCACGCCGACGGACTGGCGTTCGCCGCCTGGGCAGGACTGCGGCCGATGACCGAACTGGAATTCGAGAAGGCCTGCCGGGGACCGCTGCAGCCGGTGGCCGATGAATATGCCTGGGGCACCGATCGGATCGCCGGCATGGAGGCGACCGGCGGCCAGTATGTTCTCCGGAACGCCGGCCAGCCGGACGAGACCGTCGGCTGGGAGGGGGGCGAGCGTCCGGACGCCAGCCATGGCAACGCGCCCTTCGAGGGCACCAACGCGAAGCTCGGCGGACCGCTGCGGGTGGGCATCTTCGCCACGCCGACGAGCGACCGGGTGGCTGCCGGCAGCTCGTACTGGGGCATCCTGGATTTGACTGGCAACGTGCATGAGCCGACCGTGCCCGTCGGCGTGGCGGCGGGCCGCGGCTTTCCGGGGACGCACGGCGAGGGGGGCGACGCGCCCTGGCCGGGCTTGTTGGTCGGACAGCGGGGCGGCGGCTACGGCAGCGGCGGTCACTACCGGGGCTTCGGCGGCAACGAGATGTTCCACATCTCGAACCGTTATGTGGCCTGCGTGCCGGGAATGTACGGCGGCGCGCGGCACTTCACCACCGGCTTCCGGGGCGTGCGGACGGCGCCGGGACGGGGGGCCGAATAGGCGCGCGACCGGCCGCGGATTTGCGAACCTGCCGCTGGCCCGACTATCCTTCGCAACATGGCATGTTTGCATCGGCGGCAGTCGAGCGCCCGGGTCGCGATCCGCGTCGCCACGCTGTTCGCGGCTCTCGCGGGCGGACCCGTCGTCGCGGAGGAGCGGTCGGTCGAGGAACTGGCCCGGGCGGCGAAGCCGGCGATCGTCACGATCCGCTTTCGCGGCCGTGGCGGCCGGGACGAGGGGCTGGGCACGGGCTTCTTCGTGGCTGACGGCCTCGTTGCCAGCAACCTCCACGTGATCGGCGAGGCCCGGCCGATCAGCGTCGAACTCGCCGACGGGACGACCCACGACGTCACGGCGGTGCATGCCACGGACCGCGACGGCGACCTCGCGGTCGTGAGGATCGCCGTGAAGGGGCCCGCGCCGCTCCCCCTCGCGGCGGCCGACACGCTGGCCGACGGGGCGGAGATCGTCGCCATCGGCAATCCCCACGGGCTGGAGCGGAGCGTCGTCGCCGGCCGGGTGTCGGGGCTGCGGCAGATGCAGGGCATCGACATGATCCAGCTCGCCATGCCGGTCGAACCGGGCAACAGCGGCGGGCCCGTGATCGATCGGCAGGGGCGGGTGCAGGGGATCGTGTCGATGAAATCGCTGGTCACGCCGAACCTCGGGTTCGCCGTGTCGGCCCAGCGGCTGCGCAACCTGCTCGCCCGGCCGAACCCTGTGGCGATGGAACGCTGGCTGACGATCGGGGCGCTCGATCCTGCGGAGTGGACGACGGTCGGCGGTGCCCGCTGGCGGCAGCGGGCCGGGCGGATCGCCGTCCGCGGCGCGGGGGCCGGGTTCGGCGGCCGGTCGCTCTGCCTGGCGGTCGAGCCGCCACCCGAACCTCCCCACGACGTCGCCGTCTGGGTGAAGCTCGACGACGAGGCCGGCGCGGCGGGGCTGGCCTTCGCGTCCGACGGCGGCGACCGGCACTACGGCTTCTATCCGTCGGCGGGCCGGCTGCGGCTGACGCGGTTCGACGGGCCCGACGTGCTGTCGTGGAAGATCCTCGGCGAGAAGCCGAGCGGCCGCTACCGACCCGGGGACTGGAACCACCTCCGCGTCCGCCGCACCGCCGACGCGATCAGCTGTTTCGTCAATGACGAACAGGTCTTCGAGTCGGCCGACCGCGGACTCGGTGCCGGCCGGGTCGGCCTGGCGAAGTTTCGCGACACGGAGGCCGAGTTCCGCGGGTTCGCCGTGGGCCGCGAGCTGCCGCCGGTGACGCCCTCCAGGCAGGCACTGGCCGGTGTCGAGGCGATCACTGCCGGCCTGCCCGAGGCTGGTCCGCCGGGCCGGGACCTGGTCGGCAGACTCGTGGCCGCACCGGAGCCGGTCCGCGAGGCGCTCGCCGCACGGGCCACCCTGCTCCAGCGGCAGGCCCGGCAGCTGGAGGCGCTCGCCGCGGCGGTCCACGAGCAGCGCACGCTCGACGAACTGGCGACGGTGCTGGCCGGGGACGAGTCCGGCGTCGACCTGTTCCATGCGGCGCTGCTCGTCGCCAGGCTCGACAACCCGGACCTCGACATCGCGGCCTCGCGCCGCGACCTCGAACGGCTCGTTGCCGACATCGCGAAGCGGTCGGCGGATACCGACGAGGCCGGGAAGCTTGCCACGCTCAATCGGGTGCTGTTCGAGGAGCTCGGGTTTCACGGCAGCCGCGGCGACTACTACAACCGCTCCAACAGCTACGTCAACGAGGTGCTCGATGACCGCGAGGGGATTCCGATCACGCTCGCGGTCGTCTACATGGCGATCGCCGGCCGTCTTGGCCTGAAGGTCGAGGGAGTGGGGTTTCCGGGGCATTTTCTCGTCCGGCACGTGCCGCGACAGGGGGAGCCGCGCTGGCTCGACGTCTTCGATCGGGCCGCGATCCGGAGCCGCGACGATTTGGCTCGACAGCTGCGCGAGCGGTCGGGCGACGAGCTCGCCGACGAGCATCTGGCGACCGTCGGCGCCCGGGCGATCCTGACCCGCATGCTCGCCAACCTGCGCGGGATCGCGACCCGGGAGGGGAACCAGGCCGACGTGCTCCGCTACCTCGACGCCGCGGTCACGATCGAGCCGGAGATGGTGGGCGACCGGCTGATGCGCATGGTGACGGCGGCACGGCTCGGCCGGCGCGAGACCGCCCGCGACGACGCCCGATGGTTTCTTGAACGGCAGCCACCGGGCATCGACCTCGACCAGGTGCGCGGCTTGCTGGAGCGGGTGGAAGCCGATTCAAAGTGAGCGACCGCCAGCCGGCCCAACTGTCGCGTCAGGCAGGCAGGTCATCCCACAGCGGGCACCAGAGCGGTGTCCGCGGAAACAGCTGGCCGGCCAGTCTGAGCGCCATCTGGGTCGAGGCCTCGAGCCGGCCGGCCGCGACGGCCTCGACCGGATCGCACTGCCCGAGCAGGAGCCGGCCCAGTTCCTCGTCGGAGAGCTTCAGGTAACTGCGGCCGATGCGGCCCGGATGCACGACTCCCGTGCCGTCGGAGACGACGAGCGACGCCCGCATGCCGGGAGCGTCGAGACCGAGTTCAAGCGTCTCCCTGACCCCGTCGGCGGCGACGCGGGCCGCGATCGGGGCCGCCTGGACCGTCAGCAGTTCGAGCGGCCGGAAGACCTTGGCCACGACCATCCGGTCGCCCGCATGGACGAGGCTGGCGCCCCCGGCGACCGCCTCGTGGAGGGGATCGGCCGCGCTCGACTCGTAAGTGATCGCCTGGCGATCGTTCTCGATCGCCTCGGCGCAGACGCGGGCGAGGATCTCCCGTTCCAGCCCGGGGAACTCCGGGTCGGCGGCGATCTCCAGCACGCGGGTGCCGGACTGCACGCAGTAGCCGACGATCCGGGCGGAGGTCTCCGTGAGCTCGTAGCGGTCCTGCCCGACGAGCGCCACGAGGATCGAGTCGAAGGCGCCGCGGCTGACCAGCCAGCGGGCGTAGGTCTCGTCGCGGTCGGCGGGCCCGGTGAACCGCAGGGCGTTCTGCCGGTAGATCCGCAGGATGGCCGGCAGTTCGACGTGCCGCCACTGACGCATCGTCACCGGCTCGCCGTCCCGCGGCCGCTCCTGGAGCAACCGGGCGAGGATCTCCGCGGGCCGGCCCGGCGTGGACGCGTCGCGGCCGAGCACGCTCCAGCCCAACTCGTGGAACGAGGCGGCAATCCGCGTCCGCGAGAAGGCGACGACGGCGTTCGTCCGCCGAGCCCGTTCCTCGGCCTGCTGCACCAGCCGCTGGCCATGGCCGGCGCCGCGGCATGCGGGCAGCACCGCCAGCCGATCGAACACCGCGCCACGGACCATCGCGCCGCCGACGAGCAGATTGCGCGGCACGACCTCGAGGTGGCCGACGATCCGGCCGCCGAGCCGGGCGACGAGCCGGTTGGCCGAGTCGTGCTCGGGGTGGTCTACCGCGGCGTGAAACTCGGCCCGGGTCGGGGCCGCGGGCAGCCCCGCGAGGAGCTGCAGAAGCTCGGTCTGGTCGCCGGCCCGCGCCGGGGCGACCTGGCAGGCTTCCAGCATCCACGCCGGCGTCGTGGCGGGTCCCTGGGTTTGATGGGGCAGATGGAGGATGGCGGGCCGCCGGACCTGTGAACGCCTGCTCACCACCGTGCCGGAGGGGCGGATCTCGACCGACCCCAGCGCCTCGCCGTCGGTCGGCGGGTGCCGTTGCCCGGCCGACGACTTCGCGCCCTTCGGTCGCACGGCGACGGCGGACTGGGCGGGGGGCTCGGCGGTGCCGGCCGCGAGCCGCAGCGACTTTCCAGCGGCGGCCGATCGTGTGCGAGCCGGACGCCGGGCCACGGCGGTGCCGGAGTCGGACCTGATTTTCAGCCTCGGCCGGCTCGTGCCCGCGTCTGCGGCCGTTTGTTCACCAGACCGGCGGGGGGAGACGTTCGTCCGTCCCTGTGCCCTCTTCGGGGAGCCGCTCAGCCGCCGCATGATGTCTCCTTTCCCTGGAGCCATAAGACCCAATCCGTTGGGCAAGAAGATATGTCGATCCTCAGCCGGTTTCCAGTAGGAGGAACTTTTTCAGTGTGTTTTCCGTGAAAAAACACCATGGATAGCCGCGCGACTGGAGCAGGTTTCTGCTGCGGACGGCGCCGGTGAGCGGCCCGATCCTGTCGAGGAGCGACCGGCGCATGTCCTGGGCGTGCGCCGCCAGCCGATCGTTGGCGGCGCGGATCGCCCGGCAGCGGCGCTGGGCGAGCGCGGGCGTGGGCACGGTCTCGATCCAGCGCCGCTTCTCCACGATCAGGTCCCGGACCTCGGCCGGCCACCGGTCCGGCGGGCCGAAGTGTCGTTCGGGGTGGTACGCGAGGTCGCGCAGATCGCGGTGCACCGCGGCCAGGCCAGCCGCCGGGTCGGCGGCGTCGAAGCCGGGGAACGCCCGCTCGATCGGCAGCCGCAGCGTCCCCGAGACGACGGCGTGCCGGGGCGGATCGGCACCCGTAAGCCGGCGGACGACGTCGTCGGTGATCCCGTCGTAGGCCGCGCCGCCGATCCCGTGGACGAACACGTCCGCCACTACCAGCCGGGCGACGAGCGTGGTGACGAGCGCCCGGGGCCGGAGCCGCAGAGCATGGTCCTCCAGCCGCGACAGGGCATCGACCCAGCGCGACGGGGAGATGTCCGGTGTAATCGGCAGTTCGATCCGCAGCGTCTCCAGGTCGGAGAGCACGAGCCCGCCCGCGCCGGTGGTGTTGGCGAATACCCGGCGGCGGCGCGGGTCGTCCTTCGACCAGATCCACCACGGGATCTCCAGCCACTCGCCGTCGGCGTCGTGCCGGACGGCGAGGTCAGGGAACGGCCGGCCCCGGCCGCGGACGCGGTGCCGGCGGCGATGGTCGGCCAGCGCCGCGTTGTAGGCCTCGTGCAGCTGGCGCGCGTGCGCCAACAACCAGCCGGTGAACACCATCACCGTGGGCAGCCTGACCAGTTCGCTGACCGGCAGCTCGAGCGTCTCGAGGCCGAACCGTTCCTCGAGCAGATGCCGGGCCTGCGCGATGGCGAGTCCGAGACGATGGCACTCCTTTGACCGTTCGATCGCCAGCGGCCACCAGCGGCGCAGGATCGGCTGCGGCTCCAGCGGGGCGAGCAGCCGGCTGGCGCGGTC
>Ga0315902_10009652_pt1 | contig 12874 bp, 13 predicted proteins | sample LakEriMetagenome_9_FD_203523 | JGI IMG/M metagenome (GOLD analysis project Ga0315902, IMG submission 203523) | Freshwater fungal communities from buoy surface, Lake Erie, Ohio, United States - Buoy 12 MA117 | ecosystem: Environmental > Aquatic > Freshwater > Lake > Lake biofilm | place: USA... | reverse complement strand
CCTCGGCGACAAACCCGCCGCGCAAGCCACCGCCGAAGCCGCCAAGCAAGTCGAAGCCGCCGGCAAACAAGCCCAGGCCACGCAAGCCAACCCGCAGCCCAATCCCCAAATGGCCCAGCAGGCTCAATCGAACGCCGCCCAAGCCGCCAAATCCGCCGAAGCCACCGCCAGCAAAACCGCGCCACCACTTTTCACCTCACCCCTCGCCCAAATGCAGGGCCAGATGCTCGCCCAAGCCCTCGATCAAATCGATGCGCAGCTCCATCCCGCGCAAACCGGTCAGCAAACTCAATCTGGTCAGCAACAATCCGGTCAACAGCAGCAGGGCCAGCAACAAGGCCAACAAGCCCAAAACTCCCTCAACCAAGCCCAGCAAGCCCAGCAGCAACAAATGGCCGACAGCCGAAACAGCGGTCAAACACCCGGCCAGCAGCCCAGCCCGCAGCAGATGGCTCAAAACCAGCAGCAGAGTCAGCAAAACGGCGCGCAGAGCAACGAAGGCGGCAACAAGAGCCAGCTCGTGAAAGCCGAAGGCGAGCTCGGCACCATCACCGTCCTCGTCCCCGGCGATTGGGGCCATCTCCCGCAAAAAATGGCCGACGACCTCACCGAAGCCACCCGCACCGAAGCCGCCCCCGAATACCGCGCCGCCATCGAAAGCTACTACAAAGCCATCGCGCAGAAGGCGAAGAAGTAGGTTGCAGCAATCTTGGTCGCGAGAGCGTCGTGGAGTGCGGTGGCAAGCCTCGGCGCGACACCGCTGTCGTGTGCCGAACGGCGCTCTAGATTCAGAGGCATCTCTTCTCGCGCTCGACAGCGGTGTCGTCGATGCGGAGGCTCGCGCCTCGCATCTCTGCCACCGCACTCCACGACGCTGACGCGAATTTGTTAGTGCTATTCGTGTAGGTGGTGAGTGTGTACTGCCATTCAAGATCAACCCATGAAACTCACCCTCTCGACCTACCTGAAGGCCTTCGCCACGGTGACGATTATCGGCCCATGGGCGATGTTTGTGATGTCAGGGGTGGTCTTTGGCGGCTTTGTTCCGTTGATGGGCCTCGGGCACCCGATGGTCTTGGTGGGCTTGGCTTGGGTTTATTGCTCCGGCTTGGTGTTGTGGTCTTCATCCGCAAATCGGTTCCATCGATTGGGAATCCTTCCCGGCTTCCTGTTCCTCAACTGGCTGATTTATCAGAAAGCACCGGAGGTGACGTTTGATGGCCAACTCGGCTTCAAGAACGAGCTGCTTTCGCTTCGGGACGTGTTGGGTCTATACCTCGTGCTGGGAGCTTGGTTTTTGAGCGTGATTCTCATGCTGCCACGCAAGTGGGCAAGGCTCACCATCTCGTAAATCAGCTTTTCACACTCTCTGCGCCTCAATATCGAAGAGGAACTCGAAGTCTTCTTTTTGCAGGAGGTTGGTGAAGCCGCCTTCGCCGAGGACGTTGCTGATCATGAGGTTTTTCTTCTGTTGAAGGGTCATGATCTTTTCCTCGATGGTGCTGCGGGTGAGCATGCGGTAGGCGATGACGGGCTGCGTCTGTCCGATGCGGTGGGCGCGGTCGATGGCCTAGTTTTTTCGATTGCAAGGTCTGGCTTGACCAAGGTTTACATAGGAGGCACAAGTGCGCCGCTGACGCACTGGTCTGCTTGCCATGATCTTCCAAGAACTGCCAACATTCACCCATCAGGCCGAGGAACATCTGCCTGATGATGAGCTGTTGCATCTCCAGCTCCATCTCATGGATCGCCCGGACGCCGGAGATGTGATTCCTTCAGGCCGTGGATTGCGCAAAGTCCGGTGGCGTGGCTCGGGTCGTGGGAAAAGGGGCGGTCTGCGCATCATCTATTACTGGGTGACCGAGGATGATGTGATCATTCTCGCCCGCTGCTATCCCAAGAATGAACAGGAGAACCTCTCCGCTGCCGAAATCAAAAACATCCTCCAACAGATCAAGCCATGAAAACCTCCGAACTGAACGCCATCCATGCCGAAATCGCCGCTCTGCGTAGCGGCAAGAAAGCTCCTTCACGCGCCTGGAAGCTCGAAAAGCTTCCAGACGGCACCGTGCGTCGCACCGCGCTCAAACCGGAGGCCGTGCGAAAAGCCAATGCTGAGAAGGGGGCGGTCCGCCTGGCCCAAGATGCCCGCGCGGCGCTCAAAGTGACGCAAAAAGACTTTGCCACGCTTCTCGGTGTCAGCCTCCGCACCCTTCACCAATGGGAGCAAGGCCGCCGCAAGCCGACCGGAGCTGCCTTGACGCTGCTGCGCGTCGCCCGGGCGAATCCGCGGGCAGTGATGCAGGCGGCGAGTGTTTAATCTGGCATCTCAACACGATGAAATGGGTTCAACGTCTGATTATCCTGCTTTGTATTCTGGCGATTGCTTCCGTGGTGCCCGTTCGGACCGATTACGGCTACTTTTGTGACTACACGGGCTCGTTCAAGGAGTGGACAACTTGGTTTGGACTGTTCGAGAGCGACTACCGCTACCAAAAGTCAAAGTTGGAGGGCTTTTTGTCCAAAAATCATGCTTCCGAACTCGAGCACAAGTGGGTCAGTTTTCGCGGCACAACGACTTTCCTGCTTGGAGGGGACTTGTTGGCCCATGGCACACCGAATCCGCTCTTTCATATTCCAAGAAACATTTTTGACCTGTGGTGCGATGCAGTGTCTGAAGACGAGAAGATGAAGCTCTACCGTTTGTTGAGAGCCGGCGACAAAGAAGCAATCCGAGAAAAAACGAGTGAGATGGAGGGGTTCGTCCTCAGCCAGCTGCGCTGACCGCTCAAAACGACGGTCCTCACACCCGCTGCGCCTCAATATCGAAGAGGAACTCGAAGTCTTCCTTCTGGAGCAGGTTCGTGAAGCCGCCTTCGCCGAGGACGTTGTTGATCATGAGGTTTTTCTTTTGCTGCAAGGTCATGATCTTTTCCTCGATGGTGCTGCGGGTGAGCATGCGGTAGGCGATGACGGGCTGCGTCTGGCCGATGCGGTGGGCGCGGTCGATGGCTTGGTTTTCGACGGCGGGGTTCCACCACGGATCGTAGAGGATGACGTAGCTGGCCGAGGTGAGGTTGAGACCGCTGCCGCCAGCTTTGAGGCTTAGCAGGAACACGCTGGCGTTTTCGTCCTCCTGGAAGGCCTTCACGATGCCTGCGCGATCCGTGCTGGCGCCGGTGAGCCAGTGGTAGGGCAGTTTCATCTCCTCCAGCTTCGTGCGGATGATTTTCAGCATGCTGACGAACTGGCTGAAGAGCAGCACCTTGTGTCCTTCGGCATGCAGTTCCTCGATGCGCTCGAGCGTGGCGGTGAGTTTGGCGCTTTCCTCGTTCTCGGCGGTTTTATCGACGAGGCTGGGATGGCAGCAGATCTGGCGGAGTCGCGTCAAAGCCTGCAGGAGGGCGAAGCGGCGCTTGTTCACCATGTCGAAGCCGCTGCTGCTGAGCACGAGCATCTGGGCGCGGGCGAGTTCTTCTTTGTAGAGCTCGGCCTGGCGACCGCTCATCTCGCTGATAAGCGTTTCTTCAGTGCGTGAGGGCAGATCGCGGGCGACTTGGGATTTGGTGCGGCGGAGCAAAAACGGACGCAGGCGTGCAGCGAGGCGTTCGCTGGCTTTGGCGTCTTTCCGGCGGTCAAAGTTGCGGTGGAAGTAATTGCGATCGCCAAGTGCTCCGGGCGTGGCGAAGGTCATGAGGCTCCACAGATCGAGCAGGCGGTTTTCGAGCGGTGTACCGCTCAAAACGAGGCGGTTGTCGGCGCGGAGGCCGCGGGCGCTGCGGGCGGTCTGCGAGTCGGGATTCTTGATGTGCTGACCTTCATCGAGGATGCACGCGAGGAAGCGGATGAGCGCGAGTTCTTCGCCGAAACTGCGCAGTTGGGCGTAATTGAGCACCAGCACGTCGATCTGCTCCTGCACGAGCTTCATGTCGAAAAGATCGCGATCATGCAACACGAGCACGCGGAGATTTGGGGCACCTTTTTTGAATTCCAGCGCCCACACATCGAGCACGGATTTCGGACACACGACGAGGATGGGCAGATGCGGGCCGCCTGCGGGCTTGCGTGATCTCAGCCACAGCACCCAGGCGATGGCTTGCAGCGTTTTACCGAGGCCCATGTCATCGGCGAGGATGCCGCCAAAGCGGTTCAGCGTGAGGTAGGTGAGGAATTGATACCCCTCGACCTGATACGGACGGAGCGTGACGGTGAGCTCGGCGGGCACGGGCGGCTGCGCGTCGAGCTTCGCTTCCTCCATGCGCTGGACGATTTTTTCCCAGGCCTTCGGGCTGACGATCTCCACGGCCTTCTCCTGCGCGAGCTGACGCCAGTGCAGGCGATGCGTGTCGCTGCCATCCGCCTCCAAGTCGATGCCGAGGCTGTCGAGCATCGCGATCTGCTCATCGCTGAGCTCCAGCTTCACGCGACGCCACGAGCCGTCGGCGAGGCGCACATACTCGCCCTTCGCCGCGAGGAGGCGGCGGATGTCGGCGGGTTTGAGGTCCGCTCCTTCGATGTCGAAGACGATGCGCAGGTCCAGCCAGTCGATATCGCCGCCTTGCTTCGCCTCGAGGCGCACGCGGGCGATGAGCGGATCGGCGAGGATGCTTTGAAGCTGCTCATCGGAATCCAGATCAATGTTTTCCGGCAGCGTGGTGCCCCAGTTGTGAAACCAGTCGGGGAAATCCTTCGCCATGCGATGGCGGAAGGCATTCGACTCAAAATCCCACGCGAAGCGGCCCTCCTGCACGATGCGCTCGGCGGTGCGCAGCGCATCGCGGTCGCGCACGACGATCTCATCGTCCTCGGCGTCATCGGGCACGAGTGGCGACCAGCCGCGCGGCGTGAGCACCTCGCGGGCACGGCCGTCTGCACCCATCGCTTCGAGCTTGAAGGTCGCATACTCCGTGCCACCGCCTGCGGAGGGTCTGGCCTTGCACGCGGCGGTAATTTTTACGCGCAAGGCCTCATGCTTTACCCGTGAGGCAATGCTGGGCGGCACCGGCACCTCCAGGCCGCCGAGGAAGGAAATGCCCTCGGGGGTCGCCACCGCCTCCATCGGCAGGGCGATCTCACTTTCGATCAAAGACTCGTCTCCGAGCCACGGTGGACCGCTGAATAGCTGGTCACGGCTCAGATAAAAATTCTCCACGCCACGCAGGATGCGCATTGGCAGAGGTGCGGGCTCGTCCGTGGCCGTGACGAGGCTCATCAGCAGCTTTCGCCCATCATCGCTCTCGCGGCTGCTCCATTTCAAAGGCTCCGCCACACGCTCCAGCGGCACCTCATCGCGATTCAGCAGCAGTTCCTGCAGCGCCGGTTTTTGAAACAGGCCCGCGAGCCATGACGCGTGCGATTCGCCCTCGAGACGGAAAGGTCCTGCGCTGCCGCCCTCGCTCAGCGTCAAACAATTCACCAGCAGCAGCTCCGAGGCCGCGGAGGTTATCACATGACCTTCTCGCAATTGCTTCCCAAAGCGCTCCACCTCCAGCGGATGCACGTTTTGGAATTCGGGAGTCTCCCGCGCATTGTCGCGCACCTGCAGACGTGCCTCGTGCACGCTGATGATCAGACGGAAATCGAGCGAGCGCAGGCGCGGCGGCATCTTCGCGATGCGCGATTCATTGAACTGCCGGATGCGAGCCCGCCACTGCGGCACCGTGCTCTCATGCCGCCAGTCCTTGAGCGAATCCCGCGTGCCCTCCACATCCGCGATGCCGCGCAGAAAGAGCGGCACGACGAGTCCTTTATCCGCCAGCGCCACGGCGATGTAGTTCCAGAACTGGCGCAGCGTCTTCGGCTGCTCCGGCCACAGCGTGATCGGCTCCGTCGATTTGATCTGCCACTTCGCGTGCAGACGCACCATGTCCTGGTCAAAGATCTTGCCGGTGAGCACCACGCGCTCGTAGCGCTTCTCCAGCTTCGCGAGGTAGTTTTCCTCGTTCGTGTCCAGCGCGCGGCCGAGCTTCCCGGTGATCACATCCTCAAAGTCCTCCTCCGCCGCATGCGGTGCTGGCAGCGTGCCACGCGCCTCACGACGCTGCACCGCGACGAGCGATGCGCACAAAGCGAGGTCTTCCAGGTCCTTCTCGCCCGCGTCGCACTCACCCAGCCAGCCGCGCGGCGTTTGCAGCCAGCGCACATTTGCCGCCTGCTTGTCCAGCTTCACCTCCGCCATCATCTCGTCCTCGAGCAGGTCGATGCCCAGCACGGCGTCGTCATCCACAAGCCGCTCCGCCTCCTGGCGCAAACGTGGGTCGAACTGCTTGAGCAGCGTGGGGATTTCTTCGGTGAGGGCGGGCATGCGGTTGGTCTGCCCGCGAGGTCCAAAACCGCCGCGAGCGAACCGGCACGCTAGCAGGGCAATCGGCCTTGGAAAGGGCCGTGACGGTGTTTTTTATGTGACGCGGCGGTGAGAGCGTGCGGAAATGTTCAAAATCCTTGTTCAAATCCCTCCTGACGACTCCTGAAAGCGGAGGCAGTCAGGAAATCAGCCAAACCACGCTCCAAATCAAAGCGGGCAGGCTGATTACCAAGAGCGAGAAGATCGAACCCGCGCGGAAGAGAAGCTTGCCAAGTGTCGGTCCAAGATCAGGCCGGAGCTTTCGCAACACAATCTCCACCGGCCAGCCGATGGTGTAACAGACATTCACGGCAAACGGCAAAAATAGCAGAAGCAGCGGCTCAATTGCGTCTTCACCAGGTGCTACATGCCCAGAAGCATTCACTGACCAGATGAAGATCAGCAGGCAAATGGCTCCCCAGACTCCAACGACGAGGTTGTATGGAATGCGTCGGACTTCCCACCAAACAATGATGTCGATAGAGTTGCGGTCCGGTGCATGGAGCCGTTGATCGGTGCGCTGGAGTGCTTGGCGAAGCATCGTGTTGCCGCGATTATATTCGTGACCAGTATCGCAGGCGAATTCGATCTACTGCTTCACACCCATTTCATGCTCACCCCCGTCATCACTCCCGAAGGAATCCTCACGCTGGAAGGCGTGGCGGAGTCGTCGGTGGAGCGGAAGATGAGTGCGTGTGATGGCGCGGTGTCGCTGCTGAAGTTGCTGGCGGCCGAGTTGCATGAGGCGGAGCTGGAGCCGCCGTTTCGATGGCTGCGGGAATGGGCGCAGCGGCTGTTCACGCGGCTTTGCCAGACAAAAAGCACCGAGCAGCTTCCGGTGCCTTCGTTGGAGGAACGCGTGGCCTTTCTCGCCACGATGCCGCCTTTCATCGGGGCGGAGCATGTCACGGCGGAGGTCCTGGAGCGCTGGTGGCTCAGTCTCGCGGCGCACATCGCCCAGATCGCCACGCAAGGTGTTGAGGCTTGGCTGCGCGAGGAATGCCCCGCTTGGCATGTGGTTGGTCGAGTGAGCTTTCATCTCGCGGAAAACAAGACCGACACGCAACGGCCTTTTGCCTTCCTCGCGACCTTCACGGATAAACTCAGCGCCACCGGCCAGCCGCAGCATCTGCCGCTGGCACGGGCGCTTCAGCTTTATGCCGGGCAGAAGGATCAAACAGCGCTCAACGCCCTGCTGGAGCCGGTGAGGCTCGCTGCGGACAAATCCAAGCTCCTCCGCGAATGGCTGGAGTCGAAGCGACTCTTCCAACCGATGGCGATGTCGCCTCAAGAGGCGTATCGCGTACTGCGTGAGACCGCCGTGTTTCAGGAAAGCGGCATCATCATGAAGCTGCCGGACTGGTGGAAGACCGGCAAGACCACGCGTCCCACCGTCGCCGTCACCATTGATGCGCCGAAGAAGACCTCGCTGCATGCAGGCACGCTGCTGAGCTTCAAGATCGAGCAAAGCCTCGATGGCGAGCCGCTCACCGCTGCCGAACTCGAAAAGCTCCTCAGCGCCGACACCGGCCTCGTTTCGCTGCGCGGCAAATGGGTCGAGGTGAATGGCGAGCGACTCCACCAAGTGATGGAGCATTGGAAGCGCGTGCAAAACGCCACTGGCGAGGGCGGCATCGGCTTTCTCGATGGCATGCGGCTCCTCGCGGGCTTTGGCGAGGCCAAAACGGCCGCCGAGGCCGAGCAGCTCGAAACCGTGAGCGAGTGGAGCGATGTCATCGCGGGCAAGCAACTCGCCGAAGTGCTCGAAAAGCTCACTCAGCCCTCCGAAGCTCCTCCGCCCGAAAATTTGCGTGCCACGCTGCGCCCGTATCAGCGACAAGGTTTCGCGTGGTTAAAATTCATGACGCAACTCGGCCTCGGAGCCTGCCTCGCGGACGACATGGGCCTCGGGAAGACGATTCAGGTGATTGCTTTGCTGTTGGACCATCACAACTCGCGACAGCGTCCTGGAGTGCGCCGGTCCTCCGGCGCTTTCGAACGTCCCCAGGACTCCGAAAAGCTCCAGAAGGCTGGAGCACTCCAAAACGCTGACGCGCCCGCCTTGCTGGTTGTGCCAGCATCATTGGTCGGAAACTGGAAGGCCGAGGTCGCGAAGTTCGCGCCCGATTTGCGACTCTTCATCGCGCATCCTTCCCAGACCACTCGCGAGCAGCTCGATCTCGCCGTTCAGCATCCCGCCGAAGCTCTGCACGGTTACGATGTGATGCTCACGACCTACCAGTTTCTCCAGCGCACCGAGTCCTGGCAGCTTCATCCTTGGAGCCTCGTCATCCTCGATGAAGCGCAGGCCATCAAAAACAGCGGCAGCAGCTCTGCGAAGGCCGTGAAGCGCCTGCAAGCCCCCGCCCGCATCGCTTTGACCGGCACGCCGGTCGAGAACCGCCCCGGCGATCTTTGGAGCCTCTTCGATTTCCTCAATCCCGGCCTGCTCGGCGGCAGCGCCTCCTTTGCCGAGGCCGTGAAACGCTGCGCGAAATCCAGTGAAGGCTTCGCGCCGCTGCGTCGGCTCGTGAAGCCCTACATCCTCCGCCGCATGAAGACGGATCGCCGCATCATCACCGATCTGCCGGATAAAATAGAGCTCAAAGCCTTCTGCGGCCTCACCAAACGCCAGGCCACCATCTACGCGAAGCTCGTCGATCAACTCGCCAAGATGCTCGCCGACAAAGAGATGGAGCCCATCAAGCGACAGGGACTCGTTCTCGGCTTCCTGCTCAAGTTCAAGCAAGTCTGCAACCACCCCAGCCACTGGAACGGCGATGGTGCCTGGGCTCCCGCCGATAGCGGCAAATTCGCCCGCCTCGCCGAGATCTGCACCGAGCTGGCCGAGAAACGCGAACGCGCCCTCATCTTCACGCAGTTCCAGGAGACCTGCGATCCGCTCGCCCGTTATTTGAGCAGCGTATTCGGCCGCGAAGGCCTCATCCTGCACGGCGGCACCAGCGTGAAGAAGCGCCCGCAACTCGTCGAAGCCTTCCAGCAGCCCGGCGGCCCGCCCTTCATGGTCATCAGCGTGAAGGCCGGCGGCACTGGCCTCAATCTCACCGCCGCCAGCCACGTCATCCACTTCGACCGCTGGTGGAATCCCGCCGTCGAAAACCAAGCCACCGACCGCGCCTTCCGCATCGGCCAGCAGAAGAACGTCATCGTCCACAAATTCGTCTGCCAAGGAACCATCGAGCAGCGCATCGATTCCCTCATAGAAGACAAACTCGCCCTCGCCCAAGACCTCATCGGCGACGGCTCCGGCGCAGAAAAATTGCTCGCCGACATGAGCAGCGAGGAACTCCTCGACTTCGTGAAGCTGGATGTCAGCGCGGTGGAGTGAGTCTCTGCGAGGTCCGATCCATTCTCACGCAAAGGCGCAAAGCCGCAAAGGTTCAGAAAGCCTGCCTTTCTTTGCGTCTTTGCGCCTTTGCGTGAGACCTTCAACGACTCAAGCGTCCGGCCAGATAGTCATCGAGCCTGGCATTGATGCGCCGGGCAAAGATGCCGTGATACCACGGTGAACGCATTTGCAGCCAGATCACAAACACCGTGACTGGTGATTGCAGTAGCAGCGGCGCGATCCAGTCGGTGGAACCAACCGCGAGATGAATGCCAACAAGGATCACAAACCCGGCTGCCCACGCCAGTTTGCAGAAGAGGAAGAAATGCCCCACCGCCATCGGAACGAGCCACCACAGCGGAAAAGACTCGTTTTGCAGCCAGATGGTCAGCGCAGCCCCGAGTAGCAAAATGGCTCCGTCCAAGGCTGAAACGCGAAAACCGTGCTTTCGAGCTGCGGAGGTATCGTTCATGCCGTCAAGCCTCCAAAAGACGTTCATATCGCGCCCGGTCCGCCTCGCTGAAGCAGCAAAAGAGGACTTCCTCGATGGAACACGGCGTCTCCAAAAACGCCCTCACGCTTTCCACGGCGATCCTCGCGGCTTCGTCAGCTGGGAAGCGATAGACGCCGGTCGAGATGCAGGGGAAGGCGATGCTTTGCAGGCCGTTCTCCGAAGCGAGACGCAGGGAGTTCGTGTAGCAGGCGCGGAGTTTGTCCGCCTCGCCGCTTTTGCCGCCGTTCCAGATGGGGCCGACGGTATGGATGATGTGTCGCGCTTTGAGGCGATGACCCTTCGTCATTTTCGCCTCGCCGGTGCGGCAGCCGTTCAGCATGCGGCATTCGGCCAGCAGTTCCGGCCCGGCGGTGCGGTGAATCGCTCCATCCACACCCCCGCCACCGAGCAGCGAGGAATTGGCGGCGTTCACAATGGCATCGACGTCGAGCTGGGTGATGTCGGCTTGCTGGGTTTGGAGTTGAGCGTTCATGATCGATTCGGATGGCCTGGCAAAAAGATGGGTGTCAAAAAATAGGCCTGAAGGATTTCAATTTTTGCCATCCATCTTTTTGACGGCTTGGTTTGGAAACTGAAGGAAGTTCGGCGTCACGTGATCGACGAGCCAGACGCCGTTGGTGCTGCGGAAAAAGACATGGCCTGCGGCATGCATTGCACCAGCGAGGATGGTGAGGAGTATGGGACTTCCATGTCGCGCACCGATCACGAGAGTCATCTTCGTCTCCGCCGAAAGATGAACGTGGTGACGCTCCATCTTGAGCAGGCCTTTTTCACGGATGGAGTCGAGGAAACGGGTCGCGGTGCCGTGGTAGAGGAGTTCGGGCGGCTCCTGGGGAGCATACTCCAGCTCGACCTCGACTGAATGCCCCTGACTGGCCCGAATGCGCAGGCTATCGGCACTGAACTCGAACCGCTTCTTCGCGTTCGTTACGACGACATGCTCCAAATCGTCGCGCGAGAGCGATTTGCCTGCTTGGTGGCATCCAGCGAGCAGCACGGCGATATCGACCCATCCGGCGGAATCGAGTGTGATATGTGCAGCAGATGGTTCATGCCGCAGGACGAGGCTGAGGAACTTGCTGGTGCTGGTGGTTTGATTGTCAGTCATGGAAATCGTTGCCTGACCTCGATGAGGCCGATGATGTGTTGATTGAACTCTTCGAGTTCTTCCGCAGGCACCCAGAGTTCGCGGTGCATGGCTCCGCCCACGACTTGCTCGGTAAAGCGGCCGAGGTAGTCGGCATCGACCGCGAAACGGGTGACGTAGCCAGAGCCAGAGGCGGGCACATTCCAGTCGCGAGCGATCTGGATGGCGTATTCCTCGTTCATCACGGGATAAAAGATCGGCTGATCGGGCAGACGTGGTGGAAATGCTTTCCAGCCGCTTTGCTCGATCAAGGCGAGTTCTTTCGGCCCGACGGGGCGGTAGAGAGTGGTGGTTTTCATATCTCAAACAGGAAGCCCTTCTTCTTGAGCTTCTCATACTTCACGGGATCGAAGCGGAAGAGCTGGGCGGGGCGGTGGGGGCCTTCTTGATGCTTTTCTTGGAGGGGGATGAGGAGGTCGTAGGAGAGGGCTTTTTTGCGGAAGTTGCGTTTGTCGAGGTGCTCACCGAGGACGGCTTCGTAGAGACGCTGGAGCTGGGTGAGGGTGAATTTCGGCGGGAGCAGCTCGAAGCCGATAGGCTGGTAGGTGAGCTTGCCACGCAGGCGGGTGAGCGCGGTGGCGAGGATGTCGGCGTGGTCAAAGGCGAGCGATGGGAGGTCGCTGACGGGGAACCATTTCGCCTCGGCGGCATCCGTGGCGGCGGTGACGGCGCCCGGTTTGACCAAAGCGAAGTAGGCGACGCTGACGACGCGCTCTCGCGGATCGCGCTTCACGGTGCCAAAGGTGTAGAGCTGCTCCAGGAAGACCTCACGCAGGCCGGTTTCCTCCTCCAGCTCGCGGCGGGCGGCGTCATCGAGCGTTTCCTCGACGCGGACGAAGCCACCGGGCAGCGCCCACTTGTCTTTGAAGGGGGCCAAACCGCGACGGATGAGCAGGACCTGCAATTCGCCGCCATCGAAGCCGAAGACAACGCAATCGACCGTCAACGCGGCGCGTGGGTATTCATAAGTGTGAGCCATACACTAATAAAGTGTAAAACCAACACGAAGGCAAGTGGGGATTTGGTCCAAGGCAGCGGAGTGCTGGAGGAATGGCGTGCTGGAGCGGGTAGAAATGCCTGAGGTGCCAGGAATGGCCCCGATGCTCCAGCATGGATGATGGCGGCGGGTTTGGAGCCGCGGGGGAGGAGCTTACTTTAGCTCCTGGATGCGGATGTTGCGCCACATCACTTCCTTGCCGACGGCCTCGGCTTTTTTGCCGATGCCGTGCACCTGGAGGGCGATGACGCCTTCCTTGGTGACGTCGTCCGTGAAGTCGGCGGCGGCGACGCCGTTGATGAAGGTCTTGATGCTGCTGCCGCGGCATTCGATGCGGGCGAGGTTCCACTCGCCTTGCTTGAAGGCTTTGCGGGCGGCTTCGTTGTTTTTCAGGTCGAAGAGCCAGCCGCGGCGGCCTTCATCATAGACGCCGCCGGTGTAGGCGCGGGAGCTGGGGTCGATCTCAAACTGGTAGCCGTGCACGCGGTCGGCCGGGAATTTCTTCTTTTTGCCGGCGATCTCGA
>Ga0315902_10009651_pt1 | contig 12877 bp, 10 predicted proteins | sample LakEriMetagenome_9_FD_203523 | JGI IMG/M metagenome (GOLD analysis project Ga0315902, IMG submission 203523) | Freshwater fungal communities from buoy surface, Lake Erie, Ohio, United States - Buoy 12 MA117 | ecosystem: Environmental > Aquatic > Freshwater > Lake > Lake biofilm | place: USA... | reverse complement strand
CTCCAGAAGGAAGGCGAGGCGGGCCGCAAGAAGATCAATGAGTACACGCGGTACGCCACCGTGCTCATCTGCATCGTGCAGAGCTGGGCCTACGTCGCCTTCCTTTCGTCGCAACGGGTCGGCGAGCAGTCGCTGATCCAGTCGAGTTTCCTCGTCGATGGGCGGCTGCCGTTCGTGTGGCAATTCGTGGCTGTGATGACGATGACGGCCGGCACGATCTTCCTCATGTGGCTCGGCGAGCAAATCGATGAGTTCGGCATCGGGAACGGCATCAGCCTGCTCATCATGGCCGGCATTCTGGCGGCGATGCCGAGCGCCCTTGTCGAACTCGGCAGCGACACGAGTTGGGAGCTGGGCGGCGGCGGCGGCAAGCTCGGCATCGAGACGATGCTCGTGCTGGCGGCACTGTTCGTGGGCGTGGTCGCAGGCGTGGTGTTCATGACGCAGGGGCAGCGACGCATCCCGACCCAGAGTGCCAAGCACGTGCGTGGCCGGCGGGTGTATGGTGGCACGCGGCAATACCTGCCGCTGCGGGTCAACCAGGCCGGCGTGATGCCGATCATCTTCGCCAGTTCGCTGCTGCTCTTCCCGCAGCTGTTCTTCCAGTACCTGAGCGGCCTCTTTCCGGGCAGCGACATGCTCCGGTCGCTCTACGACTCGTTCACCCGCGGGCAGTCGTACCTCTACAACGTCTGCTACATCGCCCTGATCTACTTCTTCTGTTACTTCTGGACGGCAATTACCTTCAATCCGAAGGAGATGGCCGACAACCTGAAGAACTTCGGGGCCTTCATCCCGGGCTATCGTCCGGGCAAGCGGACGGCGGACTATCTCGAACGGGTCATGGAACGGATCACCTACGTCGGGGCAGGCTTTCTGGCGCTCGTGGCGGTGATCCCGACGATCGTGGGCGGGGCACTCGGAATTCCGGCCCAGATCGCCAGCTTTTACGGCGGCACCGGGCTGTTGATCGCCGTCAGTGTCGCCTTCGATCTCGTCCAGAAGATCGACAGCCATCTGGTGATGCGCAACTACACGGGCCTGCTGGAGAAGGGCTGAACGCCCTGGCCTTCTTCCCTCGCGGGCGTGACATGCGGCTGATCCTGATCGGACCTCCCGGAGCGGGGAAGGGCACGCAGTGCCAGCGACTGGCCGGCATGCTCAAGGTGCCTCACCTGTCGACGGGCGAGATGCTGCGGGCTGCCGTGCGGGAGGGCACGCCGGCGGGCCGGCAGGCAGCCAGCTACATGGAAAGCGGGCAGCTCGTGCCCGACGGCATCATCGTGGGCATGGTCAGCCAGCGCCTTCAGTCGCCCGATTGCCGCAACGGCTGTCTGCTCGACGGCTTTCCGCGGACGCTGGCGCAAGCCGCCACGCTCGACGAACTCCTCGAGCGACGGGCCATGAGCGTCGACGGCGTGATCGAACTCGCCGTTCCGCGGGACGAGCTGGTGCGGCGCATGCTCGCCCGCAAGCGAGAGGACGACGATCCCGAGATTTTTTCGCGGCGAATCGTGAGCTTCGAGGAGCAGACGGCTCCTCTGCTGGACTATTACGACCGCCAGGGAAAGCTCGCGAGCATCGATGGACTCGGCACGGCAGACGAGATCTTCGAGCGGGTCAGGCTCGCGGTCGAACGATTTGGCAGACGATCTCGCCGGCCGTGAAGGCGATATACTCGGTGGAGTCGGGTCGGCAGGTTGCCGGCTTCCGACCGTTTTCTACCGATGGATTCCAGGAGTTCGTGTCGTCGTGGTCAATTTGCGTTCGGCCCGCGAGATCGCCCTGATGCGGCGCGCCGGTCTTGTCGTCTGGGGGGCGCATCAGGTCGCAGCGGCGCTCGTGCGCCCCGGCGTGACGACCGGGGAGATCGACGCCGCCGTCGAGAAGTTCTTCCTCGAGCACGACGCCATCCCACTGTTCAAGGGCGTGCCGGGCAAGGTGCCGTTTCCGGCCTGCTGCTGCATTTCGGTGAACGACGAGGTGGTGCACGGCATTCCGGGTTCGCGGGTTCTCGTGCCGGGCGACGTGGTCAGCATCGACACCGGCTGCAGCCTCAACGGCTGGTGCGGTGACTCGGCGGTCACCCATCCGGTCGGCGAGGTGGAGCCGCGGGTGCAGCAGCTGCTCGACTGCACGCGGGGCGTGCTCGCGCTGGCGATCCAACTGATGGCCACCCGCAACCGCTGGAGCGACGTCGCGGCGGAAATGGCCAAATACGTCCGTGATCACGGTTTTTCCGTGGTCGAAAACTTCGTGGGACACGGCATCGGCCGGTCCATGCACGAGGATCCGCAGGTGCCGAACTTCTGCACTCCGGCGTTTCGGCGGAATCACGATTTCGAGCTCGAGCCGGGGCTGGTGATCGCCGTGGAGCCGATGGTGAACATGGGCTCGAAAAAGGTTCGCGCGCTCGCCGACCACTGGACCCAGTCGACCGTGGACGGGCAGGCAAGTGCCCATTTCGAGCACACCGTGGCCATCACCGACGCGGGGCCAGTGGTGCTGACGGCCCCGCCGGCGGCCGGGGAAACGGTGGGGTCGGCCGCCTAGTCGGCCGTTCGTCTTTTCGGGGTGGAGCGGCGAAAAGCCCGGGCAAAAATGCCCCCCCTTGTGAACGCCACGCACCGTGATCTATAGTTTGGGACTCCCGCCACAACCTCTATCCCTGCCATTGGTCGCAGTCACGAGCATTTTCTATGAAGGTTCGCGCCAGCGTCCGTCGCATGTGCGAGAAGTGCAAGATCGTCCGACGCCGCGGCGTCGTTTTCGTGGTCTGTGCCGATCCTCGACACAAGCAGCGCCAGGGTTGAGCAGGTTGGTGCGGACGGCGGTGCGTCGGCGATGCAGAGTCGTCGACGGCGGCTGCGGGCGGTCCGCGGCGGTCGGGATCGCCTAGGCGGTTTCGTCTCGCGCGTCGTCATCCGGTTCGGTTGTTCTGCTGCCTTGTTTATCGTTTCGTCACTGGAATCCGTGCCATGCCGCGTTTGATGGGTGTCGACATCCCCTCCGAGAAGAAAACGGTCTTCTCGCTCCAGTATCTCTATGGCGTCGGTCCGCGGGTGGCTCGGGAGTTGTGCCACAAGGCGGGCGTCGATCCCATGGGGAAGGCCCGGGATCTGCACGAGGACGAGCTTGCCCGCATCGCGGCCCTGCTCGACAAGGACTACGTCGCCGAAGGCCAGTTGCGTCGGCAGGTCGCCCAGAACATCTCGCGGCTCAAGGACATCGGCAGCTATCGCGGCCTGCGGCATCGTCGCGGCCTGCCGGTGCGGGGGCAGCGGACTCGGACGAATGCCCGTACGCGAAAGGGGCCGAAGAAGACGGTCGCCGGCAAGAAGGGCGTCAAGGATCTCAAGTAGTGCCCCATCGCGGGCGTTTTTTCGACCACGTTCCGCCCGGCGACGGGCGGCCATTCAGGCCAGCACGAGCACACGATCATGTCGAAGGTAGCGAAGACCAAGAAGAAGAGCGTGACCGCGGGCATCGCGTTTATCACCGCCAGCTTCAACAACACGACCGTCACGATCACCGACACGCGGGGCGACACGCTCTGCTGGGCGAGTGGTGGCACCTGCGGCTTCAAGGGCAGCCGCAAGGGAACGCCGTTCGCCGGCCAGTGTGCCGCGCAGCAGGCGGCTGAAAAGGCCGCCAAGTTCGGCGTGAAGGAGCTCGAGGTGCGGGTGAAGGGGCCGGGAAGCGGTCGCGAGAGTGCCATCACGGCCCTGCAGGCCGCCGGCATGAACGTGAAGAGCATCGAGGACATCACCCCGCTGCCCCACAACGGCTGTCGTCCGCCCAAAAAGCGGCGTGTCTGACGAGGTTTTGCGTCGGCGTTTTGCAAAGTATCTTTAGACCTTTTTCATCGTTTTCATCGACGGGTAGGCGAGCAACATGGGACGTATCACCGGGCCGGTATGCCGGCTCTGTCGTCGCGACGGGCTGAAGCTGTTTCTCAAGGGGAGTCGGTGCGACACCCCGAAGTGCGCCTTCGAGCGGCGGGCCACCCCTCCCGGCATGGTTCAGAAGCGCCGCAGCAAGGCGACCGACTACGGCCTTCGGCTTCGCGAGAAGCAGAAAGTCAAGCATTTCTACGGTGTTTTGGAGCGGCAGTTCCGGACTTACTTCGCTCGCGCCGAGCGCGGCAAGGGCAACACCGGCGAGACGCTCATGTCGCTGCTCGAGCGGCGGCTCGACAACGTGGTGCACCGGCTGGGCTTCGCCGCTTCGCGGGCCGCTGCCCGGCAGATGGTGATGCACGGCCACATCACGGTGAATGGTCGGCGGCTCGACGTGCCGAGCTATCTCGTCAAGGCCGGGGATCTCGTGCGGGTGAAGAATCGCGTGCGGAGCCTGCAGCTCGTGCATGCGGCGCTCGCGGATTTCCGTCGCGATGTGCCCGGTTTCCTGTCGCGGGGCGAGGGGGCCGTTCCCGAGGGCCGCGTCGATCGCCTCCCGGCGGCCGACGACATCTCGATTCCCGTGCAGGCCAACCTGATCATCGAGTTGTGTTCCAAGTAACCACCAATCGGGTTACGGGCAGGCAAATCACAGTCACAAGGAGTTTCGCATGCATATCCGCTGGCGAGGTCTCGAGCTCCCGGGGTCGGTGACCGCCGACACCAAGACGCTGTCGCCGACGTACGGCAAGTTCGTCGCGGAGCCGTTCGAGCGAGGGTTCGGCACCACGGTGGGCAACAGCCTGCGTCGCGTGCTGCTCTCGAGTCTCGAGGGCAGTGCGGTCACGCAGATCAAGCTGTCCGGCGCCCTTCACGAATTTACGACGATCAAGGGCGTGGCCGAAGATGTCACCGACATCGTGCTGGCCGTGAAGAGCCTGGTCGTGAAGAACCACAGCGATTCCACTCGCGTGGTTCGCGTCGAGAAGTCGACCCGTGGCCCGGTCACCGGGGCCGACATCCAGGTCGACGATGCGGTGGAGATCGTCAACAAGGATCTCGTCCTGGCGACGCTGACGGATGACGTGCCGTTCGAACTGGAGATGGTCGTCGAGAACGGTCGCGGCTACGTGCCGTCGAGCGAGCAGAGCCAGGCCTCGCAGGAAATCGGGATCATCCCGGTCGACGCGGTGTTCAGTCCCGTCACCCGGGTGAAGTACGAGGTCGAGGAGACGCGTGTCGGTCAGAAGACCAACTACGACAAGCTGACCATGGAGATCTGGACCAACGGCACCGTGACGCCGGAAATGGCGCTGGTCGAGGCGGCGAAGATCCTGCGGAAGCACCTCAACCCGTTCGTCGGTTACACCGAGCCGGGACCGGGCCTTGCCCTGCCCGCTGCCGCGGGCGTGTTCAGCATCGAAGCGCCGCTGGAAAGTCGCCTCGGCATGCTGATCTCGGATCTGCGGCTGTCGCTGCGAGCCAACAACTGCTTCGAGGAGGCCGGGATCTCGACGCTCCGCGATCTCGTGTCACGGAGTCGCGAGGAACTGCTCGAGATGCGGAACCTCGGCGAGACCACGCTGCAGGAGGTCGAGGAGAAGCTGCGGGAATTGGGCCTGCACCTCGGCATGGAAGTGCCGGCCGGAGCCGGTGCCTGACGGGCCTGATCGGCCTCGCGAAAGCATTACGAACCAAGGAATCTCGACATGCGTCACCGTCGTAAAGGCCGCGTCCTCGGCCGTAGTCCCTCCCATCAGCGGGCCCTGCTGCGGAATCTGGCCTCCGCGCTCATGCTCACGGAGCGCGACGCCGACGCCGGCGAAACCGGCGCCCCGAAGGTCGCCGGACGGATCGTGACGACCGTCGCCAAGGCGAAGGAGGTCCGGCCGCTCGTCGAGCGTTGCATCACGATCGCCAAGCGGGGCCTGGCAGCCGCCGACAAGGCCGGCGAGTTCGGCACCTCGGCCGCGCGTGATTCGGCCGATTGGAAGAAGTGGCGGCAGAGCGACCAGTGGCGAAAGTGGGCCCACGCCATGTCGCCGGCGGTGACGGCCCGCCGTCGGGTGATCCAGCTCCTCGGCGACAAGCAGGCCGCCCGGATCGTGTTCGAAAAGATCGCACCGCGGTTCGTCGATCGCCCCGGTGGCTACACCCGGATTCTCAAGCTGGCGACGCCGCGACTGGGCGACGCCGGCCCCCGGGCGGTGCTGGAGTTCGTCGGCGCCGAATCGGCCGTCGGCCGCTCCGTGGCTCCGAAGGTCGAGTCGGCTCGCACGTAATTCCCGATCCCGGTACAGTAGAGCTGGGTTTGGACCGGCTCCTCGTACCGAGTGAGGGTGGCATGCGCCGTGCACTAGGACTCCGGATTGGCTCCCGGATTGCCCACCGGATTGGCCCTGTCGTCCTCGTGGTCTGGGCCGTGCTCGCGGCCGGTGGCTCCGTCCGATCTGCCGACGATCATTTCGGCATCGAGCCGGTCAAGTTCATCAACGAGCAGATCTCGGCCGGCTGGGCCGATGCCAAGCTCCAGCCCTCGGCGGCCGCCACCGACGGCGAATGGTGCCGGCGGGTGTTTCTGGACCTCGTGGGGCGGATTCCCACGGTGGCGGAACTGGAGCGGTATCTGCAGGACTCGACCCCGACGAAGCGGGCGGACCTCGTCGAGCGGCTGCTCGGCGAGGAATACGAAGACGAATATGCCCGCAACTGGACCGACGTTTGGGCGATGGTGCTCATCGGCCGCGACACGGAGAACGAGCAGGTGAATCGCTCCGGCATGCGGCAGTGGCTGCGGCGTGCCTTGGCCAAGAACATTCCGTACGACCAGTTCATGGAGGAACTCGTCACGGCGACGGGGGGCAACACCAATCGCAAGGATCTCGAGGGGTTCAACGGCGCCGCCAACTTCCTCAGCGGGAAGATGGTGGAGATGGGCGTCGAGAACGGCGTGCAGGCCACCGCCAAGACGGCCCAGATCTTCCTCGGCGTGCAGGTGCAGTGCACGCAGTGCCACAACCATCCGTTCAACAAGGGGAAGCAAAACCAGTTCTGGGAGCTCAACGCTTTCTTTCGGCAGACGCGGGCGCTCAACCGCCAGGAGGGGAGCGGCGACGTGCAGTGGGTCGAGCTGGTCGATCAGGATTGGGAGGGCGAGGGAGACAAGGACCCGGAAGAGGCCGAGCTCTATTACGAACTCCGCAATGGCCTGATGAAGGTGGCCTATCCCGTGTTCATCGACGGTACGGAAATCTCCAAGCAGGGCTGGCTGCCGAACAAGGACGATGACGGGAAGCCCTATGGCGTCCACCGCCGCAAGGAGCTTGCGAAACTCATCAAGACCAGCCCGAATTTCCCCAAGGCGATCGTGAATCGGATCTGGGGCCACTTTCTCGGCTACGGGTTCACGAAGCCGGTCGACGACCTGGGCGACCACAATCCTCCCTCGCACCCGGAGCTGCTCGACGGCCTGGCGGAGCGATTCCGCGAACAAAGCTTCGACCTCAAGGAGCTGATGCGATGGATCACCCTCTCGAAGCCCTACTCGCTCTCCAGCAAGACCAAGGCCGGCAACGCCAGCGACGATCCTTCGGTCGGCGAAAAGCCGAAGTTCAGCCGCTTCTATCTGCGGCAGATGCAGGCCGAGCAGCTCTACGAGTCGTTGCTCACGGCCACGGAGGCCGACAAGGCCGCCGGTGAGGAGGGCGCCCGCAAGAAGGATGCCTGGATGTCGCAGTTCGTGATCGCGTTCGGAACCGACGAGGGGGACGAGACGACGACGTTCAATGGGTCGATCCCCCAGGTGCTGATGATGTTCAACGGCGAGCTGATCAAGCAGGCGACCAGCACCGGCAAGGGGGGCTTTCTCGACAAGGTCGCCACCGGGGCGGGCACCAACGAGCAGAAGGTGCGGTCGCTCTACTTGGCCGCCCTGGCCCGGAAGCCCTCGGCCAAGGAGACGGCGGCGGCCAACATGCTGCTCGTGGAGCGAAAGGGAGACGTGGTCGGCGCCCTCCAGGACATCTGGTGGGCCGTCCTCAATTCCAACGAATTCATCATGAATCATTGAGCCACGCGAGCGGGCCGGGGGGGCCTGCCTGGATGTCGTTCCGCGGTGGTCGTGATTTTCGCCTGAAAAGTCGATACCATCTGAAGATCGATAGTCTGGGGCAGCCTTACCTCCAAGGAGAGCGATCATGTCTCGCCTGTTCGGTGTTCCCGCCGGCATGTCGCGGCGTCACTTCGTGAGCCACATGGCGGGGGCGGCGGCGCTCGCGTCGCCGGCGACCGCGTTCACCAACTCGCTCATGGCCAACGCCGCCGACATGAAGAAGCGGCACAAGGCGGCCATCCTCCTGTGGATGGGGGGCGGCCCCAGCACGATGGACATCTGGGATCTGAAGCCCGGCGCGCCCACCGGCGGCGAGTTCAAGCAGATCTCCACCAGCGCCGACGGCGTCGCGATCAGCGAGCACATGCCGCTGATGGCCAAGCAGATGCACCACATGGCCATCGTGCGGTCGATGAGCACCCGCGAGGCCGACCACATGCGCGGCCGCTACTACATGCACACCGGCTACGTGCCGAATCCCAACGTGGAGCATCCTGGCTACGGCTCCGTGATCGCGCATGAGCTGGCCGACCAGGTGGCCGGCCTGGAGATTCCTCCGTTCGTGTCGGTGGGGGGCGGCAGCGTCGGCGCCGGCTTCCTGGGCATGACGTGGGCTCCGTTCGTCGTCGACTCCAACGGCAACGTGCGGAACCTCGACGGTGGCATCGACCGAACGCGGATCGACCAGCGGCTCAAGATGCTCGCCACGATCGAAGACAAGTTCATCGCCGAGAAGCGCGGCAGTTCCGCCGAGGAGCACCGGCGGGTGGTGGAGAAGACGACGAAGCTCATGTCGAGCAGCCAGATGGAGGCCTTCAAGGTCTCCGCGGAGCCGCCGGAGATGCTGGAGAAATACGGCGCCAATTCGTTCGGCCGCGGCTGCCTGATGGCCCGCCGGCTCGTCGAGCGGGGCGTGCCGTTCGTGGAGGTGGATCTCGGCGGCTGGGACATGCATGCCGACATCTTCGCGACGCTCCGCGATCAGCGGCTTCCGGTTCTCGACCAGGCGATGAGCGCCCTCGTCAGCGACCTCGCCGACCGCGGCATGCTCGACGACACGGTCGTGATGTGGATGGGCGAGTTCAGCCGCACGCCGAACATCAACGGCAACGGCGGCCGCGATCACTGGGCCCGGAGCTGGAGCACCGTCGTGGGTGGCGGCGGCTTCAAGCGGGGCGTCGTCGTGGGCGAGACGAGCGCCGACGGCAAGGAAGTGGTCACCGAGCCCTACACGTCGCAGGATCTCATGGCCAGCGTGCTCAAGTCGCTGGGCATCTCCCTGGAGACGACCTTCACCGCCAAGAACGGCCGGCCGATGAAGATCGCCAACTCCGGAAAGGTCATCAAGGAACTGTTCGCCTGAGCGCGTCGCCGGTCGATCAGTCTCCCGTGGATTCAGCCTCGCGGCCCTTGTCGACTTCGGCAGGGGCCGCGAGCGTTGCCGGGCATGGCGGCCGCGGGCCGAGCGTGCTCCGCCTCGTGCTGCCGGTGCTGGCCGAGCAGGTGCTGGCCCTGTCGGTGGGCTTCACCGACAAGTGGCTCGCCGGCAACCTGTTTTCGGGCGCCGAGCCGCTGGCGGCGGTCGGCCTGGTGGCCTATGCCCTCGGATTCCTGCCGGTGCTCTTCGCCGTGCCGGCCGTGGCGGCGACGGCCCTCGTGGCCCGGCACGTCGGGGCGGGGGATCTCGAGGGGGCGCGAAGGGCCGCCACGCACGCCTTTCTGATCGGCGGCGGAGCCGTGTGCCTGGCGATGGCAGCCGCGGGCTTCGCCGGGGGCGGCTTCTCGCGGCTGCTCGGCCTCCCTCCCGACAGCGCCCTCCTCGCCGACCGCTACCTGGCGATCGTGATCGCGGGGCTGCCGGCGATGCTCGTGATCCACGTCGGGGTGGCGGTGCTCAGGGGCGCCGGCGACATGGTGGCCGGGCTCGTCGCGATGTCGGTCGTCAACCTCGTCAACGCCGGGCTGAGCTTCGCCCTGGGGATCGGCTTCGCCGGGCTGCCGAAGCTGGGGTGGGACGGCCTCGCCTGGGGCACGCTGATCGGGCACGTCTGCGGCGCGGCGTGTGTCGTGGCCCTGATGGGCCGCCCCGGCTGCGGCGTGCGGCCCGGCCTGACCGACTGGCGGCTCCGAAGCGAATGGCTCCGGCGGCTCCTGCGGGTGGGGCTGCCGGCGGGCGTCGACGCTGCCGCCAATGCCGCCTGTCATCTCGCCTTCCTGAGAATCGTGAATCGGCTCGGCAACGTCGATGCGGCGGCCCATTCGGTCGCGATCACGATCGAGTCGCTGGCCTTTCTCCCGGGCAGCGCCTTCGGCGTCGCGGCCGCCACGCTCTCCGGCCAGTTCCTCGGGGCCCGCGACGAACGCCGGGCTCGCCGGAGTGTCTGGGCTGCGGCGGCGGCCTGCATGACGCTCATGTCGGCAATCGGGCTGGCCTTCCTCTGGTGGGCCGAACCGCTCGCGGCCTGGTTCACCGGCGGTTCCGGCCGCCAGCCGGACGTGGCGGCGCTCACCGCGTCGCTCGTCAGGATCGTGGCCTTCGCCCAGCCGCCGTTGGCCCTGCTCATGGTCTGCTCGGGCGGGCTCCGCGGCGGAGGGGCGACGCGGCCACCGCTCGTCGTGAATTTCCTGGGATTGGTGGCGATTCGGCTGCCGCTGGCGATGCTGCTCGCCTGGCCCGAGATCGAGCTGCCGGGGGGCTGGGGCACGATCCGGGCGTGCGGGCTGGGAGCGGTCGGCGCCTGGTATGCCATGGCCGCCGACCTCGTCGCTCGTGGGCTCGCGATGCTCGTCATCTTCTCACGGCTGCGGTGGTCGCGCGTGTCGGTCTGACGCGCGACCGGCGCGCGGCCGTGGATTGGCATGGCCTTGCCGACCGCCGACGCTACACTTGCCCGAGGAGCGTGGCCGCCGGCCCAGCGGTGACGATGCTCCGCGGGACAGTGTCGCCAGGAGGCAGTCAACGGATGGCAGCGGTCGATCTCGACGTCGAGCATTGGAGTTCGGCCGACGCCTCCGAGCTCTACGAGGTGTCCCGCTGGGGCAACGGCTATTTCTCGGTGGGGCCGACCGGCAACCTGCTCGTCCATCCCGACAAGAATCCGACCAAGAGCATCGACCTGAAGGCCCTCGTCGATCGGCTCCAGGTGCGGGGGATCGACCTTCCCATCCTGCTGCGATTCGCCGAGATCCTGCAGCACCGTCTCGGTGAGATCCACGGCGCCTTCTCGGCGGCCATGAAGGAGAGCGGCTACCGCGGCGACTACTGCTGCGTCTATCCGGTGAAGGTCAATCAGCAGCGGCAGGTGGTCGAGGAGGTGCTCCAGTTCGGCAAGCCCTACCGGTTCGGCCTCGAAGCGGGCAGCAAGCCCGAACTGCTGGCCGTGATCGCGATGGCCGACAACGAGACGCCGATCATCTGCAACGGCTTCAAGGACGCCGAGTTCATCGAGACGGCGATGCTCGCCCAGAAGATCGGGCGGCACATCATCCCCGTGGTGGAGCGGTTCTCCGAGCTGCAGCTGATCCTCGACTATGCCGAGAAGCTCGGCGTGCGGCCCCGGATCGGCATGCGTGTGAAACTCGCCACCCGCGGCAGCGGCCGCTGGCAGTCGTCCGGCGGCTTCCGCAGCAAGTTCGGCCTCACGGCGAGCGAGATCGTGAAGGGGCTCGAGCTGCTCGCGTCGAAGGGGCTCGAGGATTGCCTGCAGCTGCTGCACTTCCACCAGGGAAGCCAGATCACCAACATCCGCCACATCAAGGCGGCCCTGAACGAGGCCTCTCGGATCTACACCGAGCTCGTGAAGCGGGGTGCGGGCCTGAAGTACATCGACGTCGGCGGCGGCCTCGGCGTCGACTACGACGGCTCGCAGACCAACTTCGAGTCGAGCGTCAACTACAGCCTGCAGGAGTACGCCAACGACGTCGTCTCCCACGTGCAGAACGCCTGCGACGAGGCGGGCGTGCCCCATCCGACGATCGTGTCGGAGAGCGGCCGCGCGATCGTGGCCTACCACAGCATGCTGATCTTCGGCGTGCTCGGCGTGTCGGAGCAGGGGGGCAAGGGAGACGTGACGGAGCCGCCGGCCGACGCCGAGCAGCCGCTGCACGACCTCTGGGAGACCCACCAGAACATCAACGTTCGCAATCTGCTCGAGAGCTACCACGACGCGCAGCAGGCCCTCGACACGGCGATGAACCTGTTCGCCACGGGCTATCTGCCGCTCGACCAGCGGTCGGCGGTCGAAAACATCTACTGGGCGATCTGCCGCAAGATCAGCCGGCTCTCCAAGGGCATGGAATACGTGCCGGAGGAGCTCGAGGGGCTGCAGGCCTCGCTCTCCGACACCTACTTCTGCAACTTCTCGCTCTTCCAGTCGATTCCCGACAGCTGGGCCATCAAGCAGCTCTTTCCCGTGATGCCGATCCACCGGCTCAACGAGCGGCCCACCCGGGCGGCCGTCCTCGGCGACGTGACCTGCGACTCCGACGGCAAGATCGACCAGTTCATCGACCGCCGCGACGTGAAGCGGACGCTGCCGCTGCACTGCTGGCAGAACGAGCCCTACTATCTCGGCGCCTTCCTCATCGGCGCCTACCAGGAGATCCTCGGCGATCTCCACAACCTGTTCGGCGACACCAACGCCGTGCACGTGAGCACCGACGACCGGGGCGAGGTGGTGGTCGACGCCGTGATCAAGGGGGACACCGTCCGCGAGGTGCTCGACTACGTCGAGTTCGACGCGAACGACCTCGTGCAGAAGCTGCGGCAGTCGATCGAGCAGGCCGTCCGCGAAGGGCGGATCTGCGACGGCCAGGCCGGTCGCTTCCTCAAGTTCTACGAGGAAGGCCTCGGGGGCTACACGTATCT
>Ga0315902_10009650_pt1 | contig 12879 bp, 7 predicted proteins | sample LakEriMetagenome_9_FD_203523 | JGI IMG/M metagenome (GOLD analysis project Ga0315902, IMG submission 203523) | Freshwater fungal communities from buoy surface, Lake Erie, Ohio, United States - Buoy 12 MA117 | ecosystem: Environmental > Aquatic > Freshwater > Lake > Lake biofilm | place: USA... | reverse complement strand
AGTTTCTAACTGTAGTAGTCTCATCACCGGGGACAATCAAATTCTGTGGCAATTTTGAACGTACTGCATTTGCAAATTCAGAAGATATCACTTGTTTTTGGGTTGTGAATTCCCCAAATGAATATGGTTGGAATTCTCTTCCACCCCTGCCTTGTTCTGCGCCTTCAGCAATATCTTTTAGGCTAACATTCTTCCCGAAGAAATAATTGCTTATACTCTTGACGAAGTCATCAAACGACATCACCGTTTTGCCGTCTTGCGCTTTGAAACTGAACTTCTTGGTATTCCCTTCATCATCAGTAACGACAACACCACCGTCACCTGTTCTATCTACATCTGAAATACCGGGCATACCACCCAAGTATTGAAGTGCTGCTTCAACCTCATCATTATCGCCACTGTAAAGTTTGCCAAGCATATTTCCGAAATCATTCAACTGCCGTTTTTCATCACCCTGTCCCTTCATCCATTTAAGGTAGTCGACATTTGGTTGCTGTGGTGCTTGCTCGACAGCAGTATCGATTTCCTTCTTGATGTCAAGGCTCATACGGATTTCATTACGGATATAATCCCTCGCGGCATTATCTTGCTCCTCAGTGAATTTGAATATAGGATTGCCCGCTCCATCATATTCATACAGAAGTATATTGCTGTCCGTCTTGGCTCTCTCAATATTCTCAGGAGTAGCCTTCTGTGCATCATATCCTAACTTGTCAACGAGTATGCTTGCCCTATCCTTTTGGTTTGTTACGGCACTCTCAACTGATGTTTCTTCCCACTTAAAATATGTATTTACCATCTTCTGCTCTTCAGCAGATGCACCCGGGATTGGTACTCCATCAGCCATCTCCCTGAGAGTAATGTTGGTCTCTTTTGAAATCTGATAAAGACCACGCCCGATTTTGCCCGTTACCATTGACTGAACATCTGTTCCAAGATTGCTCGTCAGTTTAGCAATCCTCTCCTCAGTCTTGAACATATTGATTGTGCTGTTCGCTATGTTTCTCAACTGTTGAATTGACATGATGTCGTTCTCGTCAACATATTCAACTTCCTTCCCATCAGGTCCCACCTTCATTTTTTTCTTGGCAATATTGACCTGACCTGTTACAGGATTGATGATTGGCGCAGTTCCTTGAAACTTCGCGACACTTTCAAAGTCTTCCATCAATCTCAAGACAGCAATGGATGCCTCACCGCTATCCACCTTGTCCATCTGTGTTTTATATATGCTCTGCAAGTTTGCAGCAATATCAAACATTTGGTTGGAGTTGTCGTTGAGGTTCTGCCTGACGGTCAAATAGTCCTTCAACTTCAATTGACCCGACTTCAACAACCTATCCTGCATCAGGAGTGTTTGTATGGCATTGTCTGCAAATCCTATGGTCCATGTTCCAAGTTCAACATTACTACCCTGCGGAGAGTTCTGTAATGTTTGAAGCATCTCACGTGACGCTTCATCAATAGCAGTTTTTTTCTCTTCACGTATCTGAACCTCCTCGCGGAGCATATCAGTTACGTTCCTGCCTACCTCTGCCCAATTTATTTGGGAGTCGGCACTGCGTTCCGCATATTTATAGAATGTACTTGCCATGGCTTATTGTCCTGCTGCTTGGTTGCGATTTGGGTTATTCAAGTAGTTGAACGCATCAAGACCACTGTATTGGTTATATAGGTTTGTGTACTGAGGATTGAACAAAAGCATATTCCTCTGCTGACGGGTTAACCCTTGTTTCATGAATTGGTTGTATTGTGACTTTGACATATCAGCAAATTTGCTGAAGTCAAGTTTACCATCCTGAAACGGAGACCCTTCGTATTGTTTGATTGTTCCTAATTTTGCTTCTAACTCAGGTGTCAATTGCATCTGAGACAATGCAGCCATCTCTGCACCCCTGTTACGAGCAAACAAAGGAACCATTTGTGCAGCCTGTTGACCCGTGTTTATCAATCCTTCAACACCCTGCATGGTTGCAAGATTCGCACGCTCTTCAGCAGATGCAGCAGCCATCTGTGCACCTGCCGCTTCCTCAAGGTCAATCTGAGTCTTGACATCGCGAAGTCTTGACTCTTCTTCAGCAGTCAACTTCTCAAGACCAAGGAGTTCCTGACCCATTGCAGTGGCAATATCACGCTGACCTGCCTGTTGAGCCATCTGAATACGACCTGCCGTAGCAGCAGCACCACGCTCACTCTCAACACCTGCCTCGATAGCCTGTGCCCCTGCTGCAATCATTGCTTCGCGCTCCAATTCGTATGGCTCTTTCTGAATCGCAAGTTGCTCGTAAAAATTCACATCAAGTTTCTTGCGTGCCTCAGCCATCATTTCTTTTGCTTGGCTTTCCGCTTCACGCTGAAGTTTACGCTGTTTGTTTGCCTGTGCAAACGAAAAGCCTGTTGTGGCTGCTGTTGCCGCTATACCTACAACCGCTGCTGTTGTTACTGCCATAGTTTATAGAGATTTAATCATCTCACTTGTATAATTGTCGCCACTAATATACCCAAGACTCTCATATGCTTCTATCAATCCCTTGTGTTTAATCAAGGCATATGCAAACTTATGACCTGTCTTCTTTGCAATATTAGTAAGAGTTGAAACAAGAAGCCTAATACACTCCTTCCTTTCCTCTTCCTTCCTGAATGACCTATCGGATATAATCCAATCAACCCATGCCACCTTGCTGTTCGTGGTATAAAGGAACCCTGCACACACAGGTATCCCGTCATACGAAACCAAGATACCACCCTTTCCGTCGTCAGGTAAAAAATCACGGGTTGGAGGCACCCAACCCCATTCATCCCACCATCCAATCAGGAATTCATCATAATCAGAGTATTGTAACGGAATGATACTGTACATTGGTCATCAGTGTGTTCGAACACACTCACTACAAAGATACAAGTTTCACGGAAAACTCTTCATCACCTCTGAGTTTACGGCAAACAATTCAGTCTTGACAGTTTGGGAGTTTATCAAAGTGAACACACAGTAGTGACCAAGCACCCCATGGGATTCAGCAATTGAGTTCTTAATGAAAAGATAGTATGCGTCAGGAGCAGTAGGCAACGAACCCGATGGCACTGTGGTGTCAACAACAAGATAGTTGTTACCCGATGGATAGTTCACCACGATGTTGGTTACCTTACCGATGAATATGGGCACGTTGAACAAAGGTGCATAGGCTATGTACAGATTGTCACCTATGCTGATGATATTTCCAATCTGTACCAATGGAGATATCGGGAAGTTTATCACCACGGCAGCAGGGTTGGTCGTATCCACTGTAACGCTTCTTCCGATACCATTCAGTGACCTCAATGGGTAGTTCTGAGTAGGGTCGGCAGGTGTCGTGCCTGAGTTACGCACAAACGCATACCAAGACCCCTCTTTCTGCTCATACCAACTTGCACTCATGAACCCTGTGTTCTGTATGTCAGTAACCATCGTGGTGTCCCATGGATGGTCACCCTCCAAGTTCAATGTCTTGAATATCTTGTTCTCAAGTGGTGCATCATTGAATACACTCTGTACTATTGATTGGTATTGAACACCATAGAAATTGTTCCTCGTGTTGTTCACGTTGTGCTGATACAGATTCCCACCATTAAACGTGTAGAAGAACTGATTCATCCCAATCATCCAATCGGGTTTGTAGGAGAAGAATGAAGTCCACCCCTCAACCCCATCATCATAAGAAAGCGTATAGTCGTAAGTAATAGCAGCCATATTAAGAGCAATTGCATTGGTCAAACTCAATCAAAGCACTACCCATCGTGGTTGGTGTATTGGAGATGGCACAAATGTATGCAATGCCTCCGACAGGGACTATGATATTCGATGGTGTGAAGTCACAAGTGGTGTAATTCACCTGAACGCTTACTACATCCGTGTTTGTGATTTTATACCTGAAACAAACAGAATCACAGTCGAATGCACCTGCATTGTCGGAAACAATGTTGGCAGTAGGATATGCCGTGGATTCCTCGACAATCTCAAACCAACAATCTTGGTATTCAGTAACGGTAATCTTAACCAAGAATGCAGGGTCTACAGCATATGTTGAGGATACGATGAACTCAACGGAAGAGTCTCCGCAGAGTGCCACTTTATATACAAATGTATAATCGCAGACGCACCCCTGTAATGCAAACTCTATTGCAGGTGGCAAAACAACAGGGTCTATTGTTCTTGCACATATGAATATCTTGTCACCACCTGCCATATAAATACCTGAAACAGCATTGCCATCACAGTCAGTATAAATCAGTTCAGCAGGAGATGCAGACAAATTCTTCAAATAATACTTGCTGCACTGAGACGCACAATCAACTCCCATTTGAAAGAATGTGGCAGTAGCAGGAGCGACAGCAGTTCCTGTAACATACCATACGCACCCCGGATATTCAACCAATTCTACAAAGTCACCGATTAACAAAGTAGCAGGTACGCCTATGATTTCAGTAGACAGGTAGTCGTAGCATTTTGTGACTTCATAGAAAGATGTCGGCTCACATGAACCGAATGCAATGACCACACCGTTTGCATCCACCTGAACCCAAGACCATGAGCCACTCATTGAGCCTGTGCTGTAGTATCCTGCCGACAATGGTGATTGACCATTCGGGTCTGAGAATACAATATCGTACAACCCAAGTACACCACCGCTGCCGTTCACATGGACATAGTAATATGTCTTGTCAGCAGGTGTCAAACAAGCCTCTGTTGCAGTACCTTTTATTTTGCCACCCTTCCAATCATTCAAAGGAGCAGGACAGGCAACCTCGATATCGAACTGACCGGGACTTCCACAGATTGAATAGAACATATTGTTCACTACTGTGAACGTATTATCCAACTTAGGGATGACCATCACGCACTCTGTTGGAGCGACAGTGGTGGTCTGCATCTGACCTGCACCTACCGAAACAGATACCGTGGTCATCAACGGTACGAATCCTGCCCCTTGGTATGCATACTCGTCAAGCGTGTACGGAGAACCTGCAACGATACCACAATCCAATGCGGTCTCACCAACGAATGTAGGAAGGTTCGCAGTCCCCTGAAGCCACCCATGAAGGTTGGATGAGAATCCGTTGTAACTCAAAGTCCCGAACTGAGACAGGAAACCAATCGGGATGGTATAAGGGTTGAACCTGATTACAATCGCACCAAGTGCTGAACCTGTGTCGATGTACACGTGAACCAATCCAATCCCCGGTGTCACGTTGTACACGATGTTGTTGTCACCGCACAACGGAATACATTCAGGGCACATCGCCTCAGGAAGAAGCGAACACGCAGATTGATATCTGACTACGGAGCCATCCGAATAGTATCCATCAGCAGCACAGGTTGTCATGGCAGCATCCGTGAATACGGCTGTTGCCAGTGACAGTGTAGGTCCGTTTATATAAAATGTTGATGATGGCATGATTCAAATTTACGTTATTGATGGACATCCACATTCCGAAAATACAACATCAACCTCAGCACCCCTGATTGGTACAGGCAATGTGCTTGAGCATAGGTATGATACCCCAAGTGGTACGCTCACAATGAATGTCTCGCCTGAAGAACAGTCGGTGTATTGAACATTCGCTCCTTCAGTGCTGTTGGTCAGTTCATAGTACGAACACAACTCAAGACATCCACCACAACCACAGCAAGCAGAAATCAGGGACAACTCGTCGTAACACAACACAGTCTCGACAGGAGAACGCAAGTCCCAAATCAAGTACAGGTATTGGTCTGTAGATGTCGGCATCACGAAGTCTGCGTAATACGTTGGTGCTGACCCCATGATTGGAGCAGCGACGTTTGCAGCAACCAATAGAGCATTGATATCAACGCTCGTGTTGTTGTACAGTGTGTTAGACCTCAACCACCTGAAGTTGTTCGTTGCAGGATTGAAGTCGAAATCATCGAACCCTATCTTGTTGGAGATAAGTGTCACAACAGAACCATCAAGTGGGAAACTTCCAAATCCTTGTGCCCCTGTAGAGGAATTGTACCTCGAAACCAAGGGCACTGTCATTGAGGATTGGAACGTAACCAAGTTCGATGTGGTCGGACTGATGTACGGACCGTTCACGTACTTGTACTCAGCGTGGATGTACTTGCCACTGTCAACATCATCCGTAAGAACTACCTCGATGATTGTTATCTCGGTAACCTCAGGGCAGGACACGGTAACCTTCACTGATGCAAGACCTGTGGATGATATGTCTATGTCAACTGTGGTAGGTGAAACACCTCCCTTTGTGATTGATAATGACCCACCTGAAACAACAGGTCCCGAAGATGTCGTAACACCATCGTATGTCGCATCAACGGATACTGTAGCACCCGGTGTAAGGCTCGTAATTTCCCAAGTGATAGTAAAGTCCCCCACAAGAATGCCCAAATCCACGCAATAGATTTGAGGATTCTCAGGACCAAGGATTGTGAATGTCTGCTTGAAACCACAGCCAATGCAATCCGAAGGTGTAGGGATTGGTATGTTGTTGGTTGACAACACGTACTCGGTCATGTATGGGTCGTATCCACCCAACTTCTGCTTGCCCAATGTGTCGATGAATACGTCCCTGAACCAAGGACGCATATTGGCTTCAGAAATTACAGCAAGCCTTTCATTGTTGTACGAGTCACCCTGCAATTGGATTACAGCACCACGTTTTGCATCCGTGAAGAACTTGTCTGACCCCCACTTTGCAAATGATTCAGGGTTGAAACTGTTGCCGTATTTTTCGATACGAGCAATCTGAGTCCCCAATACTTCAGGAACAGATGTGATTGCACCACCTGCGGCAGCATCAGACAAAAGGTTTTTACCTGCAAGTACATAAGAGATTTTGTCTTCCTGAAGAACAAGTATATCAGTCTCACGTGCATCAATCAACGTAATGGGTCCAAAGGAGTCCTCCAACGCTTTGAAGTTCAGCAGACCCATATTGAATGCGTTCAGCCTGTTCACGTTGCTCTCGTCGTTGTATACACCCGAATACGTGAGGTCTGCAAACCTGTCTGCTTCTTTGTAGTCTTGTGCGGCAACTGTAGTAATCCTGTTGCCCAAGTTGAATGTCCTTCCGACAACGGAATCCCTTACCTTGTATGACTCTGCTCCGTTGCCATATGCAAAGCAATTGAAGAACTGAGTGTCTACTATCCCTGATGTTGATGTTCCAAAGTCTTGGTCTTGGATATTGCCCAAGTGTTCACCATTAGGTCCTACACCAAATGACATATTGTTCTCGTAGAACACATCAGGCAATGTATCGCTCGGCTCGGTCTCAAATATCAGAAGGTCTTCTGCCCTGAATACTTGGATATTGACCTTTAATGTAGACCTGTTGTTTTTATTAGTACCACAAGCACGAGTACCGATTATCCTCAATGCTGTCTTTAGTGTAGAAGGGTCTTGTATGAACTGATATTGATTATTGCATAAATCTCCGGGTGGTGAAAATGTATAATCAGTATTAGAATATGGTATTGTACCATTTAATAAAGTATTGTTATATACATTACCAATTGAACACTGTCCAACCCCTCCTACTTCTTGGAACCCATCATTAAGTATATTTTCTACATTATCACCATCAAACCAAGCCTTGAAATTTATATAGTTAGATGATGATATTAGTGTCTTTGTTAGTTTATAGTATCTTTTTTCACAATTATTACTACTTGCTGAACCCCTTCTTTCAAATTCAAAATCAAATACTATTCTACTACCTGCGGGTATATCATAGTCTGACCACTGTGATGTTACAGTATCATATCTATTTACAGGATAATAAACAACAGGATATAAACCTGCTCCTGAAGCAACTCTATTTATTGTGCCATATGTTATATAAGACTCTTCATCGTATACCAAACTCAAATTGTTTGGATTCACTTTCATGTATACACCACCGGGCACATGGATATTTGTACTTGGGTCTAAAACACTTGGTATCTGAAGGAAGTCATCAGGCTTCGCCTCTTTCTCAAGAACAGTAACGTATTGACAAGTTTGAGCAGGACCTGTAGAATCAGCCTTCACAATCAATCTGTCACCTGACTCAACCTTACGTGCATTCTCACCATCCAAAAGGATATAAGCATTGTTCGTAGCAGGGTCTATGAAGAATATGCTTGCATATATTGTCTCATAATTTTCCCTGTCTGCCTTGATTACAAACTTGTAACGCTTTGCCCAATATGGGGCACGTTGTGTAGTCGGTATGGTTACCTTAATCCAATTCCTGCTGTCACAATTACCACATGGAACGTGTACTGTATTATTCTCACTAACCAATGCAGTGCTTGCACGGTTAAACTCGTCCATGTACACAATCCCGACATCATATCCACGATTGCTGTGAAGGCTCTTCATCGCTCCAACATCCGTGAAAGAAACACGAGCATTATCTATTTCAAAGAATTCATAGACGCTATACTGTGGGGATGTTGGGTTATTGCGGTCTTCCTGAAATTTCATTGCAGGAAATGTGAACCCAACTTTATTGATATCACCAAGATATACAGGTGAAATAAATATTGGCTGTCCCGGACCTGTTATTCCACTTTGTGATTTTGATACAAAAGTATTACCAAGTGGAATTGTTGAGAATCCAAGACTTAATGTATTTGGGATAGAACAGTTAAATACATCTGTAAACGTAAATCCATCGCATGATGTTGGATTCAATGGATTTGGGTCATATACAGGTTTGATATTTGCAACAGTACCAACAGCATCTTGGAACTGAACTGACGAAGCCATTGCAGCCACACTTGCATAGTTAGTCGGCAATGTGAATGTCCAATTGAATTGTGCTGATTGTGTTATTTGTGAAGGTGGTGAAGGAGAATACCCTGTAAACCTGTTATGTGTTAGTTCTACATCAATAGTAATCTGTGCCCCTGCATTTAAGTTGTTTGCAACATTTGTGAAGTCAACAACAAGCATTGCATTTGGTACTACCTCAAAACTACCCCAATTGTATACACCATTATCAGTATTATCTGAAAGGTCAAAATTGTTGATTATTTCTGTCTGAAGGTCTGTATAGTATGTTAGCCTCAACGGACTGTCAAACTTATCAATCAAGTCATAACCCTCGACATAGTTACCATACACAAGCCTATTGCCCATTATAGTCTGAGCCTTTGCAAGCCTTGGGACATTATCATACAACCTCAGCAACTCCGCTTCAGGAAGAACGGTGAATATCTTTGAGTTGTTGAAGGTATAGTTCTGAATCGTATTGTTACCCCATCCAAGTATAGTCTTATCAAGTTTCTCGATTACCTTGATTGTATTGTTCGCTGCTTCCTTGAACAACAAGTCTATACCAACGACAAGCGGTCCACCTGTATTGAAAGATATTTGGACAGTATTGTAAATGTTCACCATCCCTTCGTTCAAGAAACTGTTCACTTCAAAATTGAACGGTTTTGGAATGAATGCAGGTTCTGAGAATTGGGATGTGGCAGAGTATTCGTTGTCTGCATATTTATACCTATATGCAAAACAGATGAATCTCTCTTCCAAGAAGTTTTCTTGGTTTGAAGAAGTCAAGAACGAAATCGTCGGTGCTTCAATCGGTGGCTTCTTGATTACAAGCAAAGACTCAGCAGAGAATTGGTCAATAAACGCAACAGGAGTATTGTAGTTCCTTGTTATGTTGATGAACCTCGGCTGATTGTAGTCATCCGTCCAAAACAACAATCCTTCAGAATCTGAATCGACAAGGTTCACACCTGTAATCAGGTACAGAGGATTGAAGTTAAGCGTCGTATTGATTGTGCTGCCATCATCGATACTTACAACGTGGTATGTCAGAACTGTTGTCTGCACGTTGTATGACACAATCAAATCCAACTTACCTGTAGCACCAAGAGTGAAGGTTGGGTCATGTACAAACCAATAAATGGTCTCGTTGGCTCCATCCTCATATGCACCGATTGCCCTTGCATTGGCACTCAATGGAGTGCCATCGATGTACTGAAGCGTGGTCAGTTTTATGTTCCCCTTTGAATTTTCAAGGGAACCAATCTCACTCTCTTCAGTAGACCCTAACCTACAGTTAAGGGCATCAATATATTCACCATTCGGGATGACACGTTCATCGAACGCTTTGTTCATCCTACCCGATGTGAAGTTCCTTGAGAAGTTTGCCATATTATTTTATGAACTTGTCACGACCACGAAGGTTCATCAGCAACCTTCCCGGATGTATGTTACTGATACGAATCTTTGCGTTCCTGAGCAGTGCTGCCTTTTCTTTCCTTGCACGTGCAACCACATACTCCTGAATGCCAATCTTATGGTTCAGGATTTCATACTCGATATATGCATACACGTATTTCTCGAATAGTTTGTTGACGGACACACGTGAATCGTCACCGTTCTCCATGCCGTCTGAAATATACTCAAGGATGCACAACTCATTTGCCATATCGGAACTAAAGTTGATTACACCTGCTTTCTTGTCAATGTTGAACGTAGGATTGAAATTAGCAGTCTCTGTGTTCAATCCATAACGGGCACCAACGGCATAATCAAAATACCAATCACCATCCACACACCATCCACTTTGGTTGTTGAATTGGTGACCCGGGTTCAAGTAGATACTTTTCTTCGTTCCCTTGATACGCTCGTAGTCGATATTTGAAAACTGAGGCTGAAGGATGTTGCCATTTTGGTCGAACAGGATATTGCAATTTTGGTCTTGCAGATATGCATTCGATGACAAAGTCTGAATGTTCTCACTCAGTGGTCTCAGGTAACCATCCTTGTACAATGAAATCCTTACCCAATTCACGAAGTCAGGTGGAAGCACAAAACGCAACGTATCGCACACGCTCAGTTCCAATACCTTCACTTCTTTGAAGGCATCATAGTTCAGTTCCTGAATTGCCCTTTTTGCATGGAACAATACCTTGAACCTTTCCTCATTGTTGACAAGGGAACTGTTCCCCGCATACATCAACATGAAGTTGTTGACTATGTCCTGAAGACTAACGTATTGGTAAGACCCCCAATTGTCTTGGTTGTTGTAATATTCAAACTGAGATAGGTATGCCATCTGTTGCTACGTTTATTATTCTTCCCTTTCTTCAGTCTTTGAAACGGTATATATATCCATCTCTCTGATTGAAACACCTGCGTATTGCAAAATCTTCTGCACCAATGCAACCTCATCTTCGATTGGCAATTCAAAATCCTGATAGTCAGGTTGAGATTGGTCGAAAGATGGCTCACCACCAAGAATGGTGACATATGTCCATTTTGGGTCTTTTGGATATCTGAGATACTGAGCCTCTACCTGCCCTTGTGTGTCGATTGTGACAGGAAACAGAGACATCAATTCAAACTCTTGCGTGTACGCAGGATATATATTGTTTGGTTTAGTAAGAAGCGAGTTATTCAGCATCGTTATCTTGCCATGGGTAACCTTCTCGGCTTCAGTCACAACACTTCTGTCGTAGACCCTGTAACCTTCAGGGAATGCAAGGAATATGTCGCTTGAGAGCAACAGTGTATCGTTCGATATAACAGATACCACTGTAGCCTGTAAGCCTGTCGACATATTCACAACGATATCACCAAATGCAATGCCATCGGAAATAAATGAAGCAGTGGAGTCAAACAGTGCGTTCAGGACAGTATTTGATGTATTACCGCTTGCAAGAAGCGTAGTGTAGCATAAAACCTTGTTGATGAGGTAGTAGTCATCATTAGTCGTGAGCATACTTGGCAAGTAGAAAGTATTACCTGCATTATGCTGAAGGAACTTAGTAACAGAAAATACGTCAATTGCTTCTTCAACAGACTTCCTTAGATTGGCATAATCAACACCTGATTCACGAGTTCCGAATCTCGAAGAGAGACCATTCTCCATGTTTATGGCTTGGTTATACTTAGCCATATAATTGTCAAAAATTTCCAACTGCGCTTGCTTTGCAAACAAGTTGAAATCAGATGGAGATATGTATCCGTAGTTGTTCTTGTTAAGAACTGACAGTACAGTATTACGAACTGAGTTTATCATCCCGGTGCATTTTTGACAAAGATAATAAAAAAAAAGAGGGGTTATCTCTAACCCCTCAAATCGCAAAAAAAGTCAATCACTCACTCTTTTCAAGATGGAACTTCAACATCTTCAGCGACTCAATTCCCTCATCAGACTTCAGGAACATTGAGACAAGAAGGTGTGGGTCTTCCCCATAGGGGACAACGAGCATTTTCTTTTTGTTGGTCGGAGTGTTATACCAAACCTCTTTATTATTGTTTCTGAACGTAAGCAATCCCTTGTCGAAGAACACATGAATCTCGGAACGCAATGCAAGCATTGGGTCATCCAATGATTCCAAAAACTCGCGTGGATAATTACGAGCATAGATATAAATATCACGCTTCAGTTCTGCCGTTGTTATCCTCGTGGTATCCTTATTGAACAACACACGACCAATGGTTTCCAATTGGTCAATAGTAAGTTCACGTGCACGGCTCAATGCGTCAACTTCAATTGCAAGAATCTGAAGAACCTTCTCTGCATCACGCTCTTCATTTACCTCCTCGAACAAAACTCCATTCTGTGGATGGTAATACAAGAATGACTGCAATACAGGATTGTTTTTGGGTACAAACAAAAACCCATTCTCAAATACGATTGGTTCAATGATGGCATTCCCATCCTGTTCGTCTTCGAATGGTGATTTTTGGTTCCGCGCATACCTCAATGCCCTATTGACATTGCGCTCTTCATCATACCACATCAGTGGGAAGGAACGTGTGTTCCTTGTGGCAATCGTATATGAAAGAGGTGAACGCTTATTTCTGAGCCTGTATATCTTATCGGTAGGCTTAGAATGTGCTGATGTTG
>Ga0315902_10009648_pt1 | contig 12881 bp, 3 predicted proteins | sample LakEriMetagenome_9_FD_203523 | JGI IMG/M metagenome (GOLD analysis project Ga0315902, IMG submission 203523) | Freshwater fungal communities from buoy surface, Lake Erie, Ohio, United States - Buoy 12 MA117 | ecosystem: Environmental > Aquatic > Freshwater > Lake > Lake biofilm | place: USA... | reverse complement strand
CATGGTCACCACAAACGACCAGACAACCAGCTTCTCCCCCATGGTCACCGGCGCGACCACTTCGCAATTGACAGTTCGCAACCTGACGGACAACCACAGTCTGCAGCTGTCTGGGGATGTCACAACCGGCGTTCTCGAACTGGTGGCCAATCACCACATCGGCCCGCACCCCGAGCGTGCGGTGACCCTCCAGGCTGACCGCTTCGTGCTGAAAGCCGGTGGAGTCCTCGGGAACCCTTTGCTCAACAACCCGAGTCCCTTGCTCACCCTGCAATCGTGGCACAGCGTGGGGACCGCGGAGGTCCAGGCCAGTTCGGGCCAGGACCTGAGCCTGCAGGTCCGCTGCCAGCCGAATTCGGCGGGAGAGGTCACTGTGCCGGGTGAGTATCAGTTCGACCAGGCCCGGATCGTGATGCTTCCCTGGGCGGATGGCACGTCCGAGCGGGAGGTGACGTATTGGTTGGACCTGGTCTCCAACGCCTCGACCATCTCACACCGGACCATCGATGTGCTGGGGAACATGCAGATTTCCGGCGAAACCCCGAGCCCACAAAGCGCGACCAAAGTCAACCTGTCGGTCCAGGCCCTCGTTTCCAATCTGCCGGATGCCCCCGCTCTGCAGGTGGCCGCGACCGGCGATACCACAGTGATTGTGGCGTCTTCGGGAGCCGGAACCAGTCATGTCGGGACCGTTGCATCGGAACAGGGATCGGTCTGGCTGAGTGCTCCGGGAGACCTGGTGATCGATCAGCAGGTTCGTTCGGCGGGGACTGTCACCTGGGCCGGTTCCGGGGCGCTGCAGGGTTCCCCCAACCCGGGGACCACCCCGACCGTCCAGGCTGTCACACTCGTGAATGCGGGCAGCGGGTCGTTGGGAATCGACACCGCCCCGCTGCGCACCCAGATCAGTTTCGTGCGCGGACTGGGCCCGGATGTGGTGGGGGGCGTGGTGATCGACAATCTCGACCGGGGGGCCGGACTGCGCATCGGCGACCTGACGGTGCTGTCGGGGAACCTGCGGGTGGTCAACTCGGGAACGCTGACCGTCGATGGGCCCCTGGAGGTGGCGGGCGGAGGCAACCTCTCGCTGATCGCGAATGGCGTGGGACCGGGCTACGAGGCGGTGGTGGGGCCCAACCCACTGCCTTATGCGGCGGCCCAGAACGACGCCACCAGTCGCCAGGGCCAACTGGGCTTCGCCACCTCGCCCGCGCAGAGCGAGGTGCTCGCCCAGTTGACCGCCGGGCAGTCGCTGTGGTTGGGGGGTGACAACGCCGCCCAAAGCACCACGCTGGGCTGGGCCACTCCCACCGGCACTTCCCAGGCGTTCTGGCACTTGCCGCCGGCCACCCCGTTCTGGCTGTCGTTGCCCGAAAACACCGTCAGCCCCCCCTCAGTCTCAATCTGGCGCAATGGGTCGGTCGTGACGGGCCATTACGCCAACTGGAAAACAAACGAACCAAACAACTGGGTCTCCAGCCTCGGGACCGAAAATCATGCCGTCATGGAGGAGGACGGATCGTGGAATGACACCAACCGGCAAAACAAGGTGGCCTATGTGCTCTTCCGGCCCACAGACGGTTCCTACACACTGATCAACGACCAGACCCGCACCTTCGCCGATGCCCTGGCCGACGCCCGAACCCGCGGGGGTTATCTTGCGACCGTGACCAACGCCACAGAGCAGGCGGCCGTGAAAGGGGCGGCCAAGGGCACCCAGGTCTGGCTCAACCTGACCGACGAGGGGCACGAGGGAGACTGGCAGGCCAATATGACCCCCGCCACCTTCGCCTACTCGAATTGGGCCAACTACGACGGGACCTATTTCATCGGCTGGAGCAATTGGAAGACCGGCGAACCGAACAACGACAACAATGTCGAGGACAGCGCCGTTCTGAATGGCGATGGAACCTGGAACGACATTTCGGGAACCAACTCCTACGGCTACGTGCTGAAGAAGGGATCGACCTACACCTACATCGCCGGGCCGTTCACTTTCAACACCGCGGTGACCGACGCCACCGCCCGGGGTGGAATCGTTGCCCCGGTGCTGACTTACGCCGACCAGGTCCAGGTCAGGAAAGCGGCGGGAGGCAAGACCGTCTGGCTGAACCTGACAGACTCCGCCACCGAGGGGGAATGGCTCGCCTGGGACGACAACGCGAAGAAGTACCTGGTCTACTCGAATTGGGCCGCGGCCGAACCCAGCAACTCCAATGGCAACGAGAATTACGCCATCCTCGCAACCGACGGACGTTGGAACGACGTGAACGGCACCGGGACCCATCCCTATGTGCTTTACACTCCAGCCGACGGGAAATACACGCTCGTGTCGGGGGCGTTCACCTTCGCCCAGGCAATCGCGGATGCCGCCACCAAAAACGGCTACGTCGCCCGTGTGACGTCTCAGGCGGACAACACGGCTGTCAAAACGGCCGCCAATGGCAACGCCGTCTGGTTGAACCTGACCGACGATGAGGTCGAGGGAGTCTGGCGCACTGGAACCTATGGCGACCAGACCAATGCGGCGATCGTTCAGGCCGACGGGACGTGGTCGGCCGTCAAGTCGACCGACAAATACAACTACGTCCTGTTCAAGCCCGCGGACAACAGCTATACGTTGATCAACGATCAGACCCGCACCTTCGCCGAGGCCCTGGCCGACGCCCGCGACCGCCTGGGACAGGTCGCCCGCATCACCACGGCGAGCGAACAGCAGTCGGTCAAGACAGCGGCCCAGGGAACCAGGGTCTGGCTGGCCCTGACTGACGAGGCATCGGAAGGGACCTGGAAGACGACAGGGTCCGGCCCGATTGGCACGGCCTATCAGAACTGGCCGGCGGGACAACCCGTTTTCAGTTCCCCGGCCGACCGCCTGGCGATGCAGGCCAACGGCGCCTGGCAGGCCGATCCGGGAACCAGTCAGCACGCCTATGTGCTGTACCGGGCCGAAGACCAGTCGTACACCCTCATCCCGGGAGCCTTCACGTTTGCCGGGGCCCAGGCGGATGCCTTCCAGCGGGGCGGTTGGGTCGCCCCCGTATCGAGTGCCACCCAACAGTCGCTGGTGCAGACCGCGGCCAACGGCCAGGTGGTCTGGTTGAGCGGGACCCGGGACGCGAACGGCATCTGGCGGTTCCTCAACAACCCCGGGGCCGTCGCGGGAGCCCATACCAACTGGGGTGTCGACTGGGGTCAGCGGCTGCTGGCCGGAGACACGTTCTCAAACAGCGCGGTGGTCTTGCAGTCCGATGGCCGCTGGGACCTGCAGACCATCAACGCCCCGCAGGCGGGCTACCTGCTGCAGACCGCCCCCGCGTCGCTGTTCGTGCAGTCGACCATCAAGACCACCTACGGCAACGGCAACATCAACCTGGTGGGCCAGGGAGAGATCCGGCTGGGCAGCACACTCGCGCCCGCCCTGGTCTCGACGGAAGGGACGGGTCAGATCGCGATCGGGCCGGGAACTGGCTACGTCACAGGCCAGGTGGTCAACGGGAACGGCCAATCCCACCTGAAGATGACCGCCACCTCACAGATCACCAGCGAGTGGGGGAACATCGCCCTGCTGGCCACCGGAGACCTCGAACTGGCCCAGGTGGCAACCGGCGGGAAGGCCCTGCTGGTCGCCGATTACAATGGTGTCCAGGGAGGAATCGCCGACCAGGCGGGCACCATCCTGCCCACGGCCGGCTACACGGGCACCGTGGTGACGGCCGACGAGGCGATTCTTTCGGCTGAGGGGGTCGGCAACGGGGCGGGGGTGGGAACTCGCCTGCAGCCCCTGGCGATCGACGTCAAGACAGTGGCGGCCGTCACCGACAAGGGGGACTTGGCCCTGTCGAACAGCGGCAGCCTCACGGTTGGTTCCGTCGATGTCCAGTTGCAGGGCCTGCTGTCCCAGGTGCTCAAGTGGAAGGACGTCGCCCCCGTCAGCAAGTTGCCGCAATGGCTGAGCCAGTGGTTCCAGCAGCGCCAGGAGGCGGAACCGCTGATTGCCACCGCCAATGGCCACTTCGTGATGGGCGGGGCCGCGATCCTCGACCAACTGAGGGTGGGCGAGGGAACCTCGAGCCTCACGATTGGGACCACCGGTGGCAACCTGACCCTTGCCGACGCCGTGCCGGTGATCAACCTCGATGCCGGACGGATCGCTCTCTCGGCGTGGTCCGCGGGAACCGTGGGGGGGTTGCTGTCACTGGGCGAAGACAGTCGGATCTACACCGAGGGGGGCACCGGCGCCATCGAATTGCGGCAGGGGAACTCCACCACCCCCATGCAGGTGCCGATCCCCCAGGCGACCCGCGACTGGTACAAGGAACTGGACCTCGTCGGCGAGTTGAGCCAGGGCCAACAGGCTTGGTTGCATTTGCAGAACGCGCCCGCGAACCAGGTTGGCGGCTACCTCGCGGGTGCGGCGGTCAACGTGACCCCCGCCCCTGTCTCGATCTGGCAGGATGGTGCGACGGTCTCGGGCTACTTCACGAACTGGAACACCGGGGCCCCCAACAATGCCGTGCTCAGCACGGGGGGAACGGAGAACCACGCCGTCATGCTGGCCAATGGCACCTGGGACGACATTCACAAGTCGGCCACCCGGGCCTACGTGCTGTACACCCCGGTCGACGGAAAGTACACGCTGGTCAATGACCAGGTCCGCACGTTCGAGGCGGCCCTGTCCAACGCCCGGGCCCGCGGAGGCTACCTGGCGACCGTGACCAACCGGGACGAACAGGCGGCAGTGCAGGCGGCGGCCAACGGCATGGAGGTCTGGCTCAACCTGTCCGACGAGGGGCACGAGAGAGACTGGCAGGCAACCATTGCGCCGGTCGATGCCAGTTACTATGTCTCACACTCCAGCAACGGGGCCGGACAGGTCGGCTGGAGCAATTGGAAAACCAGTGAACCGAAGAACTCCACTGGCAGCGAAGACAACGCCATCCTCAATGGCGATGGAACGTGGAGCGCGGTCGCGGCAACCGCCACAACCAAGTACGCCTACGTTCTGAAGAATGGTTCAAGCTACACCTATGTGGCTGGTCCGTTCACCTTCGATGGGGCGGTGGCCGACGCCAAAAACCGGGGGGGCATTGTCGCCCCGGTGATCACCTCTGCCGATCAGGTCCAGGTCAAAACCGCGGCGGGAGGCAAGGCCGTCTGGCTCAACCTGACCGATTCGCAGACCGAAGGAGTCTGGCTGGCGTACGACGTGGCCCAGCAGCAACCGGCGATCTACTCGAATTGGGCGTCGGCCGAGCCCGACAACAGCAATGGCAACGAGCACTACGCCGTGCTGAATTCCAATGGCCGTTGGAATGACATGAATGGCACGGGGACCCTCGCCTACGTGCTCTATACGGCGGCCGACGGCAGCTACACCCTGGTGCCGGGGGCGTTCACCTTCGCCCAGGCCCTGGCCGACGCCCGCAATCGGGGTGGAACCATGGCGACCGTCACCAGCGGTGCAACCCAGTCGGCTGTACAGGCGGCGGCCAACGGCAATTCTGTCTGGCTCAACCTGACTGACGCCGGGCATGAGGGAGAGTGGCAGGCCAACGTGCTGCCCGCCACCTTCGCCTACACCAACTGGCAGGCCAACGATGGAACCAGTCCCGCTGGCTGGAGTCACTGGGGGGCCAGTCAGCCGTCCAGCCTGACCGGTGCCGAAGACAACGCCGTCATGAATGGCGATGGCACCTGGAGTGCCGTCGCGGCCACCACCTCGACCAAGCACGGTTACGTGCTGACTCAGGGATCGACCTGGACCTTCATCGCCGGGCCGTTCACCTTCGAGGAGGCAGTCTCCGATGCGAAAACCCGCGGCGGCGTCGTGGCCCCCGTGATCACCTCCGCTGACCAGGCGCAGGTCCAAACCGCGGCGGCCGGCAACCCCGTCTGGCTCAACCTGACCGACGCGAAGACCGAAGGAGAGTGGCTGGCGTACGACGTGGCCCAGCAGCAACCGGCGATCTACTCGAATTGGGCCCCTGCCGAGCCCAGCAACAGCAGTGGCAACGAGAACTATGCCGTACTGACAGCCACTGGCCAGTGGAACGACGTGACCGGGACGGCCAAGTACCCGTATGTGCTCTACACCCCGGCCGACGGGAAGTACACCCTGGTCACGACCACCTTGACCTTCGCCCAGTCGATCGCCGATGCCGCGTCCAGGAACGGCTACGTGGCGCGGGTGACCTCGCAGGCCGAAAACACCGCGGTCCAAACGGCCGCTGCCGGGAAAACCGTCTGGCTCAACCTGACCGACGACGGGGTCGAGGGGACTTGGCGGGCGGGCGGCTATGTCGGCCAGCAGAACGCCGCCATCATGCAGACCGACGGGACCTGGGCTTCGGTCTCGTCCACGGAAAAGTCCGCCTACCTGCTGTACCAGCCCCAGACCAACTCGTACCTGAAGGTGTACGACCTGCTGACGTTTGACGAGGCCCTGACCGACGCCCGGGAGCGGGGTGGACTGGTTGCCAGCATCACCACCGCGGCCGAGCAGGCCCGGATGCAGGCGGCCATGGGCGACACGCCGGTCTGGCTCAACATGACCGACGCGGGACATGAGGGTTCGTGGAGCACAGCCAACGCTCCGGCCCCCATGCTGCTGCGGGCAATGCTGGGTTCGGCCTTCTCGGCTTCGGTGGCGGCCGAGAGTGTGCCGCAAGAGAGATTCTTCGTTTCGACCGATCGCGCCGCCCGCGACTCGGCCACCGCCAACCAAGGGAGCGCTGCCGCGTTCTCGGCCCTGTCGACCGACGAGGTGGGACGGCAGACGATCTTCGTGCGGGTCTTCGATCCCCAGGGGAACTACAGCGACTACCAGCGGACGGTGGTCATCGAGGATGCGCTGCCCACCGACCTGATCGCGCAGCCGACTCTGGCCCGCGTGGGCCAGGAGACCACCTTCACCTGGCAGTTCACCGATCCGGGAGAGCAGGATCAGCATCGGGCGGTGATCGACTGGGGCGATGGCAGCCCGGTGACGGAGCTCGAACTGCCCCTCGGCCAACGGACTTTCCAGGCCACCCACCGGTTTGCCCAGGGGGGAGCCTTCCCCATTCGGGCGACCTTGGTGGATGTGGCGTCGGGGACCAACCTGGTCAGCACGACCCTGCAGCCGGTGTCGGGACTGCAACTGGTCGGCACCGAACTGCGGATCTTTGGTTCGCCGTGGGCCGACACGGCCACGGCCGAACCGGTCACCCTGCAGGGGGTGGGTCGGGCGGTGCGGGTGACGATGGACTGGGGGCGCCTGGCGGGAGAGACCCAGGCGTGGTCCACTCGGGTCGTGAAGTCGATCCGGTTCGAGGGCTTCGCCGGGAATGACCGCCTGGCCCCGGCCTCAAGCCTGTCGATTCCCATCGTGGCGCTGGGGGGAGAAGGAGACGACGATCTCGCGGGGGCCAACGCCAACGACGTGCTCGACGGCGGTGTGGGCGACGACGTGCTCAATGGTTGGGGGGGCAACGACCAGTTGGTTGGTGGGCTGGGTCACGACCGGTATTTCTTCCCGGCCAATTCGCGGCTCGGCACCGACCTGCTGGTCGAGCAGGCCGGCGAAGGGCTGGACTGGCTCGACTTTTCGGCCACGACCCGACAACGGGTGGTGCTGCAGTTGGGAACGACCGCCCTGCAGACGGTGAATGCGAACCTGCGGCTGCGACTGTCGGACGCGGCGACGTTCGACAACGTGGTGGGGGGGCAGCTCAACGACCGGATCGTGGGGAATGCCCTGGCGAACCTGATCCTGGGGGGGCCGGGAGCTGACGACCTCTCGGGACTGGGAGACACAGATGTCCTGGTTGGAGGGACCGGCCTGGATACGCTGCGCGGGGGAGGTCCGGGTGCGCTGTTGATTCCCGACAGCCTCGACCTGTTCCCCCTCGGGACGGGAGCGTTCCCCCTCGCGGGGCTGAACGAAATCCTGTTCGTATGGTCGACGCCAAACGAATCGGTCTCGCAGCGGCTGCTGAAGCTGCAGACCGGGTTTGGTTCCGAGCTTTCCTGGCGGTTGACCAACCGCGACCTGTTTGTCACCCAACCGGGAGCCGAAATGCTGCGCGGTTGATGCGGCCTGGAACATGTCTGGGGGCACGCCACTTGGAAGGGCCCGGGCCGTCGCCCGCGGACTTCAGCCCGGTTTCGAAAGATTCAAGGCGAGTCATCTTGCGAGTACTGTGGAGGGTGATGGGTCTTGTGCCTGGCTTGGGCCCAGGGACGAGTGGTCGCCACTTTCGACGCAGGCTGCTGATTCCTGCTGCCCCAACGGCCGTCTCCGGGGGCTGACGTCGATGCGGTCGACGGGCGGAGGGGAGAGGTTGCCGAGAGTCTCGAGCGTGATCTTCCCCCCTTCAAGAGTCGATCGCCGGGGCCAATGGGGCTCGTTGACGCGTCGTTTCATGGATGGATGGGCAGCCGTTGTTCTGGCTGGAAAACCGCATCAACAGAAGGGAAATCGATCCTGGCAAGTGAACTGTGTGTCGAGTGGCGACAAGATGCAGGGCTGGTGTGGCTGCAACGGCCACAACCCGCGAAGTTTCCATCGCCAATCGCTCGTTTCATCCAAAAGGATTCGTCGGGAAAACTTCCCCTTTGGCCGTCATTGTTGCGGCGGAAAAATCCGGATGGCCCCACCATCCAGCGCGACCGCTCCAGCTTGCCAGAATCACGCAGTGGGGCCTGTCCGGGGCTCCGTTTGGCCCCGAGGGAGCCGTGGTCGAAAAAACAGAAGTGGTGCTGTCGTTGGGTCAGAGTCTGATGGAAACAGGTGCGCGGTGTTGGGTCACTTCCTGGGAGCAGATCGCCTCGCTGATCGTCGCCGCCGCTGGTTGGCGACGTCCAGTGTCGATTCCATTCCCGTGAGTCCCGAACCCGCGAGTCGCCGGTCCAGTGAGTCGCCCGAGGCCGAACACCTCCCCCGGCGACGCTGCGATTCGGGTGCGGATCCCACGGGAGAATTGGTCTCGCCCCAGTTCCCATTGCAGCGGTTGATTCCCCGCTCGTCCTGGGCCTACGGATGGGCGGGGGGGATGGCAACGCTGTTGGTGGCCACCCTCACCTGGGCCGCCTGGCCTGGGGCAGGGGGGGCAGCCCCAGAGCACCCCCTGTGGACGCGCCTGTTGGTTCCGCCCCAGGCGGAGTTGGTGACCGGGGTGGGAACTGTCGCCCTGGGGCTGGCGGGGCAATTGGCTCTGCTGATTGGGTGGGGGCGTTCGCGCAGCCTCGTCGATTACGCAGGTCAATATCGGATCTGGACTCGGGCCGGTCTGGCCTGTTGGTTGTTCGCCGCGGTTTCGCGGTTGGGTCTCGACGGAGAGTGGCGGGACTGGGCGCTCTCGCAGAACTGGCCACGCTTCTGGAACGACACCCAGTTGCTGGTGTTGCTCCCCACGCTGTTGGCGGGAGCCTCGCTGGGGGCGGGATTGCGACGCGAGGTGGCCCGCTGCCAACCCAGCCGCACGCTGTTGATGCTGGCCACGACCCTCTACCTGTCGACCGTGGGAGTCAAGCTGGGGAGTGGAAGTGCGCTCACGGAGGCGCAGCGACTGCTGGTGATCCAGAATGGCCTGTTGGCAGCTCACTTGACGCTGTTGCTCTGCTTCTGGATCCATGCCCGGCATGTCCTGTACGAATCGTGCGATCCCGTGGGGGAATCCCGCCGATCGCACTGGCTTCCTGCTCCGCACTGGCTGGTGCGGTTGAGGCAACGCTCGGGCGGGCCGGGTTCGCTGGTGAATGAGCCAACCTCGTGTGAACCGGAGAACGAGAATCCTCCGGGGACGGTCGACGCGGAGGTCACTTCCAAACCGCCAGCGGAACTGGCGGACTTGGCGAAGAGGCCGGACGCACCGGACCGCGAGATCGGGATGGCGAACGTTTCCGGACAGGCCAACGTGATCGGCCCTGCCAAGTCTCGAACCCGACCTGTTGTTTCCGGGAAGGGGCAGAGGACCAACGCTGATTCGGAGCAAGGTCTGGGGGACGGATTGGGCCTTGTACCGAACCCCACGGGTGGGAATACGGGCGTGGAAGTGCCCGAATCACGGACCGAGGTGGCGGGCGAGGTGCCATCCGCACCCGCGACAGACGACTTGGCGGACAGTGCCGATCAGCCCAGCCTCAAGGGCCTGAGCAAACGGGAACGCCGGCGACTGCAGCAGGAGGAACGCCTCAAGGGGGGAACGGAGCGCGGTTGATCTTGGCCGCGAGGAGAGACTGGGGGCGGCCCTTATCCGCTCCGCCCCTATCCCTTCCGTCAGGGGGGCCAAAACAAACACGGGGTCCCCGCCAAGGCCGGCGGGCACCCCGTGGAATGGGAGTTGGCGATGAGCGGGTTGGGGCTCAGTCGGCCAGTGGCTTCACCATGATGTTGCGGTACTTCACCACGCTCTTGGGGTCATGGGCCTGCAGGGCGAAGCTGCCCTTGCCGATCCGGCGGGTGCCAGTCACGCCATCGGGTTCGACGTATTCATACAGGACCTTGTCGTTGATTTTCACCGTGACGGCCTTCCCCTTCACGATGATGTGCTGGGTATACCACTCGTTGTCCTTGGCGGGGGCTTCGAACCGCTTGACGATGAAGTACAGGCTGCCGCTCTTGACGGGGTCGGTGTGGGTCAGGTTGACCTGGCATTCGATGCCGTTGTTGGGAAACGTGTCTTCGTACTTCGTGTGGAAATAGATGCCCGAGTTGCTGCCGGGAGTGGTCATCACATCGGCCTTGAACTCGAAATTCTTGTATTCGGCGTCTGTGAACAGGTGGGAGCGCTGGGGCGGGGTGACTATCAGGCCATCGACCACCTTCCACTCGACCTTCTCACTGGCTTTCCAGCCGGTCAGATCCTTGCCGTTGAAGAGGGAAATCCAGCCATCAGTCGCCTTGTCGTCGGCGGTGACCAATGCCGGAGCGGCGGCAAGCATCAGGGACAGGCAGCACATCAGCGAAGTGCGGAATGAACGCATGGAGTGGACTCCGGGGGGGCAGAGAAACAGTCAACAGGGCGTAGAACAGTGAGGCGATGAGTCAGCAGGCTCTGGGGCGGGACTATTCCAGCGATCCCGGGTTGCGAACCTGGACCTGGAGGGCACCCAGCATCTTGGTGAGTTGCGCCTCTTTGCGGTTGATCGCCAGGACATTCTCGAGAACAAACGCACGAGGCTCATTGCTGGGGTGCAGGATCAGTCGTCCCGAGCGGAGCAGGGCGTACTCGAAAATGTCGTTGATCTCTTTGTCGATCTTCAGCGAAGGGGCGGCGAACCGCTCGAGGTTGCTCAGAAAACCATGATGGTGCAACAACTCATTGGGGGTGATTTCCCAATAGTCGAACTGCACATTGATGAACACGGCCAGCATGATGGCCAGCAACACGCCGAATACCGAGAAGTAAAAGGTCGCGTTGGCCATCGGCTGGAAGCTCTTGAGGATCGACGACAAAGCCGGAAGGATCTGTTCGTTGAAACGGAACAGAAGCAGAATCGCAAGAATGACAGCCGTGAATCCGAAAAAGAGCGTCAGAGAGGTGGTCCGGGGAAACTCAAAAGCGAAGACGATCAGATTGAGGGCCACAACCAGCAAAAAGGCGGTACCAACGATGTGGACGTCGTGTCGATCCGAATCGGCGACCCGGCTGACTGTGGTATCGGACGCTCCCTCGACGACTGCCACGGCAGGAACAGGATCTTTCAGCACGGGCTCCGCCGCCATGTAGATTCCGGCGAAGAGAGCCGCCAGCATGGTCGGATAGAGGAAGATCACCTTGGGGTAGGAGACCAGAAAGATCGAGCGGGGGGCCTCATCGGCTGCCTGTGGGACGGACGAAGACGACATGGAGACTCCCGGGAAAAACAGGGATCAGTGAGCCGCAATATAGACCCCGGTCCAGAGGGCTGCCAGTCTCCCGACCAGGGCCAACTGGTAAGGAGGTTTGTCGGTGCTGACCGGGAGTGTGCTGTGTGTACGCAAGGGAAGACTGCCCGGATCACAAAATCCCGATGAATCGGTCGTTTTCGGGATGGGACAATGGTTTGCGATTGCTGGAGTTGGAGCCCAGTCAGGCTGACTGTCCATCCCCACCCCGCGAATTGGCACCGGTGATTCGAACGGGGACTCCCCGTTCCGCCAGAAACTTCTTGGTTTCGGGGATCGTGTATTGACCATAGTGAAAAATGCTGGCAGCCAGCGCGGCACTGGCACCCCCGGTCGTGAGCGCCGACAACAGGTGTTCGGGGCAACCGGCACCACCACTGGCGACGACCGGAATCCGGACCGCATCAGCGACAGCACGGGTGATTTCGAGGTCGTAGCCATCGCGCGTGCCATCGGCATCCATCGAAGTCAGGACGATTTCTCCCGCCCCCAGCTCTTCGACCCGGCGGGCCCATTCCACGGCCTGCAGTCCGGTCGGGACACGTCCGCCGTTGATGAAGACTTCCCAAAACTCACTCCCGTCACGCTGGACTCGCTTGGGATCGATGTTGACGACAATGCACTGGCTGCCGAATTTCAGGGCCGCTTGTCGGACCAACTCGGGGTCTCGCACGGCAGTGGAGTTGATCGACACCTTGTCACAGCCAGCCTGGAGAAGGGTGCGAATGTCGTCGAGAGAGCGAATTCCCCCCCCCACGGTGAGGGGCATGAAAATCACCTCTGCAGTGCGCCGCACCACGTCCACCATGGTGTTCCGCCCTTCGTGCGAGGCCGTGATGTCGAGGAACACCAGTTCATCGGCCCCTTCCTGTTCGTAGCGTCGGGCGACCTCGACCGGGTCTCCGGCATCCCTCAGGTTCAGGAAATTCGTCCCCTTCACCACCCGGCCACCATGAACGTCAAGACAGGGAATGATTCGGCATGCGAGCATTCGAGGGGAAGCACGGAA
>Ga0315902_10009647_pt1 | contig 12881 bp, 14 predicted proteins | sample LakEriMetagenome_9_FD_203523 | JGI IMG/M metagenome (GOLD analysis project Ga0315902, IMG submission 203523) | Freshwater fungal communities from buoy surface, Lake Erie, Ohio, United States - Buoy 12 MA117 | ecosystem: Environmental > Aquatic > Freshwater > Lake > Lake biofilm | place: USA... | reverse complement strand
GGATAGCCTCATCAGGAAGCTCGCAAGCTTGACATTACAAACCACGAGAGTGGCAATTGATGAATTCAGCTGGTAGTGGCTACGCCATCAACGTAGCCAACTCCAAGCCAATGCCTCCAGCACAAAACTCTAGGGCGTGAAAGGTCATGCTGGTTGATAGACTTCCGCACCGCTTTCGACAAACTCCTTCGACTTCTCCGCCATTCCACGCTGGAGGGCTTCTTCCTCAGAGATGGCTTGTTCGGCGGCGTATTTGCGGACGTCTTCGGTGATCTTCATGGAGCAGAAGTGGGGGCCGCACATGGAGCAGAAGTGGGCGCTCTTGGCACCGTCTTGGGGGAGGGTTTCGTCGTGGTATTCGCGGGCGGTGACGGGGTCGAGGCTCAAGTTGAACTGGTCTTCCCAGCGGAACTCAAATCTCGCTTTGGAGAGGGCGTTGTCGCGGTATTGGGCACCGGGGTGGCCTTTGGCGAGGTCGGCGGCGTGGGCGGCGAGTTTGTAGGTGATGACGCCGGCTTTGACGTCTTCTTTGTTCGGGAGGCCGAGGTGTTCCTTGGGCGTGACGTAGCAGAGCATGGCGCAGCCATACCAGCCGATCATGGCGGCACCGATGCCGCTGGTGATGTGGTCGTAGCCGGGGGCGATGTCGGTGGTGAGAGGCCCGAGCGTGTAGAAGGGGGCCTCGTGGCACCATTCGAGCTGCTTGGCCATGTTTTCCTCGATCATGTGCATGGGGACGTGGCCGGGGCCTTCGTTCATGACCTGGACGCCTTTGGCCCAGGCACGCTTGGTGAGTTCGCCCTGGACTTCGAGTTCGCCGAACTGCGCTTTGTCATTGGCATCGGCGATGGAGCCGGGGCGGAGGCCGTCGCCGATGGAGAAGCTGACATCGTAGGCGGCCATGATGTCGCAGATGTCGTCCCAGTGGGTGTAGAGGAAGTTTTCCTTGTGGTGGGCGAGGCACCACTTGGCCATGATGCTGCCGCCGCGGCTCACGATGCCGGTCATGCGGGAGGCGGTCATGGGGACGAAGCGGAGGAGGACGCCTGCGTGGATGGTGAAGTAATCGACGCCTTGCTCGGCCTGCTCGATGAGGGTGTCGCGGAAGAGTTCCCAGGTGAGGTCCTCGGCTTTGCCGTTCACTTTTTCGAGCGCCTGATAGATGGGCACGGTGCCGATGGGCACGGGCGAGTTCCGCAGGATCCATTCACGGGTGGCGTGGATGTTCTTGCCGGTGGAGAGGTCCATGACGGTGTCGGCACCCCACTTGGTGGCCCAGCGCATCTTTTCGACCTCTTCCTCGATGCTGGAGGCGACGGCGCTGTTGCCGATGTTGGCGTTGATTTTGACGAGGAAATTCCGGCCGATGATCATCGGCTCGAGCTCGGGGTGATTGATGTTGGCGGGAATAATCGCGCGACCGGCGGCGACTTCGGAGCGGACGAACTCGGGGGTGATTTCGTTCGGGATGCGCTGGGGGAAGCGCTTGAAGATGCCGGGCGTGTATTCGGTTTGGACCTGGGAGGAGCCGACGTGCTGCTTGTCGAGGTCGTTGCGGACGATGTCGTGGGTGAAGTCGGCGATTTGCGCCCGCTTCATGTTTTCGCGGATGGCGATGAACTCCATCTCCGGCGTGATGATGCCGGCTTTGGCATAGGCGAGCTGGGTGACGACTTTGCCGGGCTTGGCCTTCAAAGGCTGGCGCTGGGCGTTGATGGGGGCCTTCAGGGGGCTGAGGAGGCCTTCGCGCTTGGCGGCGGCGTATTCGGCGTGGTTGGCGGTGAGGTAGCCGTTGTCGCGGGGCTCGATGGCGCGGCCTTCGTAGGCTTCGACGTCGTTGCGGGCTTCGATCCAGGCTTTGCGGAGGGCGGGCAGGCCGGTTTCGACGGTGCCGGTGTAATTAGGATCGCCCCAAGGGCCGGAGCAGTCATAGACGCGGACGGGGGCATTTTCCTCGATGCGGCCGTTGAAGGCTTTCGTCGGCGAAAGCGTGATCTCGCGCATGGGGACGCGGACATCTTTGTGGATCTGGCCCTCGACCCAGACGCGGGTGGAGGCGGGGAGCTGCTCGGAAGAATGGGGTTCGAAGGAGTCTTTGGTGGCGATCATAAAAAGCGGAGAGCGTAGGGCTGAGGGCGGAGAGTCAGAGGTCAGACGTGAGAGGTGAGAAGTCAGAGGTTGAAGGCGGCCTTGGGGGCGGGATTCAAGTTTCAGGTTTAAAGTTTCAAGTGGGGGCGCATTGCGCCGCTGAAACTGAGATACCTCCGAGCGAGCTCCCTTCGGCGGCATGACCCGCATCAGGTTCGGAGGGTTCGGATCGAGGAAGATCCGTCTCAGTCCCTGCGGTGGGACGCCCCTGTCGTGACGCGCGGATAGTCGGAGACGGCGGCGGTTCGTCAACGGTGCATTTTGAGCCTTCCACCGGCCGCAAAGGTCACTTTGGGGAGGCATCCGCCGCGCTTGAGGTCCAGCTCCAGCGAAAGCCGGGGCGATGCAGGGGAGCGGATGGCCCCAAGGCGGCCGGAGCCGGCTGAAGAAGCCCGAATTGTCTCATAAAGGTAAAATAATCTTGAGTGATTGTTCTAATTATGGTAATTTTAATCTTAAGTGACCCTAAAACCGTGATTTCCTGCCCCCCTACCCTCTCCCGGCTGCTCCTGGCCGCCTGCTTGCTCGCCTCGGGCGCGGCACGCGCGGACATCGTCGGTGACTGGAATGCGCAGGCGCTGCAAACGATGCGGACGAGCACGGCGAGCCCGATGATGGCACGCGATCTGGCGATCCTGCACGTGGCGATGTTCAACGCCTCGGAGTCGCTGCAAAACAACTACACGCCGCAGAGCTTCAATGGCTACAACGCGCCGGGTTCCATGTCCGGACCGTCCGGAGCTGACTATCAAGCGGCGATGATCACGGCGGCGAAGACGGTGATGCAATCGCTCTACGCCGGATCGGCGAACACGTTTGAAGTGCTGGCGAACAGCCAGCTCTCCAACATCGCCAACAGCCAGGCCAAGACGGACGGCATCGCGTGGGGCCAGCAGGTCGCGCAGAGCATCATCACTTGGCGCCAATCGGACAATGCCTCGATCGCTGGCAGCACGAGCTACTCGCCTGTGGGCGCGGTGGGCTACTGGTCGCAGACCTCCGCCTCGCCCGCGCAATTCGCCGGCTGGGGCAATGTGACGCCCTTTGCGATCTCCAGCGCCGCGGCTTATCAGACCACGCTGTCCTCCGGCTCGCTAGCCTCCTACATCGCCACGCCGAACGGCAGCTACGAGGCCGATTATTTTGAGGTGATGGACAAAGGGCAGAACACCAGCGGCTCCCGCACCGCAGACGAATTCACCCAAGCCTTCTTCTGGTCCTCGCCGAATGGATCCGTGAAAGTACCGGGCCTGTGGAACCAGGTGACCGACCAGCTGAGCAGCACGCTGAGCGAAACCGAGCGCGTGCGCCTTTTCGCCGCGGTGAACGTGGCCATGGCCGATGCGAGCATCGCCGCCTACGCGACGGCGTATGACCAGCAATTCTGGCGGCCGGAAACGGCCATCGCGAGTGGCGACTCTGACGGAAACGCCAACACCATCGGCCCTGCCCCGGGCGATATCTGGGCACCGCTGATCGCCTCGCCGGACATGCCGGAGTTTGTCTCCGTCACCGGCGCGCTGAGCGGTGCCGCCGCGCTGGTGCTGATGTCGAAACTGGACAACACGCAGGCCTTTTCCCTCACCGCGCAATACAACAACGGCAGCGGCCTCTCGACCATCACGGACAGCTTCACGAGCATCTCGGACGCGGCCACGCAGGCGGCCCTGAGCGGCATCTTTGCCGGCACGCAGTTCCGCACCTCCGCGGAGGAAGGCCTGCTGCTCGGCTATGAGGTCGGCATTCAGACCAACACCGGCTTTCAGCCCGTGCCAGAGCCCTCCGGCGCACTGCTGCTGATGAGCGGCTTCGTCTGGCTCGGCACCGCCCGACGCCGCAAGACGCAGGCATAAAAAAACGCGTGGCACGGTCACCCGCACCACGCGTTTTGAAATCGGCTGATCAATTCGCCTTCAGCTTGGCAATGAGGTATTCCGCCGCCGTTTTGGCGACGCCTTCCACGCCCGGATAGTAGAGCTCGCAGGCCACGCTGTTCGCTTTGCAGTGCTCCTGCAGCTTCACGCCGAAGTTGGCGGTGTGCGTCGGGTCTTTCTCGTCTTTGCCGAGGTTCGGCACGCCGTTGAACGTGAGATGCACCGGCGGATCATCGCTGCTGACGAGCGCATACGGCGAATACTCCGCGATCCACGGCAGGATCTTCTCCCGCGCGGCGAGGAAGGCCTCAAACGTGGGGCGGTCCTTGCCGGTGAGCGAAAGGAATGCATGAGCGCCGTATTTGCTGTTCGGCGTCCATTCCTTCATCTGCTGCGGATCGAGCGTGGTCTGTGCACCGGCCACGGAGGCACAAAACAAGCGTGTAGACTCACGCGCAATGGGATCGCTGCTCTTTGGGTCCGCCATGTCCGGGTGGAAGGCCAGCCACAGGCTGCTGCACGCCCCCGCGCTGCCGCCGCTCGCGCCAATGCGCACTTTGTCGATGTTCCACTCGCCCGCTTTGCTGCGCACGGTCTGCAAAGCACGCGCCGCATCATGCAGCGGCCCTTTCACCGGTGGCACCACGTCCTGCGACTGCGAGACGTAGCGGTAATTGATCGAAACCACGGAGATGCCTTCCTTCAAATACGGCTCCACCGCGATTCCCGCCTTGTCCCCGCCCATCCAGCCACCGCCATGGATAAAAAAGAGCAGCGGCGTCGGCTTGTCCGACTTCGCCTGCCAGAAATCGAGCACGTTGCGCTCATGCGGGCCATACTTGAAGTTCGCGACCGTGGGCGCGGGGTTCTTAGGATACACTTTCTTGGCCGGAGCCTTCTTCGCGGGTGCTTCCGCTTTCTTTTTCGCCGGCGCATCGGCAGCGATGGCGACCGCTGCGAGCATGAGGAGGGAGAGGATGAGTTTCATGGTGGGGCGGTGAAACGCGTGCCGCATTGCCATCCTTCCAGCTCTATTCTATGCGGCAGAACAGCCCCAGAGTTGCCGTGACCTCCGAACTGCCTTATTTTCACCCCATGACACCCGATCTGGAACAGACCCTCGATTATTTGGAGCAGCAGATCCCCAATCTGTCTGCCGCAGCGGTGGATGTGGCCTACTGGCAGGCTTTGGCGACCGGACAGGCCGTGCTTGTGAGTGGCGAAGGCGGGATTTACCAAGCCTTTCCCGATGGCACACAAAAACTGGTCAAGCCCACCGAAAAGCCCCTCAGCGTGCCAGTGGGGACACGAGTGCGCCTTCCATGAAAGCCGACGTGCCAAGGCTGCGCATGTTCGCAGGTCCAAACGGCTCGGGAAAGAGCACGATCAAGGCTGTGGTGCCGGAGAAACTGCTCGGAGTCTATCTCAACCCGGACGAAATCCAGAAGGACATCGAGCATCACGGATTCCTCGATTTCGCCGCCTACGGAGTGCAGACGACGCGGGATGAAGTCCTCTCGTTCTTCACCGAATCAGCCCTGATTCAGAAAGCAGGACTGGGGAACGAAGCAGCCCGTCTGCAATTCACCAGCCAGCAACTGGTCTTCTCCCATGTGGAGGTGAACGCCTACTTCGCCTCGGTCGCGGCGGATTTTCTCCGGCAAAAACTGCTCCAACAACGTGTCTCGTTCTCATTCGAGACCGTCATGTCCTCCGCAGACAAGGTGGACTTGCTCAAAAAAGCGCAGCAGCTCGGTTACCGCACCTACCTTTACTACATCGCCACGGATGATCCGGCGATCAATGTCTCGCGTGTTCGGGCAAGAGTGAATCTGGGCGGCCATGACGTGCCAGAGGATAAGATCATCAGCCGCTACGCACGATCTTTGAAATTGCTCATGGAGGCCGTGAAACACACCAATCGCGCCTATCTCTTTGATAACTCCAGCCACGGCGCAAACCGGCTTTGGGTAGCTGAGATCACGGAGGGCGAAGAACTGGAATTGAAATGCGATCCAATGCCGCTGTGGTTCCAAAAGGCCGTGTGGGAAAAAATCCAGCCTGCGGCTCTTTGAGGGCCAATCTGGCACGGATCACCGTTTCCCGGCCGTGCGCGCGATGCATTCACGCACGATGCGCAGGCACTCATCCGGACTCGCGGGCATGGGCAGCGTCACCGGCTGGCCTTGGACCTTCAAATGGCGCGACATGCCGAGGCGATGCACGTCCGTGACGGCAATGCCCTGCGAGGCAAAGAATTCGACGACTTCCTGATCGGTGGCGTAGCGGCTCATGATGAGATCTCAAACCTTTGCGAGGCGCAGCAGCTCCTGCAAGCGGCTGACCTCCGTGGCGGTGGTTTTGGCGACGAAGCCGCGCGCATGCGCAAAGTGCACGTCAGGCTCCTTTTCGATGCGGGTGAAGTCGTAGCGCGGATCATCGTTGTGCCGCGAAAGGCCGTAGCCGCTGCTGCGACGGTCTGGATAGACCAAAGCGGCCGTTTGCGCGTCTTTACCGATGCTTTCGACATGACGCGCGATCGCGCCGGACGGGTCGTCGGGCATTTCTTCGGTGCGCGGCAGGAAGAGGACCTCGTGATCGCCCATCGCCCACGTCTGCGCATGCCGTGCGACGAAATCGAGCCGCTCTCGCAACTCGCGCACGTAGGCAATCAGATCCTCGCCGATGTAGCTCAGCATCTCCCACAGCGGCTCGCCCGGCTCCAGCCGCTTCGCTTTGGCAAAACGACGGATCAGCGTGACATCGATGGGCGAGTTGAGCTTCCCCATCGTGTCGCGATCCACGCCGAGCCATTTCGCGGTTACATTCGGCCCGCGTGTGTCAAACCACTCCGCCGGCTCCAGCCATTCACAAAACTGCCGCGCGTCTTCGTAGATCCCGAGGTGCTGCAGCACGAGGCTGAGCGCGCACACCGGCGGATGATCGGCCGGAAACTGATGATGATCAAAATTGTTCCGCTCCGGCGCATGTTCGCCGCCCACATCCACCACGGCGATGCTTGGATCGCTCAAATCGTCCGCCGTCGGTTCACGCCGCACGATCGGCACGCGATGCACCGCCGCGAGGAGCGCGCAGGCGAGCACTTCATCCTTATGCGCACCGCCAGGATGCGTGAGAATGAGCGAAAGGGGGGAAGAAGGCGTGGGCTGCGACATGGAGGCGCTGCTTTTCGCCCAACTCACGAAGCGTGCAAGCGATCTACTGCTTCAGCTTCGCGATCAAAAATGCCGCGATACTCGGGTGCTTCACCTCCGGCGCACCGGGGTAGTTCAGCTCGCACTCAGTGCCGTTCGCCTTGCAATGCTCCTGGAGCTTCACGCCGTAGTTCACCGTGTGCGTGGGATCTTTCTGCGGCTGACCGAGCGCGGGCGTGTCGCCGTAGCGCAGAAAAACGGGCGGATCGTCCTTGCTGACGAGTTCGTAGGGAGAGTAGAGCTTGATCCACTTCAGCACGCTCGCGCGCTTCTCCAAAAACTCCGCGAAACGTTTGTCGCGGGTGCTTTTGTCGTTCGGGTCCATGAATCCGAAGGCGTGACCACCGTAGCGGCTGTTCGGCGTCCATTCCTTGAGCTGTTTCGGGTCCAGCGAGGTCTGCGCGCCATTCACCGCCGCGCACCAGAGCCGTGTGGACTCGCGTGCGACGGGATCCGCGCTCTTCGGGTCCGCCATGTCATCGTGAAAGGCGAGGTAAAGGCTGCTGCACGCACCTGCGCTGCCGCCGCTGGCTCCGATGCGTTGTTTGTCCAGGTTCCACTCCCCTGCCTTGCTGCGCACGAACTGCAACGCACGCGCCGCGTCCTCCAGCGGCCACTTCACCGGCGGCATCACACCCGCGAGATGCGCCAGGGTAGAGTAGCGGTAATTGATGGAGACCACGGAGATACCCGCGGCGAGGCACTCGCGCAATTCAGAGGGATTGGCCTTGTCTCCATTCACCCATCCACCGCCGTGAATGAAGAAAAGCAGCGGCGTGGGCTTGTCCGAGGCCGCTTTGTAGAAATCCAGCACCTGACGCTCATGCGTGCCGTAGGCGACATTCGCGAGCGTGGGCTCGATTTTCGGCTTCGGAGCCGGTTTAGCCGCTGGAACAGCATTTTGGCCCTGGAGGCCGGAAGCAAGGAGGAGAGCAAGAAGCGCGCGTTTCATGAGAAACGGCATAACGAGCCAGGAAGACGGGTTTTGGCTTCAAATCACCACGGAACTTGCCCATGCGCCTTCACGCGGCACTTTGGCGGCCATGAAAGCCCCTTCTTTGAATGAATCGGATCTGTCGCGCCTCGGCTTGGAGACACCCATTCCGCGCATCGACCGGGCTTTGAAGGATCTGTGGAGCACGGACGAGGCGAAGACGCGTGCCTCGCTCATCAATCTGGCCATTTACACCGAGGACAGCTCGTTTTTGGCCGCTGACAACGATCTGCTCGAAAAAGTGGCCGCGGAGCACGCTTGCCGCGCCTTGCTGGTGCTCGCGCTGCCGGAGGCGCAGCCGCCGCGGGCCCGTGCGTGGATCCAGGCGCTTTGCAGGCCTTACCAGGGCAAGCAGGCGGTGTGCAGCGAGCAGCTGAGTTTTGTGCTGGAGGGCGGAAATGCCGCGCAGGTGCAAAACATCGTGTTTGCGAACCTCGACAGCGATCTGCCGCTCGTCGTCTGGTGGCAGGCGGATCTCACGACGAACTTCGAGGAGCGTTTCTACTCACGCATCGACACCCTGATCATCGATAGCAGCCGTTGGAGCGATCCCGCGCGCCAGTTTGATGCCCTGACACGCATGCGCGCCGAGGGAGCGGACTTTGACGTGCGCGATCTCGCTTGGACGCGCAGTCACTTCATGCGCACCGCGCTGGCTGGTTGCTTCCAGGATGCCTCGGCGCTTCAAAACCTAGCCAAACTGCGCGTCATGCGCATCACGCACCTCAAAGGGCAGCTCACCACCGCGCTGCTGCTCGCCGCGTGGATCAATCAACGCCTGCAAACCACGCTGAAGCTCGAACTCGTCGAAAAAGACAGCGGCCCCGCGCTGCAGAGCCTCGTGCTGGAGGGTGAAGGCGTGCGCGGCGAGGTGCGGCGCGATTGCGATTCCCGATTCGTCCACGTCTGCACGACCTGCGGCGAGCACAGCCACAAAGAACTGCTCCCGGCGGATGTGGACAGCGACGCAGAACTGGTCAATGAGCAGCTCAGCCGCTTTGGCGGACGCACCTTTTACTCCAGCATGCTCCCCGCTGTGCGCGCGATGCTGAACTGAACCTCCACCTCCCATCCCACCTCATGTTTCGTGCCTGGCTGCAACTCGCCCGCATCTCCAACCTGCCCACCATCTGGACGAATGTGGCCGCCGCCTGGATGCTGGCTGGCGGCGCCTGGCAGGATCCGCGCCTCGTCATGCTGATCATCGCCGGATCGCTGCTCTACACCGGCGGCATGATCCTGAATGATGTCGCCGATGCCGAGTTTGATCGAAAGCACCGCCGTGAGCGCCCCATTCCCGCCGGACACACCACGCGACGCACGGCCGGCATCGTGGCCGTGGTGCTGCTGCTGCTGGGATCGACTCTCGCGGTGCTGCAAGGTGCCAGTCCGTCCATCACCGCCTTTTTGGTCGCTGCCATCGTGTTTTACGACCTGTATCACAAGCAGTGGTCCGGCTCGGTGATCATCATGGGCGCGTGTCGCGTGCTGCTCGTTTTGATGGCGGCCTCGGCCTTCCCGGTGGACCAGCACATCGGCGGCAGCCTCGGAGCGGGCTCGGCTGAGGCTCCGCGCACGCTGGATTTGGGGTTCAAGTCCCCGGCCGTGATTCACGTGCTGCCTGTGGCGCTGGCGCTCGGTGCCTACATCATTGGCATCACGCTCGCAGCACGGCGCGAGCATCAAAAGGGCGCCAAGCCCTCGCTGATGATCTTCGGAGCCCTCGTGCTGCTCTACACACCCGCGGTGCTGTTTGCGCGCCGGTTTTATTTGATGCCCATGAATCCGTGGCCGCTCGTCGTGCTGGCCATCTTTGCGCTCATCGTGGCGCTGGCCACGCAGTTGCTGCGGAAAGGTGGTCCAGCCATTGGAAAAGCCGTGGGACTGCTGCTGGCGGGCATCGTCGTGGTCGATGCGCTCGCGGTGGCCGCGATCTCGATCAACCTCGCGTTGATGTTTGTGTGTCTAATGCCCGTGTTGCTCGTGTGGCAGCGCTGGATCGCCGCCACTTGAGCCACGACAGGGAGACAGCTCAGAAATTGAAGCTCAGCTTGGGCGGACGGCCCTTCACGCGGCCCAGCGTGACCTTCAGCGCGAGATTCGCCAGTTGCGTCTGCGGGATCCAGTTTTTGGGCACTGGCTTGCCTTTGCTGCGCCACGGCATGCCCTCAGCGATCCATCGCTCGCGATGCTGGTCGTGGGTGATGCCTTTGTCATCGTCATCCACGCCAAACTGAAAGCCACAGCTCGGACAAATCTCGAGCGAGGCTCCGCCGGTGGCATTGCGTGGTGGCTCTGCCAGATCTGCGTAGCCGCAGACCGGGCAGTGGTGATTGATGGGGGATTTTTTCATGGGGTTGGGCTCCTTTTTGGTTTTGAGGCGCGGTCGGGAGCCGCCCGTGACACGTCGTGTCACTTTGGATTTGGATTTCTGGGTTGTTTTTTTGCTCATCGAGACTGCTGCAGGGGGAAATCAGAGGGTTTGATCAGGCGGCCGGGCTGGCGCTGCCAGTAGCCCGGGCTGTCGGGTCGAAAGTAGGTCTTCGTTTTGCCAAAGCGGTTGTAGGCGGCAAACGCGCGCGTCTTCGGATCAAACACGCGCACCGTGCCATCGGTCTCGTCTAGCTTCATCGGCAGCCCCTCCGCGCGGGCGCGTTGCAGAAACTGCCAGGCCTGTGCGGCATATTCATCGGCACTGCGACTCTGAAAGTCCGGACCATGACGCTCAAAGTGATCCTGAAGCGAGTCCATGCTGCCCCAAGTCTGCCGCGTCGGCGGCGCATTGACCGGAGGCTGCTTCACCGCCGGATTCGCAGGCACTTTTTTCGTCTCCGTGGCAGGCGACGGCGTTTTCTTGCCGGGCACGATGGCATCCAGCACGCGCTTCATGATCGATGGCTGCGGAGCGGCTGCCGGAGGCGGCGTGGCACTGCCGCCTTTCGTGGTGAAGCTGCCTTTGGCGAGATCCGTGCGCGCGCTGCCCACACTGAAATGATAAAGCGTGCCCGCTTTCAGCCCCTCCAGCGTCACCGAGTGCTGCACACTCACCGCGCCCTCCACCTTGCGGTTCAGCAGCTCCGCATTCACCCCAAACTGTGCCCGTGTGCCGCAGGCCACATCCGTCTTCCACGTGATCACTGCGCTCGTCTCGGCCGCCTCCGCCTTGGGTCCCTCAACCAGTTCGACCGCGCGCGCGGTCAGCGCGGCGAGAAAGAAAATGAGACAATGAAAAAACGACAATGCTGTCTTGGTCATGAATCCGGGGTTGGGGGAAAACAGGCAGTGGAGTGACATAGCACACGCCCGGTTGTTCAAACATTGCTGAAACAGCGAATCATTGACTCACTGTTGCACCCAGACACATGAACAGCATGTGGCGCTGCTCACGACAAGAACGCCACGGCATTGCGCAACAACGTAAGTCCTGTCTCCTGGCTCTTCTCCGGATGATACTGAACTGCCACCAGATTTGGACGCGCAATGCCGCTGACAAACTCCACACCGTAATCCGTGCGGCACAGCGCCAGCGAAGTATCCTGCACCTCGGGGTAATACGAGTGCACAAAATAAACGTAGGCCGGGTTGGCGAGATCTTTCCACACCGCCTCATGTTCAGCGGACCAGCGCGCGGTATTCCAGCCCATGTGCGGGATCTTCAAACCGCCCACGGCATCAAACTTCCGCACCCGGCCCTTCACCACGCACAGGCCCTCCACGCCCGGACACTCCTCGCTGCTCTCAAAGAGGAGCTGATAGCCCAAGCAGATGCCGAGGTAGGGTTTGCCCTCTGCCAGCCAAGCTTTCAGCGGCTCCCACAGTGCGTGCTCCTTCAAAATGCGCACGCTGTCGCCAAACGCGCCCTGACCGGGAAACACCAGCAGGTCGATCCCGTCAAAATCAGCCGGTTTCGTCACCAGCGCCGCATGTTCACCGATCGCCTCAAAGGCGTTCAACACGCTGCGCAGATTTCCCGCGCCATAATCCAGCACACCGAGTTTTTTCTTCATCACAGGACTTCTTTCGTGCTGGGGATGCCGGTCACGCGCGGGTCATGCCGCGTCGCGGCATCCAGCGCCCTCGCTAGGCCTTTGAACATGGCCTCCGCCATGTGGTGCGCATCTTTGCCACGCAGGATGTCGATGTGCACATTCGCCAGCAGCGACGACGAAAACGCGCGCATGAACTCCTCCACCAATTGGAAGCTGAATTTCCCGCCAATCGCCTCCACGCGATCCGGCGTCTCATACACCAGCAGCGGCCGACCGCTCAGATCCAGCGCCACGCGGGCCAGCGTCTCGTCCATCGGCAGCAAAGCCCAGCCATAGCGGACGATGCCCGCCTTGTTCCCCAGCGCCTCGCGGAAGCAGGAGCCGAGCACGATCCCCGTGTCCTCCACCGTGTGGTGATAGTCCACCTCGATGTCTCCGATGGTCTTCACATTCAGGTCAAACAGCCCATGCTTCGCGAACAGCGTCAGCATGTGGTCAAAAAACGGCACTCCGGTGTCAATCTGCGACACGCCGCTGCCATCGACATTCAATTCGATGGCGATGTCCGTCTCAGCGGTCTTGCGGGCTTGTTTGGCGGTTCTGGGCTTGCTCATGGGCCGCCCAACAAACACTCACATCCCCTTTCGGGCAACGAAAGATC
>Ga0315902_10009644_pt1 | contig 12885 bp, 32 predicted proteins | sample LakEriMetagenome_9_FD_203523 | JGI IMG/M metagenome (GOLD analysis project Ga0315902, IMG submission 203523) | Freshwater fungal communities from buoy surface, Lake Erie, Ohio, United States - Buoy 12 MA117 | ecosystem: Environmental > Aquatic > Freshwater > Lake > Lake biofilm | place: USA... | reverse complement strand
TGTGTGTCATTATCAGATTGTGAATGTGTAAGAATCAAGAGATTTTTTTTTACTCTATGAAGCTTTATGATGATTTTGTTGTCAAATCGTTTTTCGAGTGAATGAGATTTTGTCTTTATCAATCGAAATAATCCTTGATATTATCTTCTATTTTTCTCTCCTTTTTTCCTCAGGTTTTTAATGCTTTTTTGAACTTTTTTTGAAGTTTTTTTCATTAAAAATCAATTGAAATAAAGCACAATTAAAGTGGGAATTTAGTGGAATAAAGGTGGATAAAAAGTGGGCAAAATTGTAATTTTTCGAGGAAATAGTGAAATTATTTTTTGAGATTGTTGTGAGATAATGTGAGATTGTTGTGAGATTGTGTGAGATTGTTGTGAAGTATTTATCAGATTGCTGTGAGATTGCTGTGAGATTGTTGTGAGATTGTTGTGAGATTGTTGTGAAGTATTTATCAGATTGTTGTGAGATTGTTGTGAGATTGTTGTGAGATTGTTGTGAGATTGTTGTGAGATTGTTGTGAGATTGTTGTGAGATTGTTGTGAGATTGTGTGTTTTGGTTTTATCGTCGGCCCCGTCCTTCCACCCCAAACACAATCTGATACACCATCTGAAATCAGCCCCCACACCATCTGACACCCGAAGACACCATCTGAAACCCGAAAACACAATCGCCTCAGGAATTGAGGCGAATAAACCACCTAATCGCCTCAAAACACACACCGCCCACTCAGATTGTGTGTTTATTTTTTCCAGTTTTCACGATTTTCGAGTATAATAGTAATATGAGTATGGATTTAAATTGTGTTTACAAAGAAGTTTTTACGAGTAAGTTTAACAAAGAATTAACATTTGTAGATGCTTTGCATCTACCCCAACAGCCATCAAGCACTGATGCTTATTACATTATGTACTGGTCTGATGATTGGAAAGAACAAATACCAAATAAGACGAATCAACAAATATTTGATTCTTACTGTAAATATATTGTAGAGAAATATCCTTCTTTATCTGAGATGAGACCTATTACTACAGATTATAGTGAAACTGTAAAATTGTGTTTGGGTGTATTAGACCCTGAGGATTGCAAAACTGTTTATTATAAAAGCTCTTGGGATATCTTTTTAGAAAATGCGTATAATTTTTTTGAGAAATATGGCGGGATAGAGAATGTGGAGTTTTATGTTGATTAAACTCCAACACAATCTGAGAGTTATTTTTTAAGCACTAAAAATAAGGTGAGTAGAGAAAGTAAAAGCGAAGCTAAGCCAACAAATGCACCAAAGATTGTGCCGAATGTATTCCAGAAAGCCATTTTTGTAGTCCAGCCTGTATTTACCACCACTTTCTTTGCATTTATCTCAACATCATGTTCTTCGCTTTCCATTACTTCTCCTTAGCTTTTCGAGCCTTTATTTATTAATTAAAACCTTTGCAATTTCCTTGCTACCACGTTATCAGTCCAGAATTGTGCTGTCACACCCTCAGGAAGCTCACCATCGTAAGCTAGTCGCTCTAGTGAGATTGTGTGCTTGTCCGTTTTCACGGGCGAGAAATCTTCTTTTCTTAGTTCAGATTGACCTTGTTGATTCAACATATCTATCGCCATTTTGGTAACAAAAGATGTATCATAAGGTGAGCTTCCATTAGGGTGTATTTTCATTTTTTAGTCCTTGTATTTGATGTGACTGAATAATGTGTTAAACATGTCAGTGTAAAAATCGAGCAATGCTTTTTCTAGTTTTCTCATTTGTAATACCTCCTCACACAATCTTCGTGTTACTTTGAGACACTACGCTGAGTCTTATTATATTATACTGTATTTCAGATTGTGTATCCTGGTAGGTAGATTTTCGAGCGGGTTTTTTTGATGTGAGATTAATTTTTAATTTCTTTTTAATAATAAATTAAAAATTACAAATAAGTGGTGTTTTTTCCTTTAAAGAGAAAGATTTTCGAGCGAAATTTCAGATTGTGTTTTCCAGTTTTCACAATCTTAGCGTATAATATATGTATGACTGTAAATGATTTTAATAGCATGGTGGCATCTGGAGAAAGATGCGTGGTGAAAATGGGAGCTTCATGGTGCGGGCCATGTAAGGTTTTAGATAAGGAAATCGAGCTTTTAGAGAGCGAGCACCCAGAAGTGAAGGGTAAGATTTACATTGTGGACATAGAGGAGCATCCTGATTTAGCTGAAGAGCTCAAAATTATGTCAGTTCCTGTATGTGCTTTTATTGGTGATGGTTCTTATACTTTAAGGAAGGGGCTTTTAGCAAGACAAGGGATTTTCGAGTGGGTGAAATAGATTTTTAATTTTTGAATTATTTTTAATAATAATTAAAAAATTAAAGATTTAGATAAAGGATTCCTTTTAATGACTAATATTAAAAGTGTAGTAGAAGAAATAAATGCTCCGGCGACATGTTGGGAAGAGCTCTGGCTTGGACAGTTTGTTTTTACGTACCGGGGTGGCAGGCGGCAGCGTAAGATAGCGGAGAGTCAAGTGTATAATCAGACGCTTAAGCATTTGCAAATACCCCGGTTCGTATTCATCAAGTACAAAATCTTACAGGAAATCGAGCGATGAAATTTACTAATACAGATTGTGTGAGGAATATGTTGTTTTGGCATCTTATTTGGGAATTGGGTGACCAAGTGAATTGGCAGGTGGAAGGAAACTTGGCTGAATATGTTGAGCGAGCAGGAATGGGTCCGACTTGGGAAACGTGGCAGCAAAGAATAATAATCCACCAGGAAATCGAGCGATGAATTTCACTAATACAGATTGTGTGAAGAATGAGCATCTACTGAGGCGTTGGGTGCAATTCCATAAGCAAGTTGAATTGGCTTTAATTCGTAAAACGGATTTGGATTTGTGGGAGTGGGTGCTTGCACAAACTTACAAAATCCGCAACAAAATCTCACAGGAAATCGAGCGATGAAATTTACTAATACAGATTGTGTGAGTGATAAGATTTATAAATTTGCAAATCATCAGGCGTTAGAACATCTAAATTGGCAGACACAGGTTATTGAATACCAAACTTGGGGGTCGTGGGACGTTCGGGCACAAGTGAAATTGGAGTTAAAAGTGAAGGTGGGTTTTCGATTACGAATCAATCCAATTCAAAACACAATCTCACAGGAAATCAAGCGATGAATTTTACTAATACAGATTGTTTTTGGAATGGTGAAGTTATTAATATTAAGGTGATAGACCAGGTGTGTCAGGAGGTACGCATCAAGGTGGTTTCGCGATTGCATAACCCAGTCATGGAAATACATTCTCAAATCCGACCAAAAATCTACCGCGAAGGATGTATTGTCGATTGGTTTGATTAAGAAAATGAATTTCACTAATACAGATTGTGTAACACGTTTAGATGACTGGGACATACCAGAAGAGTTCTGGGAGAGTGAGGCCGCCGAGGTATTTTGGCAGGTTTGGGACGTTACTTACCAAAACAAATACAAAATAAAACAGGAACTAAACAAATGAATTTCACTAATACAGATAGTGTAGATTGTTCAGAGGAAGTGTCCAAAGCAGTGGGAGATTGGGCCGAAGAGGTATTTTGGCAGGTGCACTCCGTAACTGACCAAATCATATACAAAATCTTAAAAATAAACAAAATCTGAAACTTTTTGAGATTGTGTGTCGTATAAATAAGTGGAGGTTGAGTTCTCTCAAGCTACCCCTGAGGCAATTCTCAGGCCCCTTCAGAAAGAGATTTGAAGGCAAAGAGAGAAGGCTACCTCTACCGCATCATCTACCAAGTTGTAGAAGGAGCTCCGGCTTCCGTCTAACAAGGCGTGGCCGTGTAAAAGCACAGGTCAAATGGAATCGACGCCATCGGCTCTGGATGGAGAAGTGAGGTTCGAACCCTCACGTGCTTGTTAGGTCTGGCAGAAATGTCTAGACCATAATAATTACATAGAGTAGCATGCACTTCTATGTAATAGGGAGGGGGTAAATCCCCTCCTGATTTAATCAGATGTATAGGGCTGGAACAGCCCGAATTAACGCCTGTGGAGAAGAAAGCCCTGGTTAGAAATAACGAAACTATCTTCTATGAAGCAGGAAGCCTCACCCCTTGTGGGTGAGGTAGTTCACAGTGAGATTATGTTTGAAGATTTTGAAGATTTAGAGATAGTTGAATCCATTGAATTGGACCAAATAGTTGATGTTTGGGATGATACTATCACATTGAAGTTGCCTGATGGTTTACCAATTGTGATAAAGGATAAAGAGCTCATGTTCTTATTCGAGCATCCTGAAGCTGTTGCAGAAATTGCACCAGATAATCATGAGCTAATTAATTCTCTAGTTCCTAATTTATTAAGAATTAGAAATCAAAAACGACTACTCTATAAAGAGCTCGGTTTTTGCAAAAATTGAGGCTGAGAGAAAATCATGAAAAGTGACATTTTTCCAGTTTTCACGATTTTCGAGTATAATCTCACATGTACAGATTCACAAAGGATTTCGAGCGAGATGGAATCAAGATTGCACCTGGTGTAGTTCTTGACAGAAATCTTGTAATAGAAAAAGATTGTGTGTCAATTTTCGGCTCGGCTATTTTCAAAGATATCCCTTTGAGTATATTAGAGAAATACGAGTCTAAGAAGTACACTAAACTCCGAACACAATCTGATAAAAAGCTTAAGGTGAAAGAAAATAAAACTTCGACCGCCGCAAGTGCGAGGATTTCGAGCATTAAAGAATCGCTCAGATTGTGTGAGGATGAGTGTGGTCTTACTGGGTTGGACACACACGAAGAAATTGGATAATTTCCAGTTTTCACAAAACCCAAGTATATTGGAATGACTATGAGTACAAAAACAAATAGAACAAACAGTGGCCAGGCCACCAATCGTAATGTAGCAACAGCTACCACCTTCGTTCGCGACAATAAGGGTCGATTCACATCTACAAGCTCTGCTAAGAGCACTGGCAACAGCACTACTGTAAGAGTACGGGCTACCACAGCTAAGCCTACAAAGAAAACAGCCAGCTCAAGCTTTATTCAAAGCATGGTTGTTAACCCCGACAATACTGTAAGTGTTGTGATGTATCGAAATCCAAAGACCACTTACAATTATCAGCCTACTAAGAAAGGCCTTGCCAGCATTCAATCCGCTATTAAGAACAATGGCAGTTTGGGTTCGGTATATAATACTCAGCTTAAGGGGCGAGAAATCTCGCGGCTGATTATCAAGTAAGATTTTCGAGCTGTGCTCGAAATAAGTTGAGAATAGAGTAAGAGGAGAACTCTTAACAAGGATTTTTTAATAATTTTCTTCATTGAACACTCAACAAAACGTCATACACTGTGTGTCAGTGCCAGGTGTTAAGCTTTAGCCTGGTTTAAACCAAATAAAGTGGTGCTGTGTGTTTATTGGTTAGTGTATAAAAGCCTCGGATTTCGAGGCTTTTTCTATTTATGAGAATGAAAAATTTATCGAATAAAGAATTGAATAGATTGTTAATGAACAAAAAAGATGAAAATTTATTTCTAAAAAGAAATATTGATCACAGCATTAATCAAATTAGAGAATTGAGTGAAGCATCCTCAAATCATTTGAGAGAAATTACTAGTTTGCAAAAAAGCATACACAATCTCACCACAGACAAAGAAACTATTGAGGAGAAAAATGAAAGCATTGAAAATGAGATTGAGGAAATCGAGGCTGAAATTGATATGAGAGATAGGGAAGGCATTGTGATCAATAGTTATGCAGAGCTAGAGGAAGCTGGTCAGATGGTGTTTGAAGTTTATTGATCAGATTGTGTTTTGGATGAAATTTCGAGTAAATTAGATACGTAGAAGATTGTGTATGAAAATTATTTTCAAAGAAAATGATAATGGATTGATGTGTTTATTTGACACACGATCTGAAAAGTTTTTCCCCCAAACTGTAGTGGGATGTTGTGTTAGAGACATTGATTCCCCTAATGCAAAAGACCTTTTAGATTTAGCAAATCAGATCGCTAGAAAGCCTTTCAAAAATATTTTAGAGTTAGCGCAAAGTATGGTATATCAAGACAATGGATATCTTGAGTGTTTATTTGCCAAAGCTTATGTTCAGATTAATCCAGATTTGAAAGAAAAGGTATTAGAGAAATTGAACAAGCCGAAGGTCAATAAGAAGATGGAGATCAAAGGTAAAAAGGCTAGGAAGCCAAAAGCTGCAATTGAATTTTCGGGTACCAGGAAAAGGGGCAGACCAAAGAAGATTGTGTAAAAAGCGCGGTTTTTCCAGATTTAACAAATTTCGAATATATTGATTGTGAAAATATTAAAATTAGCAACAGGCATAATTATTTTATCAACAATCATTATGATGATAATGAAATTATGCGGGGTAAATATTAGTTGGGATGTAGTCTTTTCTCCAATTGCTTTTACCTTATTCACCCTCACAGGTTTTGCATGGTTAGTGGTGATATCACTCTTCCTTCTTATTGTGAGTGATTCTGGTTCAAGGAGCAAGAAATAATGACAGAAATAATCTTTAATAGAAGTTACATTGAAACACTTTATAGTGCTAACTATTTCGGTAGTACTACAGACTATAGCGAAGAGGAAATCGAGCGAAATAAAGAGCGATGGATTGAAGAAATGAAATTGCTAGGTTGGAACCTTGGAGACACAATCTTTCTTGAGTATGACTATGTATCCAAAGATATATTAAATGATGAATCTGAAGAAGATGAAGTTGACAAAGAAGATGAATTTGAAAAGGCTTGTGAGAAGGCATTAGAAAAAATATCTAGACCTGATGAATCTGAAGAATTTGAATATGAAGCGGGAGTGCCTTACACAGGCGACGAAATCCATTTCACAAATGGAACTATCTGGTCATTGCTATTATTTTCTGATTTGTATCCATTATTAACAATGGAAGGCGGCGAAAAAGAGGTGATTCTTATACCTATGTCTTTTGAGCAAATGAGAGAACAAGGTTTTGTTAAAGATTATTATTTTTTGAATGATGTAGAAGGAGTGCTTAAAGATGCTTTGAAGGGTGGGGCTAAGATTGTGAGAGGAGTGGGAGTAGCAAAATGACCACACTGAATATGGAAAGTGTTACTGCCAATCCAATCGAATCTCATTATTACATCATCAATGAGGCTGGAGACACTACTTTTCATGATTGCTTAGATGAACATTTGTTAGTTGATGGTGAAGAACTTCATCTTGTTTATGACGATGGCTCTGAGAAAATTGTTAAAATCTCACTCAAAGAAACTACACCCAAAAAGGTGGCTGAATTCGGAGGGGAATTTCATGGCTTTCAGCATTTAGAGAATACAAAGTTCGCTTGCCTTCTCAAGGAGAATGGGGAAATTGATTCTATCTTGGCATTCGCAGATAATCTAACATCAATAAGTAGAATCAATCCGCCTCTTGGTAAGATTGTAACAGGTGCAGGAGTAGCAAAATGACCACTGAGAAAATGCTTGAGAAAATCGAGGCTAAAAATGACTTCTCAGATTGTGTGTTATTGGTGGGTTCTTTTGCTTCTTTGAAATTTAATCTTGCATGTGTTGGAGATCAAGTGTGGGGTACTGGTCCTCGCGGCGATGAAATTGATACCACACGATCTGAGATGATGTCTGATTATGAGGGGTGCGCTTGGATTTTCCAGGTTTAACAGATTGTGTGTATATTAAATGATGAAATATCTTGTTACTTTGAGCAAATACGACCCCAAAACTGAATCATGTCCCAGTTTAACAGAAATTCGTAATCATTTGGAGACGATTTCTTGTCTTCCATATCTGATTGAAAACCAAACACACAATCTGGAAGGATACAAATACAGAATTAGTGTTCATGATGATTACACATTCGAGTGTGAAATCATGGATGGTGATTCTAAGATTCTTGGATATGTGAATGCAAATTTCGAGGTAGATGATGTTGAAAAATATTACATGGAGAAAATTATCAATGACAGTGATTATGTAGTCAAGACTATTCAAGATTTTGTTCATTATGTTCTTACGTATGACAACAGAGGTGAACGCTTGAAAATCGAGGTTCATACAATGGGATGGCTTGACCTCAGTTATTATGACACACTTCATAAGCACAGATTTGTTTTTGTAACACAAAATGCATCTAAAGAAGATTGTGTGGAAAAGCTTTATTCAAAAGCTTTTGATAAAGCTTGGGAACTTGAGATGAATCATAATTGTAATCGCACATGGGATTGTCATGGTTCTCTCAAGCATCAATTAGAAAATTGTTCTTTCATGATGGATGATAGCCAGATTGATTATTTCAAGAATAGATTGCAGATTTTAATGAATGCTTAATCATATCGGGCGAAAATTCGCCCGATTTTTCGTATATTAAATGATGAGATACAGAATAACAGTGACAGGAAATGCATACGTGGCAAATACTATAGAAGTGGATGCTGAATCAGAAGATGAAGCAATGGATAAATGGTATAATTCCAAAAGTGACTGGGAAGTTATTCAAGTTGGTGACATGGACTTTGAAGTAGAAGTGCTCAACGATATAAAAAAATACCAAGTAAAAATAAATGGTTGGACTCCCATAACACATTTAGTAGAGGTGGATGCCAAATCAGAAGAAGAAGCAATTCAAGAAGTGAAAAATCGAGAGATTAAAAATCGAAATGGTAATAGATATATAGAATCTATCAATGAGGTGGGTGGCGTGGATTTTATTTTAATTGCTAATGAGCAGATTGAAGTAGTTTCTTAGATTGTGTTTTCCAGGTTTAACACAATCTGATTATAATAGATATGACAGTACAAGAATTAATTGAAAAGTTACAAGAAGTTGAAGATAAAAGCAGAATTTGCTTAGTTGAAGACTCTGATGAGAATTTATGGGAAATTAAACCTGGTGGTATTTACCATTGGTTTTACGAAGGATCGAATGCAATCGTGTTCAGCTAATATTCCCCGACATGTGGCTGTCAGATTGTGTTTTTCCAGATTTAACACAATCTGATTATAATAGATATGCTAACAACAATTGAAATGTTAAAGAAAATCGAGGGTCACCCAGACTGCCGAGATTGTGTCACAGGTGGGCAGTATTTTACCAGAAGCTACTGGTTAGCCTGTGATGATGAAATGGTTTGGGGTGCAGACCCTGATGGGCATGAGATAGAGATGACAAGGGTAGATTTTGAACGGCAATATCAAGGCTATCATTGGGTAACAGAAACAATAGAGGACAAATGACAAGAACAAGAGATGAAATTATGCGTGACATTTGTGATATTTACGACAGAATGAGTGGTGAAAGAATCTCACATGATGGTGAGCTGTCACTATCAGTTATTAACAAAAAACGAAAATCATTGGAAAATAAATTGAACAAATTAAAAATCGAACTAAATGAAGATGTAAGCGAATATTCCGCATGGACTTGGTGGTTGGAGAATCAGCTATGACACTTGACGAAGTAATTTTTGTAGAAGGCAGATGGAGAAAAGTTTGTATTCACGCTAAAGGATTCAAGGTGTTTACAATGAGAGGTGAACTAATCTATCTTCATCGTTACATTTTCGAGCAACATCATAAAATTAAAGTAGAACCGCCACATCGCATTATTCACATTGATGGCAATAAAATGAATAATTCAATTACAAATTTGAGGTTGAGACGCAGAGTTGAAGGCGGCAAAAGCAAAAAACTTGCTAAGTCTGCCTTAAATCAACACAATGATGATCGTAATTTTTCGCCCGATTTTTTCCAGGTTTAACACAATCTGATTATGATAGATATGGGAAAAAGAAAAACTTACAGTTTGACACTTATTCAAGATTTCGAGTGCTTGCAATACGACGTAGAAATTCAAGCCACAAGTTTAGATGAGGCAATGGAATTGGCAACAAAACCAGAGAACCGACCAGATTGGGTTAAAGAGGTGATTTCCAAAGCTGAAGACCTTGGTATATCTGAAGATCGGTGTGAGGTTTGGCAGTTTTGCACTTTAGTAGATGGAGAGGAAGTAGATGAAGATGAATCTGAAGAAGATGAAGAGGAAACTGTAAGTGTTATTGCCATCAAAAATGGTGTAGTAGAAGAATGTTATAATTTTTCTGGCAAGAACGATGAAATTGCAAAATTAGCTGAGAAGAAATTTCTTGAACTATGTAGTGATAAAATTAGCAATTTTGATGAGTACACTCCTGATGACATTACAGCAATCTTGGATGATGGGCTGGCAGAATATGGCGGAGGATCAATCAACATCCATTGGCTCTGAAGTTTATTAACAATGAAAAGGAAATAAAAAAACATGAAAACATATAAAGTATTCGTTATGAAGACAACTAGATATCAACAAACGGTATTAGTTCAGGCACATAAAGAAATAGAAGCCGAAGAAAAAGTACAATATGATGAGCTGTGGAACGATGATTCTTGGGAATTCAGAGATATGCACTGTGATGTTCTAGATGCAGAGGAAACAGAAGAAGATGAAATTGTAGAATGTATTTTGTCAGAAGCTACGCACTTCTGGAGTAATGGGGTTCTTCACGAGATAGATGGGACAGTGGTTAAAATATGGATTGAAAATGAGAAAGATTTTATTGAAAATGGCAAAGCTTTTGGCATTAAAATCTATAATTCGGATAAAGGTCATCATACCTACATAGATGAACAAAACTTTACATTTTTGGGCATTAAACCAGTTAAAATTTCAATCCGCTAACCCTAGCAAGGGTTAGCCACCCATTTTTTCCAGGTTTAACAAAATCTGATTATAATAGACGATGACAATTAAAACTTTCCGTGACCTCCAAAAGGCACTCTCTAAACTAAACGACGACCAACTTAGCTGTGACCTCATTTTGTACGGAACTCTTGAGGATGATTGGTTCCCTTTCAAGGCAGTACTCAAAATTGCTAATGAAAAAGATATTGACGTGGTTGATGACCAACACCCATATTTTGTGTTAGACTTTGAAGGAGACAATGAAGCAGACAATCAAGTTATACTTTGAAGTGGTGGTGGAAGCATCAGATGAAACACTAATTGCAAGTTCACATACAATAAAAAAAAACCCTCTGGGTTGGGGTGAGCAACTTAATTCTGTATTTTATTTCTATCCCAATGCAAAATTATTTGGAGGAACATTAAATAATGCAAAACCTTATACAAGCAAAATCATTTCACATAGTATGCCAAAATTTGAAGTGATTAGATACGATGAAACCACACAATCTGCAACAAGTACAATTTATTATGACATGAAAACCAAGGTAAAAGATGAGGACAAAGACAATGAAGAAAATGAAGAAAATTAAAGTGATTTTAGAAGTGATTTTGGATATCCCTGAGAAAATGGAGTTGGGAGTGGATGTAAATGACATTCCCTACTACTTTATTGCAACGGATGGTATGGCTAGACCATTGGAACTTCATCCCAATCTAGGCTTTGATGTTTCCTACGAAAAAGAAATGGCTAGACCATCTGATGAGGGATGCGAAGTGCTTGAAGTGAATACAAAAATCGAGGAATTAAATGGCTAATTGGATAACAAATACAGTAGAAATTAGAGGAGACAATCAGGAAATCGGTGTCATTCTTGCAATTCTCAATTCTGAAGATTGTGTAATTGATTTTACACAAGTTGGCGAGAACTTTGAAAATGTAAGGGTAGACCCAGACCCTGCCAATACATTTATTGTTCAAAGAACTGATAATCTTGTGGAATTCGAGGTTGAAACTGCTTGGCAATCACCTGATGAACCTATCCTTCAACTTTCGAGAGAGTTTCCAAATTGTACGTTTGAGATGTGGAGCCATGATGGTAATCAAGGTTGGCATTCAATCTTCAAGGATGGATTGACCACAGAAATCGAGTTGGATTTGCAGATGCTTATGAAGTTGGGTGAAAATGAACAGTCTTGAACTTAACACAGATGGTGGCTTAATCAAAGCCACCATGAACGATGACCCTGATTATCCATGTATTCAAATGGAAATGGATGGATTGCTCATTGGGGTTTTCGAGTATGATTCATTGAACAAAATGTTAAGATATAGGATTTACAGCGAAGACCCAGATGTTGAAGAACCTATTATAAACACAAAACTGATAAGCCAATAATATTGGCTTATCACAACTATATCAGATTATGTTTTTAGGTTTGAGTTTTAATTTTTGGGCAGGAGTTTATTTTTTTCTCGTAGTAGTTCCCTGCTTTATCGTTATGATCTCTATGTGTCTTGAGGACGACAGGACAAAAAAATGATTATGTTTTCGAATTTCGCCCGATTTTTTCCAGATTTAACAATTCCCAATTATAATAACCATGACAACAGTAAACGACATCAAAATTTCAGCAGACAAATCAAAACTCCTAGAAATTGAAGCCTTCCTCAAAAATGAGGATTATAATGGCAACACACTAGTACTTGACTTTTCAAAAGTGAGACTCCACAATCGGTTTCATGAATTACCCATTTCAGAGTGGACTGTGGATGAAAACGGTTCCAGCATTCTGTGGTACGCCGCAGATACAGATTCTGAACCTCTTTATTTTGAACTCACCGCATTGGCAGGAGAGTTCCCCGATGCGAAAATCGAATTGATTTGTGAGGGTTCAGATGTTGAATATTATATGTGGCACAATGGCTCACTCAATGCAAATTTCATGCTTGATTTGGAAGACATGGAAGAATATGACATGGATGACCTCTGGGCTGAAGTAAAAAGACTTGAATTGGATGTGGTAAACTGATGATAAAATTTTATTTTATTCACAAAGATGTAGATGAAGCATTTGAGGATTTTTCGAAATCCCTTGCTTGGAAGCGTTATGTTAAAGAGGGATTATCTCTTGAAGATAAAAAAAAGGATTTTTATTTCTCCCA
>Ga0315902_10009643_pt1 | contig 12886 bp, 14 predicted proteins | sample LakEriMetagenome_9_FD_203523 | JGI IMG/M metagenome (GOLD analysis project Ga0315902, IMG submission 203523) | Freshwater fungal communities from buoy surface, Lake Erie, Ohio, United States - Buoy 12 MA117 | ecosystem: Environmental > Aquatic > Freshwater > Lake > Lake biofilm | place: USA... | reverse complement strand
AACGGAACGGTGTCGCAAAACATTAAAACGTGTTGGTGTGAAACAATATTTTTACTATATATCGTGGAGTAGATATGCGTATATTGTAAACAGACTATTAATATTACTATCTGAAATAGATAATAATCATGATGTGGATAAAGATATGCTGGTTGCACTATGGCAGGATGAGGAGGCACGGAGTATCATGACAGGTAACCAGCAAGATACACCAGTATATCTTGTAGATAACAATTATTATATTTATAGTAAACACTTGTCACTATAATTTATCGACCAGAATTTTTCTTCTCGAATAATTCTGGCCACTTATTTTTATTTAAAAATAATTGTTCATAGAAGTATTATATAGACATGTCTAAAAACGTAGCAATTGGTATTGACTTGGGAACATGTATGAGTTGTGTAGGAGTGTTCCAAAATGGACGTGTAGAAATTATTGCCAACGAGCAAGGTAATAGAATTACACCCTCCGTAGTAAGTTTTTCAAAAGATAGTAATGAACGTTTAGTAGGTGACGCAGCCAAAAACGCAGCTAACACTAATCCAACAAATACTCTATATGATGTAAAACGTATTATTGGTCTTGATTGGAATGATGCTGGTTTACAGCGTGATATTAAGAATATGCCTTTTACAGTAAAGGATGATGGACGTGGAAAGCCTATTATTGAGGTTGAGTATGAGGGTACTAAAAAGGATTTCTATCCGGAAGCTGTTAGTGCCATGGTACTTACTAAAATGAAAGAGGTAGCCGAAGCATATCTTGGTCAGAAGGTGACTAAAGCAGTGGTTACGGTTCCAGCCCGTTTTAACAATAGTAGCAAAGAGAGCACCAAAGCAGCATGCGAAATTGCTGGTCTTGAGTGTCTACGCATTATCAATGAGCCCACAGCTGCTGCTATTGCCTATGGCCTCGACAAAAAAGGTGAGCGTAATGTGTTAATCTTTGATTTTGGTGGTAAACAGACGTATGCTTAAACGCTATCGCTTATTAAGCGTGGCGACGTCTTCCTCCGCCCACTTTCAGCTTGAATATATGTTTTAGTTTTAGTTTGTATTTTACAAATACAAATACAAATACAAATACAAATACAAATACAAATACAAATACAAATACAAATACAAATACAAATACAAATACAAACACACAAATAATAGCAAAATTTGTAGTCTACTACAAAAAACAACCTAAACGTAAGCTGAAAGTGAGTGGAGGAAGACGCCACTACGACTAAAAGCGTAGTCTTTAGTCAAGCGTCCCTTTAGTGAAGCGTCGCTGCCTCCAAGTAAAAAAAATCTGGTTAATTGCTGGAAACTCCTTAAAGCAACTCTAACTACAACATGATGTGTCTTGAATATTAGCGGACATGTGAGTGTGAATTGTTTGAAAATAGAGTTGATTGGACAATCAGCAGCCAAGCCCGTGAGGGAAGGTTCAACGACTAGGGTTTTAAAATGCTGGTCCCATTACTATGGATTAGTTTAAGACCCCACGAACGCCAGAAACTAATTATGGTGGGTAATTAGTTAAGATATAGTCTGAACTTATTGGAAACAATAAGAAGGTAGGATAAAGAGCCTATCGATAACAAATGTGTGGGCACACACGATATTTCTGTACTATCTATTGACGATGGTCTTATTGAGGTTAAAGCCACGGGTGGTAATGTTCACCTTGGTGGTACTGATTTTGATACTCGTCTATTAAAACACTGTCTTGATGAGGTAAAACGTAAACACAAGACTGATCTATCTAAAAATGAGAAAGCTAAGCGCCGTCTTCTATCGGCTTGTGAGAGAGCTAAGAAGACACTTAGTAGCAGCCAGGTAACTACTATTGAAGTGGATAGTTTAGCACCAGACGTTGATTTTAACATGAGCATCACACGTGCTAAGTTTGAGGACTTATGTAAAGATATTTTCGATCAGTGTATTGATCCTATTGGTCAGGTTTTACAGGATGCTAAGTTAAGTAAGAACCAAATCCATGATATTGTTCTTGTGGGTGGTAGTACACGTATTCCAAAGGTTCAAGAACGTCTTAGTGAATACTTCGGTGGTAAGGAACTAAACAAGAGTGTAAACCCAGATGAGGCTGTAGCGTATGGTGCTGCTGTTCAGGCAAGTATTCTTGTAGGTGATGTACACGAGACTACTAAAGATCTTCTCCTTCTGGATGTTACACCTCTATCGCTTAGTATTGAAACCGCGGGTGGTGTTAGTACTGTTATTGTACCACGTGGAACAACTATTCCAGTTAAGAAGACTGAAACCTTTAGCACTTATTCCGATAACCAGCCTGGTTGCACTATCCGTATTTTTGAGGGTGAGCGCAACTTTACTAAGGATAATCATCTTCTAGGTGAATTTGAACTTAGTGGTTTCCCTCTTGCCCCAAGGGGTGTCCCTAAAATTGTGGTTGACTTGGATATTGATGCTAATGGTATTCTTAATGTCACTGCCAGCGAACAATCAAGTGGTAAATCCAACAAGATTACTATTACAAATGAGAAGGGTCATCTTAGCAAAGAAGATATTGAGCGTATGGTTAAGGAGGCTGAGCAGTTTAAGGAGCGGGATGATGCTCTTAAGGAACAAATTGAAGCTAAGAATGGTCTAGAGAACTATGTATATCAAATTAAGAATACTTATACTGGTGAGCTAAAGGATAAATTTTCAGAGGAGGACAAAACTACTTTAGAAACACTTGTTAATAATACAGTTGAATGGCTTGGTGAGACACATACTAAGGATGAGTATGCTGCTAAACAAAAAGAGGTAGAAGGTGCGTATTTCCCCATCATCCAAAAAGTTTATGGTAGTGGAGGAGCCGGTGGTTCTATGCCACCAGGTTTTGATCCTAGTATGTTTGCTGGAGCTGCTGGATCAGGTGAGGTTCCTAAACCTAGTGTTGAAGAAGTAGACTAAAAATATTTTATTATTATATTTTATTGACCATAGAAATGTAATAATAAAATGTGTTGTGTAATATTTAGAAAGGAATATAAAATAATGTCTATATTTTTAATTATAATGATAGAAGTTAATGTTGATTTGATAGCCTATGTGAAAGCACGTAGTTTAGATGGTCAAGATGTAGTTGCGTTAGTAACATTAAAACAAGGTGTACATACAAATATAGATAGTATTACAGATGCCTGTATGTTTATGACCACTCAGTTTAAGTGTAATATGGTATGTGTATTAGATATTGTTGATAATAATGCTAAACATTATAATGAATGTGTAGCTGATGGTACTATAATGTTAGTAAGTAACACTTACTTTGTGTCAGAGGTGGACTTTGCAGAAAACTTGGAATTGGGTTTTAATTTTAGTTTTAGTAGATAAAAAATGTGAAAAAAACAGGGATTTATAAGATAGTTTTTTATGTTACCAATAAATATATAAAATGGGTAGCCAAGCAAGTAAACAACGCGGTGGTTCTGATGAGAAAAATACACCTGAAACTATCAAATTACTAATAGAAAATATATATAAAGATATGCTTCATCCAGACCGCGTTACAGATACAATTACCAAAACATATTGTAGTGATCTTAAAATATTTTTAGCAAATAATGCTCTTAATAATTATTCAACTGACTTATTAGTGGGTGAGAGTAAAAATTTAGTTTTAGGTATAGAGACTAGCATGTTAAATAGTAACATACATAATACATTGTGCTCTAGATTAAGTGATTATTATGTAAAAAAGATAAATCTAATAGGGACAATTATTAGTACTATTACTGTATTACATAGAAAATTAGATAGACTAAACAATGGTGGTATGTGTTTTAAAAATAATAAAATGGATGTTTCTAATGTTAAATATGGGTTTAGTATTAAACCCAGTTTACCATTAGAATTTAAGTTTGATAATAGACTAATATTTTTGGATGAAGAACTTGAAAAAATAAGAACTAATATGGTAAAAAAGGCTGGATTAAAAGATAGTGAATTAAATACTAAATTGTCAATAATAGAAATAATGGATAAAGATACATGTGAGGAGAATGGTGGTATATGGTTAGATACACGTACTACACTTGAAAAAGCTGTATTAGTTCCCACTGAGGCAGATTTAACATTAAATAGTGTCTGGTCAACAGAATATAAGAAAATGGAAAAAGATGTTTATCTTTCAGTAAGTAAATTAGTAGATAAACTAAACTTATTAGTTGATGAACACATAGAACCTAAAATGGTTAATGGTAGTGAAGTGCGTGTAAAAGTATATAGAGATAGGTTAATGACTTCAAGTGATTTAGATAAGCATATTATAGACACAAAGGCCATAATTATAGCAGCCTTTACTGCTATAGACACACAATATTTAATAATAAATGCTAATATTACAATAAAAACAGCGAATGACGCAAAACGTGAAGAACAAATAAAGAACGAATTACAAGTACTAAAGGAAAAAGGTAAACTAACCAAGCCAGTATAAAGCAAAAAGTAGGCATTACCCAACTTATTACAAGTCTGTCGTTGTGAACTACTACAGTAAAAAACGTTTGGTTACTCTAGAAACACTGTATTAGGATTTCTAAAACTATGTTTATGGTAATGGACGTTTTAATTCACAGAAAGTAACTTATTATTTTGCCGGTTTATCTATTTATTTTCTGCTATTAACATAGACCACTAGATAAATAGATAAATATATAAATAGATAAATAGATAAATATTCCACTTATTAGCCGATAAGTCTAAGTAAACACACGTCTAATTTATTTTAATTATATTATATCTATTTTATATATGAGTATTTATATAATAGATATACGAGAGGAGGAGGAAATAGTGGAAAAATATTTGGTATCAGCCAAATCAGAATATCAGATTATGAATATACCTCTACGATATATTGGATTTAACCAGGTATATATTAATAATTTAACACAAGATGGTGTTGTCTATTTAATATGTAGATCGGGTAACCGAAGTAATAGAGTAAAACTGGATTTCTTTATGAACAACAATAATGTAAAATCATTAGAGGGAGGACTAAATGGACTTACCATATTTGATGGAAACGTTGCTATTATTACTGAAAACGGCGCATACACACCTAAAACATATATGAAAATGGTGATACTAATAATTATTATCTATATGTTAGTGGCTACATATATAAATTTGGATAGCAAATATATTTATGCTACATTAGCTCCAGTATTAATATTTATTATATACCAATTAGTGAGTTCATCATGTTTAATGGACAAAATAGTGCCTATATACAAACCTAAGGTTTAAGTCTAATAAACAATACTATAAAATGGTGTAGAATGTTTGATTGGTGCAAAACTAACGGCTGGGTTTTGTGGTGGTGGTTTATCATAAACAAATGGTTTGAACCTTAGTGGTTCTGGTTTTAGTCTCATGCTTAGATTTTTAAAAAAATCTAGGTAAAAATCCAGGAAAGCATCACTTGTTTGGTAGTTAAACGCAACAATTTGACAACCAGTTAGCCAACAATTTGATGGATTGTAGTTTTCACTACTACGACCATTATAAATTGGATAGACACGTGTTATATTTCGCTTATTATATTCTGTTAGTTCACGTTTATCAAAATTATCTGTTACTTGATCACTATTAAGACTTCGCATAGTAATCTTGTCGAAACTCTCTCCATCTGGAGATAGATTTATCAACTCTTCCATAGGACTTTTTTCCCATTTCTTATTACTTATTATCACTACTTTACCAAACAAATTTTTTATAGGTGTTTGTGGAAATATGTCTTTATATTTATTATTTGTACTTGTTAGCCTTGGACCAAAATATTGATCTACTAAATCAGCCACTTTTTTTAGTAGATTATAGTTCTCATTGGCATTGATATTCAAATATAAGAATAGTGGTTCTCTAATATTGATAGTGGTTTTATTGTTAAAAGCCACATCTTTTATAGTCTTGAAAGCCACGTCCAAACTCAAACTATTACTATAGTGCCATAGTCCTTTTTCCCTACCACTCACTACAACTGGAGCAGAGTTTACACAAAAACTACTGGGAAATATATCTAATTCTATATATCTCACACCACATTCTAATATAGTCCTAATAGTATCTGCGCTTACTATATCAAAATATTGGTTTCCAGGTAGAAAACTACGATAGCTACTGGCAATATAAAAATCACATAGACGGAAGTCATTATCTAACACTTCTTTATTATCCGCAATAGATTCTAATACAAAACTAGAACGTGCCCTAATAAGATGACGAGTTAATTTAGTTTCCCTATTATATATCTTACTGAAAAAAATATACAAAATAATAATAGATATTAGACCAGATATTAAAGGCATTCTCCATTTTTTAACAAATTTACGCATCTGTACTGTGTTTGACATTAGATAAGCCTTATATGTCGCAATATTATTCATCATATTATCCAAAACTTCTTTACTAGTATTACTCATATATATATTGAAGAATATATCTATAAGAAATATATTTTATAACACCTACACTAAATATTTTCAGCTGGCTTATCAGCCAATTTATATTTATTATTTAGCTCAAATACTTTATCACTATCATATTCAGGATTACTTAGTTCATCTATTTGATTATCAATCAATTTGCGCATACTATTATACTCATCCAGCATTGTATAATAGCTCTTTAGATATACTGAACCAATAGGCTCTTTTGGAAAATTATCTAAAACATTTTTCATTGCGTCTAATGTAGCTACTATTTGGTTAGGTATCCATGTTGTAATAGGAGTGCCACCTGTAGCAATGGGATATTTTGTATTTGACATTATATATTTCTGCACAAATTGCCAATGCCCATTTCTAAAACGATGAATTTCCCTATAAATCTCAAACAAAAACCTATACGTTATAAAATCTCCACACTCCATTATTTTAGTCACAAAGTCCACAAAATTCTGTTCACACCAATCTAACAAGTCACGAAATGGTCTAGGCCTATATTTACGCATATCTAACAAATATTTTGTTAACATATTATCCGGATAGTGTTTATTAATACCAAATGTTATATCAAGAAAAGGGATTATCGTATCCTGACTACCACTCTGACCTCTATATTTACGTGGAGTAGTCTCATCACCATAGTAAACACCATCTGGAAATATCGTATCATTTCCAGTTATTCCCATAATATAGGCACGAAAGTCATTGTAATTTTCACTACGACTAGCTTTCCACATATCACGTCTCGAAGCATTCATTAACTTTAAGGTATCTACCAAGCCTGATAAATAGGTATTTAATTCAACTAACTCAACCTTATCACATTTATAAATAAGTGACGCTATTATATCTATATATTTAATCATGTCTGGTGTGTGTCTATTAATATCTACATGATCCATTATAAAACCACATTCATCACTCTGACCCGTAAAACTATTTGCCATCTTTAGATTATCCCATGTAAGGTCTCCACTATTATCCAATTTAACATAGTTTCCCAGTGAATATCCATAACTATATTCTAACCATGGAAAAACATCAAGTCTATTGGCTAGGAATATTAATGGTTCTGCCACATTACGCGGTAACCTATTTCTACCAACTCCATAGTGACCAGTCTCTCTATATTTTATATGTGCTGGTTCTAGTAAATACGCACTAGCTAGGAAACAATAACCACGATATAGAGCCGCAACCAGTTTTATATCGTCACCAATAAGTTTTATATGTTTTATATAATTAGGTAATACTTTATTTACACTATGTTCTAACGAACCATCATTTCTGGCTAAATATCCAGATTCTCCATTATTATCCTTAGCAGGCATCTTATCTAATATATTTTGTAGGATGATAAATTGTTCTGGTAGGCATACCATGGGTGGTTCTACTGGTAAAAACCCAGTTTCGGCACTAACACAGAAAAATCCGTCTGTAAATTGTGGTATCATAATAATTCTAATACTATTTTTAGTAGGGCTAATCTTAAATCATTACAAAAAAAATTGATAGTGTCAAAAATATTGGTTCCTGTTAATATGACATCTAAGAAATTATATAGAGATTATGCTGTAGATCCAGAGGCTGTAAGCTTTATTATTGGTAAAGAGGGTTGTAATATTAAAAACATTACTACCTCTGTTGGTAAGGGAGCATTTATTAGATACACACGCGAAGAGAACAAATTTGTGTGTAGTTGTTACAACAAGTCTGGTTTGGATACAATTTATAACGAGTTACAAGCACTAAACCAACAATTTGAACACAATAGGAAAAAGTATGCGTCATTTACTTTTGTGAATAGACTAGTTGATCATAATACAGTGACAGTAATTATTAAGACACTGAAATCATTTAGTAATAGTCCATTTGTTGAATATAAGGGTGAGGGTACATTTGTCTTATCTAATTATAAACAGGATATTTTAAATGATATGGTGAAGACTATAAGGGAATATGACCAACCCAATAGTACTGTTGGGTTTCCTAGTTGGAAACTAGTATCTGACTATATTGATACACATATTGGTGAGAGTGAAGTAGATAGACCGAAACAATACAAATTAGATAGTTTTGTAGTATCGGATAATGATAATATTCTGGTAGATATTGATAATTATTTGGATAATAGAGAACTTGAACGTATAATTGATTTAGATGTGAATGACATTGATTATATTATGGCAGTTACAAATGTAGTGTAAAACTAAATATATAGGTTTGATTAATGGCTAAAGGTATTTATATTGGTTTTTTTTTGGCAGAATGTTATTTCAGTTAATAACTGGTTTCTTTTTATTTATTTGGTGGTTTTGTTTGACAGTAATAAATATAGAAATAAATTACTATTTTTAATGGCTGTATATTCAGCTTATTAGCAGATATAAAAGTGTTATATTTTTATTATTTGTTATAGTTATATTATAAATAATAAAAATTTAGGTGCAGGATAGTCATAATATTCTATAATTATTAGAATATAAATGATTAAAACGGCTCTATCATATGATGGAAGAGACGATCAACGTATTAGACTAATTAGTAATTGGGTATTGATGAAACATAATTTTATGTCTACAACACAATATTATTTAGATAAGACAGACAATTTTGTATGGAAGGCTGAACTACCAACTATTAATTTTACCCCAAAAAATCCAGCTTTATTCTACAAGCCCGACATAAATACTATACATAAATTATTAAAACTAAATAATTTTAAGCCTAATTATAATCAACCTTTAGAATACACATAAAATTGATTTTTGTCACCTTCCAATTCTTTAATAAGTAGTTGCCAGCTAAAATGGTTACAATTGTAACCATTTATTCATAGTGTGAAATAACATCACGTGTTAACGAGTTATCAGTTACTCCTTACCATAGCAAAAATAATTAGTCCCAATTGGGACTAATTATGTATGTACATATTAATAAGTAAAAAAAAACCATAAAAAGTAGACAATATCTATCTGTCTCTTTATAGCGGAATAATATAATTATTTATTACTTAATAAGTAGCTTATTTTTTTATTAAAAACTACGGTAAAATATAATATATAGAATGGCTGAAATAATTCGTGGAATATGGATAGGAAACATAAGCATTAAAAATGAGGCTTTTATTCAGAAATATAAGATAGACAAAGTGCTAGATTGTGCCACTCATTTTGAAAAAGATGTTGATTTAGAGGAAAACTATAAATTTAAACATAGAGTAGATAGTTTTCTGGAAAAAGCACTCAATTTATTATTGGATGTTCACTATCTAAATAATAAAAAGTGTTTAATTGTCTGTAGAACTGGTAAACGCATATCTAACTATATTGGGGCACACTACATTAGTAAACTGGCTAGAATAGAATATTCACGCGCATTACAAATAATTAACACTAAAATTAGTGCTATAGACAATATAGCACCTAACACAAAGAAGAACACAAAACTTAATCCTATTTTTAGTTTCTAAAACCATAAATCTACAAACTTTCTGTAAGTTCCTTTATTTTTCTACGGGCTTTATCTTCCTGTGTTGTTAGAATGGTGTCTATAGCGTCTATATAAGAATACGTATCATATTTATGGGTTTCTATTTGTTTAATCATATTCGCTATTATTTCAATCTGTTTGTCATTCCATAAATCTTTAAATATACATGGACGGGTGTCATCATCTTCTAACAATTTACATAGAGAACTAGAACGTGGTCTCGTCTCAGATGTATCCAGTGCTTCAGTAATAGTTTGTATATACAATTCTAAACTATGAACAGCTGTACTACTATCATTATTATATGTGTTCTTTAATCGTTCTAGACCAATAATACTAGTCTGAAATATAACTTTAATATGTGGATTTGTTATTGGATATCGTTTAATAGCTCGTGTGATAGGTATTAATAGATGATGTATTTGATCTTTCGAACTACCATAATAATATTTTCGCCAAAACCCTTGTAGTTTGGCTGGTTCTTGTAAAATCATGTTATTGTTATCAAATACTATTTTGGTACCAATAGGTTTGAATGCTAGTAATGCTAGTTTACACATTGTTGTAAGTGGATCAAGTATTATTCTATCGTTCTTTGTGTATTGTGAATTATAGTACGATATCATCTCATATATATTTTTCACTACACCAATATCTATAATCATTTAGTATATATATATACGACAATCTTTATATCCTAAAATATTTTGACGTTTTTTATTTATATTTTATACATTAATTATTTGGTTTGATGTACAGCGTATATAGACATCTATGTAGGCATATATTAATGTCTAATATTTAGACATTAATATTTTTTATTATTTCACATAAAAAAATTGATACTTAAAAGTTAAAAAGTAACTATAATATATAATGATTATTCCTGTTAGGTGTATGACATGTGGCAATATGCTGGCTAGTAAATACAGACGATATGAAGATCTTGTTAGTAAATATCAAGGTTCTGACACTGCTGTCAAACCATTAATTACTAACAATATAGATATTGTGTCTAAAACACAAACACCAGAGGCTAAAGCACTAGATGAAGTTGGATTAGTGCGTTATTGTTGTAGGAGGCATTTTATTACACATACTGAAACAGTTAGACAACTATAAACAAAAAACGTTTTAAAAATAGATTATTTATTTTATAATTAGGATATTTAATTATAAAATAAATAAATAAATAAATAATCTTTGTGTAATTGCCTATGACACGAAAACATGGAGTTTCCCGAATTCATATAATTTATCTAAAATTTATACACTGTATACAGTGTATATATTTTACATAGTATTACTATCTAAATTTATCCAAGTGATAGCCGTAATGTAATAGTGTATTATTAAGTATTGTTTAATTTTGGAGCTAAGCACAATATTAATTCACCTAAACTTGCAACTTTATAATTTAGGATAAGAGGGTAGTCATTCTTAAGCAACAGTTCAACATGTTGACATAAGTTTGTACCCTTAGTAAAAGTAACCAAATGTTTTAACTTAAATACACCCTGTATTATCTCTGTCTCACTAGTGTCCTTAACACTAAGAGAGTTATTATTTTCACTAATGATTTCCTCAATATGACCAATAGCACAATCACAACTAAAGATTAATTGGTTATTTATACTCTTAATTTCAATATTCTCAGTTAATGGTGAAAAGTCACGGAATATTTTTTGTAGCATATTTGTTGGAATAGTAATAACTTTTGTAAAATTAGCAGGTGGGATATTGTATGGTGTTTCATCCAAATCAAGTAGTTTAAACTTTATATTTTTAACACTATGCGTGGTAGAATTTTCTATACTCATACCCAACTCGTTTGGTTCATCTATGTCAAGATAGAATGAAATAATATCATCATTACCAATAGTTTTCATAATTTTGTGGAAATTATTTAGATTAATACCACAAACATATCTTTTACCAGGAGCACAATAATAGTACTCAAATTCATCGGTCTTAAGAGTAAGATTAGCTAACACAATATGTGTAGTGTCCATCTCCAGCATTTTAACACCCTCACCATCAAATACTAAATTAGCATCAGTTAAAATATCTTTTAAAACTTCAAATGTAAGTTTCAGAGGTCCACTCTTAACAGTTTTAGCCTCAAATACATAATTTGGATTATTTGGTACTGATTTAATACCCATTATATAAATATTAATACTGGTCTATTTTCTTAAATAATTACTATAAGTGCGTTTATTTTAATTATTTAACATATGTTTATTTTAACATATAATATTTCACTAAAATAGCATTGTATATATATTTTATACTTACTAATAGTATAAGTTTTTTGTCTTTTAATGAGTAAACGACAGATAAAATGACACAATTAAGGACAAAATAACATGGTCTCAAACGATACCATGTTATTTATTTTTAGATTATATGTTCTTACTATAAGACAAATACGTGTCCACAATTGGGGACAAGCCGTCGTCTACATATTAATGAGTATATATGATATCTTAATGAGTAAACGCCGGCTATTTTGTTCCCAATTGGGAACAAAATATTATGGTGTCACATGTTACCATACTATTTATTTTATGTTTTTAGTCCACACCACATAAATAATTACTGTTCCCAATTGGGAACAAGCCGGCATTTACTCATTAAAAGACACAAAATAGGTGAATGTACATTATAACATGTCATCATTGGTAGACCATGCTTCATTTAGGTAAAACTTATAATCATATTGTCTAGCTATATCAGCCACGATAGCATAGTCCAATGTATATTTAAACTCACCATATAATATAATTGGCCGACTATTTATAATTGACTTTAACATTTTAGCATACATTAACAGCGTATGTTTATAGGTATTTTTATTTACTGTTTTGCAAATATCAACTGTTTTAACATCGCTGTAGACTTTTTTTACCTTTTCATAAACT
>Ga0315902_10009642_pt1 | contig 12888 bp, 8 predicted proteins | sample LakEriMetagenome_9_FD_203523 | JGI IMG/M metagenome (GOLD analysis project Ga0315902, IMG submission 203523) | Freshwater fungal communities from buoy surface, Lake Erie, Ohio, United States - Buoy 12 MA117 | ecosystem: Environmental > Aquatic > Freshwater > Lake > Lake biofilm | place: USA... | reverse complement strand
GACCACGCGCCCGTCTATTGGCATGCGCACCCCGACGGCGGCGGCTTCTGGATCATCAGCCGCCACGCCGACGTTGTGGCGGTCTCGCGCGACCACAAGACCTTCTCTGCCGAACGCGGCTTCGTGATGGTCGATGAACTCCCGCCGGAGATCATCGCAGAGACGCGCAACCAGCTGCTCGGGATGGACCCTCCGCGCCACGGGCCGCTGCGCAGGATCGTCATCGAGCGCTTCACGCAGCGGATGCTCGAACAGTTGGAGCCGCGCATCCGCGAGATCACCCGAGCGATCCTGGCCGCCGCGCGTGAACGCGAAGAGTGCGACTTCGTCTACGACATCGCCGGCAAACTGCCCACAGCAGTGATCTGCAGCATGATGGGCGTGCCGGAGCACATGTGGGAACAGATCCGCGAGTGGTCGGACCACTCGACATCCGCCACCGATCCCGACATCGGCTGCACGCCCGAGCAACAGCGCCAGTCATCGATGGACATGGGGATGTACGGCTACTCGCTTGCCGCCGAGCGCAAAGGCAAGGACGGCGATGACCTGATCTCGCTCCTGATCAACGTGGAGGTCGACGGACACACCGTCACGGAGGCGGAGTTCGCCTCGCTGTTCGTGCAGATCACTGTCGCAGGCAACGAAACCACGCGCGCGATGATGTCGACAGGGATGCACGAGCTGCTGCAGCGCCCGGATCAGCTCGCAGAGCTCCGCGCCAATCCGTCCGCCCTTCCTCTCGCCATCGAGGAGATGCTGCGGTGGAGTTCGCCCCTTCACCACTTCCGGCGTACCGCGACCCGTGACACCGAACTCCACGGCCAGAGCATCCGCGAAGGTGACAGGGTTCTGATGCTCTATACCTCGGCGAATTTTGATGAGCGCGTCTTCCGCGACCCGATGACGTTTGACATCCGCCGCAGCCCGAATCCGCACCTCGCGTTCGGGCATGGCATCCATCTCTGCCTCGGCGCGAACCTCGCACGTCTTGAAGCGAGGGTGTTTTTCGAGGAGCTGTTCCGAAGCCTTGCGGGAATCGAAGAAACTGCTCCGCCTGCCCGTATTCGCTCCAATCTGGTGAACGGCTTCAAGCGCATGCCGGTACGGATCCGGACGACCTGATCACAGCAGGCAGAAAAAAGGCGGGCCGGAGCCCGCCTCGATGGAGCGTTGCGTTCAGAACGCGTAACTCACCTCCACGCCGTACTCGCGCGGGCGCATGATCCAGCCACTGATCTGCGCGGCGACCACAGGGTTGGTCTGGTTACCGGTGACGGCGCGCTCATCGGTGAGGTTGCTTCCCACCAGCGAGATGGTCAGGCCGTTGTCCCGATCAACGATCGAGATCACCGCGTTCAGCATCTCGTAGGAGTCGAGCTCGCGCTCTTTCTCGTTGGCGAAATCACCGAAGGCGTAGCTCTTGTCGCGGAACGAGACGTTCACATTACCGTCGAGGTCCCAGCGGCTGTCACCCAGCGGCATGTTGAGCGCAATGAAGGCAGAGCCGGAGTAACCTGCGGCACCAGGAAGCTCGTTGCCTTTGGCGTCAAAGCTGCCCACACAGGTGCCGTACCACGCGGCAAATGCACCGCAGCCGGCGCCAGGGAACTTCTTGAACTCGGTATCCAGCAGCGCGATGCTGCCGCCGATCGACCAGTTCTCGTCGAGAGAGAAGTTCACATCGGCTTCTATGCCGCTGGTCTCGGCCTTGGCGGCGTTACGCACCACGATCACGCCGGTATCCGGGGACTGTGCACCCACCTGCAGGTCGTCGAAGGTATTGATGAACGCTGCCACGTTGAACAGCATGCGGCCGTCCAGCAGGCGACTCTTGCTACCGATCTCGTAGGCAATCGAGTCTTCGTTCTTCACGAGTTTCTCGCTCAGCACGAAGGTGTTGCCGCCGTTGTCGATGCCGCCGCCCTTGTAGCCGGTGGCCACCGTCACATAGACATTGACGTCGTCGTTGATGTCGTACTGGAGCTTCGCTGACCAGGTGAGGAACTTGTCGTCGATCCCGAGTGCCTGCTCGCACTGGTTCCCGTCGGGAGAGACGAAGGCTCCCCCGCCGATGCCGAAGCACGGAGCGGTGACCTGATTCACATCCGTATACGACGTCGAATAGAGCGCTCCATTGGGGAACCCGGGTATACCGAGGAATATCAGCGGTAGCGGCGTGCCGTTGGCCAGGTCGACGCGGAGACCAACCTTGTCAACAGCATCTTTTTCTTCCTTCCCGTAACGCAGGCCGACGCCGAACCGAAGCTGATCCGAGAAAGCATAGGTGCCCTCGGCGAAGGCCGAGTAGGACTTGGACTCCTCGGTGTCACCGTTCAGGGCAGCGAGGTTTGCGGCCGGTACGCCGGTGTCCAGGGTCGGGTTGTGGAAAAAGATATAAGCCCCGCCATTCTTGCTGGTCGGTGTCTGCTCCGTGTCCAGTTGATCGTAATAGAGCCCCGCCATCCAGGTGAAGTTGCCATCGTCTGGCGAGGTGAGCCGCAATTCAGTGCTGGTGAAGTCAACCGGCGAGTAACGGGTCGTCAGCATGATGCTGTTGATGGGCAGGCCCGAGTAATTGAATATCCGGGAGTTGCCGGTATCGAGGTGACCGGTCTGCGAGGTGAGCGTGTAACCGTCACCGAAGTGATAGTTCATCACCAGCTGCAGGTTCTTCATGCGCGCGGTCCAGCGCGTATCGTCGTTCAGATAGGCGTAAATGCCTGTCGTGACAACGTGCTGTTTCAGGTCTGTCTTGAAATCCTCTCCCTGGGAAACCAGATACTGGTTGATCGGCAGGTCGATACCGCCCGGCCCAGGATCAATACCCTGCTGCGTGGTGCCGTAGCGCTTTGTGGTCATGTACTCGTACTTGAACAGGGCGTCGAAGCTCTCGTTCGGCGTGAAGGCAAGCTGCCCGCGCGCACCGAACTTGTCGTCTGCTCCCGCATCCTGTCCGAGCGGGTTGTCGAGATAGGCACCGCGCTCGGTTTTCACCAGCGCGAGACGCGCCGACAGCGAATCGATGATGGGACCGGACAGCGCTGCCTCGTACTCGCGCATTTCGCGGTTGCCCGCGCGCACCCGGACGCGCCCCTCCACCTCTTCACCCGGCTTGGCGCTGATCACGTTGATGGCGCCAGCGCTGGTGTTGCGGCCGAAGAACGTCGATTGTGGTCCGCGCAGCACCTCGACGCGTTCGAGATCGAAGAACGGCATGGAGAGCAAACCGAGTGCGCGGGAAACCGCAATTCCATCGAGATAGAAGCCGACCGGACTCTCCAGACCCTCGGCGGGGCTACCGAGGCCGCGCAGGTTGACCGCATTTGTCGAACCTTGGTCCTCGATGTAGAGGTTAGGCGTCTGGCGCCCCAGTTCGGTGATGGACTTGATGCTCTTCTTGAGAAGGCTGGCCCCGGTCTCCACCGCCATGGAGATCGGCACGTCCCGCATCGTCTCTTCGCGCTTCTGCGCCGTGACGGTGATCTCCTCGATGCCGCCCTGTGCGAAGGCCAGCGGTGGCAGTGCAAGTAAAAGAGCAGGCAGCAGTCGGGCGTTGCGGGCAGGTGGAACGCGTGTCATGGGGCATCTCCCGGGCTATAAGGTTTATTCGGGGTGAGCGGCCATAGACCACCCACAATTCCAACCCTAGCCTATTCGGGAGCGCTGACGTTTAGTCCGAACGGATGAGATCAACAGTTACTCAGGCGAAACGCATCTCCGGGACGTCTGCCGGCACGATGAGCTTCCCCGCCGTTTTGGAGACAATCTCCTCGACACTCACACCCGGCGCTCGCTCCCTCAGGTGAAAGGCGCCATCCGCGATCTCGAGGTAGGCAAGGTCCGTGAGCACCTTGCGAATGCAGCCCGCACCGGTCAGGGGAAGTGTGCAGTCGTCGAGCAGCTTCGACGCCCCGGATTTGTCGGCGTGGGTCATGATGACCAGGATATTGCGCGCAGCGGCCACGAGATCCATGGCGCCACCCATGCCCTTGACGAGCTTGCCCGGCACCATCCACGAGGCGATATCACCGTTCACTGACACCTCGAAGGCACCGAGGATGGTGACGTCGACATGCCCGCCGCGGATCATCGCGAAGGACTCCGCAGAATTGAAGATCGCCGCTCCCGAGACTGCCGTGACCGTCTGCTTGCCTGCGTTGATCATGTCTGCATCGACAGCGTCATCGGTAGGGAACGGCCCCATGCCGAGCAAACCGTTCTCGGACTGGAGCATGACGCGGATGCCATCGGGCACGTAATTGGCGACCAGCGTGGGAATGCCGATACCGAGATTCACATAGTCGCCGTCGCGCAGCTCCAAGGCTGCGCGGCGTGCCATCTGTTCGCGTGTGAGTGTCATGGATGTTCCTCCGCTCAGCCGGCGCGCACGGTGCGCTGTTCGATGCGTTTCTCGAAGCGGCCTTCGATCACCCGGTTGACGTAGATACCCGGGGTATGGATCTGCGCGGGATCGAGTTCGCCAGGCTCGACGATCTGCTCGACCTCCATCACGGTGATCCTGCCCGCCGTAGCAGCCATGGGGTTGAAGTTCTGCGCCGTGTGCCGGTAGATGGCGTTGCCATAACGATCTGCTTTCCAGGCCTTGACGATGGCGAAATCCCCGGTGATCGCTTCCTCAAGGATGAATGGCCGGCCCTTGAAGTGCCGCACCTCCTTGCCCTCACCCACGGGAGTGCCATAGCCCGTCGCGGTATAAAACGCAGGTATGCCGGCACCTCCCGCGCGCATCTTCTCGGCAAGTGTGCCCTGTGGCGTCAGTTCGACCTCGATCTCACCGCTCAGCAACTGTTGCTCGAAGAGCTTGTTCTCGCCCACATATGACGCAACAACCTTGCGTATCTGCCGGTCCTCCAGCAGTACGCCAAGGCCGAAGCCATCCACACCGCAATTATTGGAGACCACCGTCAGGCCGCGCACACCCATGCGTCGGATCTGCGCAATCAGGCCTTCGGGAATGCCACACAGTCCGAAGCCGCCCGCAATGACGGTCATGCCGTCCTGAAGCCCCTCGAGAGCCTCGTCATACGTGCCGACCACCTTGTCAAAGCCGTTCATGAACGCCGTCTCCTTCTAGCTGCCGAACAAGGTCCGCACATCCGGTTTCACCACCTTACCCATCGCGTTGCGTGGTAGCGCCGACACGAACAGGTAGCGCCGCGGCTGCTTGTAGGTGGACATCTGTTTCTCGCACCACGCACGGAGGGCCGCATCGTCAAGGCTGGCATCTTCGCGCAGCACCACCACCGCCGCAACGACTTCACCCCACGTCGCATCTGGCAGGCCCAGTACGGCGCATTCCGCAATCATCGGGTGCTCGAGCAAAACGCCCTCGATCTCGAGCGCCGAGAGTTTGTAACCACCGGACTTGATGATGTCGACGGACTGACGACCCATGATGCGGTAGTACCCGCGCTCACGCACAGCGACGTCACCGGTGCGGAACCATCCGTCTTCCGTGAAGCATGCTGCGGTAGCGCCGGGGTTGTTCCAGTATTCAAGGAATATCGAGGCGCCGCGCACCTGGATCTCGCCGGGGATGTCCTCCCCGATCACCTCTGCACCTGACTCCTCGACCAGCCGGACGTCCACGCCGGGCATCGGCAGACCGGCACTGCCACTGCGACGTTCACCCACCAGAGGATTCGAAAGCGCCATGCCGATCTCGGTCATGCCGTAGCGCTCCAGCAAACGCTGGCCGGTGAGTTCTTCCCAGCGCTGATGCACTGTCGCCGGCAAGGCCGCTGAACCCGAGACCATCAGCCGCATACGACCGAAGGCACCGCAGAGCGCGTCGCGCCGGACCTCGGGCATCGCCTCCAGCGCCGTGATGAGCTTCACGTAGAGGGTGGGAACCGCCATGAAAACGGTGTAGGCGTTGTCTTCCACGCGCTGGAGGATCACATCCTGCGGGAAGCCGTCAAAGGGCTCGATGCAGGCGCCTGTCCACAACGCGCAGCCCAGCACGTTGACGATGCCATGTATGTGGTGAAGCGGCAGGAACAAGGGGATGCAGTCGTCGGCTCGCCAGCCCCAGGCCTGCTCCATACCCGACATCATGGCGACGAGATTCGCGTGAGTGGCGACCGAGCCCTTGGGCTTGCTGGTGGTCCCGCTGGTAAAAACGATCATCGCGCGACGCGCCGGCTCCAGTTCCGGCAATCCCGCTGCGGAATCGCTGCCTTCCAGAGCGCGCACAGCGGTGATCGTGGCACCGGCCGTCGCAGCAGCCTCCTGCAAGGCCTCGCCCGCGGACGCCGCGATCACGCGCGACACGCCGGCCGTGCGCAGCACATGCAGCAACTCTCCCATGGCTGCACCGCGATTCAGGGGTACTGCTACCCCTCCTGCCCGCCAGATGCCCCACTGAAGGGCCGCGTAGTCCTCTCCGGCGGGCACAAGGAATGCAATCCTTTCCTCAGCAAGATCGCCAACGCCTGCGCCTGAGAGCAGCGCGCCGGCGATACCGGCAGAGCGCTCGAGCAATGCAGCGTAGGTGGTGGTCTGAAGTGGCGTGCGAAAGGCAATCCGGTCGCGGTGGTGGCCTGCACGCAGGACGAAGTCGAGCATCGAGTGTCGCCTGAAACATCAGCGGGGCCATTATGGCAAAGCCCGCCACCCTGCTGGTGCATAATCGCCGCTCTCAGAGAGGAAAAATCATGCCCCCGATAAACCGCCAGTGGGTGCTGGCACGCCGGCCCGAGGGCTCGCTGCAAGAGACCGATTTCGCGTACCGCGAGACGGCTGTTCCGCAACCGGACCTGGATGCAGGCGAAGTCCTGCTGCAGAACCTGTGGCTCGGCTTCGACGCGACACAACGGGAATGGCTTAAAGACCAGGAAGGCTATCTGCCACCCGTTGGCCTCGGAGAGGTTGTGCGCGCGTCCAGCGTTGCGCGGATCCTGCGCTCGGCCAATCCCGCCCTGCCCGAGGGCGCGCTGGTACAGGGGCTGTATGGTTGGCAGGACTACGCGCTGGCTCGCCCTGGGGATCCGCTTCCGCCTTCGCCCCTGCCCCCGGGTGTGACCCCGGAGATGGCGCTGGCCGCCTTGGGCGGCACCGCCCTCACCGCATATTTCGGCCTGGTAGATGTGGGCGGGATTACGCCAGGAAAGACCGTGGTGGTTTCCGCAGCGGGCGGCGCCACGGGTTCCATGGCGGTGCAGATCGCGCGCCTGCGCGGCGCGCGCGTCATCGGCATCGCAGGTGGCTCACGCAAGTGTGACTGGGTGAAGAGCCTCGGCGCCGAGGCCTGCATCGACTACCGCACAGAAGACCTCGTGCAACGCCTCTCGTCGCTGTGCCCGGCCGGGGTCGACATTGCCTTCGACAACGTGGGCGGCCCCCAGCTCGAAGCCATGATCGCCTGCATCGCGCAAGGAGGCCGGGTCGTGCTCTGCGGACAGATCGCCGGCTACGACGCCGCAACACCACCAGCGGGGCCACGCAACCTCATGAACCTGATTTACCGAAGGGCACGACTGGAGGGCTTCCTCATGCTCGATTATCTGCATCGCTCGACGGAGGCCTTCGCCGAGCTCGGACCGTGGCTCGCGAGCGGGCAACTGCAGTGGCAATCCGATGTACAGGAGGGCTTCGAGCGCATTCCACGCACGCTGCTGCGGCTCTTTCGCGGCGAAAACCTCGGTAAGCAGCTGCTCCGCATCGACAGCGGGAATGTACAGGCATGAGCGTGCACCGCCGTACCAAAATTGTCGCCACACTCGGCCCCGCGAGCGGTGCGCCAGAGACCATCGCAGCCCTCGTCGAGGCGGGCGTGGATGTGTTCCGACTCAATTTCTCCCACGGCAGCATTGCAGACCATCGCGAGCGAGCGCGCGAGGTGCGGGCCGCGGCCGCACGCTGCGGGCACGAGGTGGCGTTACTCGGTGATCTCCAGGGCCCCAAGATCCGCATACGCGGCTTTCGCGATGGCGCGGTGGAGCTGCTTACCGGAGCGGTGTTCACGTTGGACTGCGAACACCCGGCAGAGGCAGGTGACCAGACAGTCGTTGGGGTAGATCTTCCCAGCCTGCCCGAGAGCGTCTTTGCGGGCGATGTGCTGATCCTCGACGACGGCCGCATCAGCCTCGTCGTGGAAGACGTCAAGGGCTCACGCGTGCAATGCCGTGTACGGATGGGCGGGCGACTTTCGAACCGCAAGGGCCTGAACCGCCTGGGCGGCGGTCTCTCTGCGCCCTCTCTCACTGACAGGGACCTTGAGGATATCCGTCACGCGGCAGAGCTTGAGCTCGATTACCTTGCGGTGTCTTTCCCGCTCCATGCAGACGACATCCGCGAAGCCCGCCAGCTGGCCCTCGCCGCAGGCAGTACAGCGAGAATCATCGCCAAGATCGAGCGCGCGGAGGTGGTGCAGGACGAAGCCGTTCTCGACGCGATGATCGAAGCCGCCGACGGGATCATGGTGGCACGAGGAGACCTCGGAGTGGAGATCGGGGACGCCGCCCTGATCGGGGCACAAAAGATGCTGATCCGCAAGGCGAGGCGGGCTGACCGGGTGGTGATCACCGCGACCCAGATGATGGAGTCGATGGTGCAGAGCCCGATACCGACGCGTGCAGAAGTTTTCGACGTGGCGAACGCCGTCCTCGACGGCAGCGACGCCGTCATGTTGTCCGCCGAGACCGCCAGCGGGAGATACCCGGTGGAGACGGTAACGGCCATGGCAGGAACCTGTCTGGGAGCAGAGACGTGGCCAGAGGTACGCCGCTCCGGTCACCGCGCTGACCGCGAGTTCCAGCGCGTCGACGAGACCATTGCGATGGCCGCTGTCTATGCCGCCAATCATCTCGCAGGTGTGGCCGGCATGGTCTGCCTCACCGAATCCGGCGGAACAGCGCTCAGGATGTCGAGGATGAGTTCGGGACTTCCGATTTTCGCGCTGAGCAGACACACGGGAACGGTCAGACGGATGAGCCTTTACAGGGGCGTGCGACCGTTTGTCTTCGACTACACGGTGTTCCCCGCCGCAGAAGCCGCGGGCGAGGCCGTCGCGGAACTCAGGCGCAGGGGGCTCGTGGCACCGGGCGATCGGCTGATCCTGACCCGTGGAGATCTCCTGGGTGTAGGGGGATCAACGACCACGCTGAAGATCGTGGAAGCCTGAGATTCAGCGTGCGGCAGGGGACGCGATCGCTGCGTTGTCCCGTCCCAGATTCTTCGAAAGATACAGGGCAGCATCGGCGCGCAGCAGCAAACCCTCGGGATCCTCGCTGCCATGGGGATCGAATTCCGCAACACCGCCGCTCATGGTGACTTCGATCCTGGCCGAGGGAAGTGCCATCGGGCGTCGGATCGCGAGGTTCAGCCGGTTGTACAGGGCAATGGCATCCAATGCCATCACGCCCGGCAACAGCAGTGCGAACTCCTCTCCTCCGATCCTGAAGATATCGCGCGGAGGACTGCGCTCGGCGCGCAGGCAGTCCGCGATGCGGGTGAGCACAGCGTCCCCCACGGGATGCCCCCAGGTATCGTTCACGTCCTTGAAGCGATCGGCGTCGAGCACCAGCAGGCTAAGAGGGGTGAGTCGCTCCCGCGCGGACGCAACCGCTTGGGCAAGCCGGATATCGAAACTGCGCCGGTTCCCCAGCCGGGTGAGCGCGTCTGTACTCGACTCCAGTGCCAGGGCATCAAGCGCCTTCCCAATCCGTCGACGCAGCCAGTAGACAAGCACCATGATGCCAAACACCAGCATCCCGTCCACCGCAGCCGCGACACGCAACAGGTTCTCCTGCCTGTGGCGGAACTCCTCGGCGTAGAGAGACTCCTCGTAGTCCATGCCGAGGATGGCGACCACGGCACCCGAGGAATCGCGGATCGGAGCGGAGACGCTGCGCATCGGCCGACGCGAGCCACCGGCATCGTAGGCACCCTTGTCGACATAGGCGTGTCCTGCCATCAGTGCCGGGATCATGTCCGGCTCGTTCGCGAGGTCGAAATCGAGAATCTCGTTCAGATAACTCGGAGGGTCGGTAGGACGCAGCAACGCCGGGGAGCGGGCTGCATCGAGAATGACATACAAACCGCCGTCCCGGTGACGCAGGGTGTACAGCGCATGAATGGCAGGCACGCCGTTCTGGATCCTGACGAGGATGTCCTGCAGCCTGGCATGAAGCTCGCCAGACTCCTGCTCTCTCGTGATCAGCGTCTCGTGCAGATCACCATCGATACGCGCGGCGATCACGCTGGCAAGCTCCATCAGATGATGGTCGAACTGCTCCTTGGCCCTCTCCGTGCCCAGCCGCAGCACAGGCAACGACAGCGACACAATGAGCAGTCCGAAAACCAGACCCGCCTGAATGGCCAGCAGCAACGGCGGTTGCAGCAAGAGGCGCCGCAAAAGCCCTGTATCCGCGCGCAGGAGCCAGGGAGTGTTCATGACCCGGCTTCCTCCGGCGCGAACTCGCAGCGATCTCTCCCTGAGCGCTTGGCGCTGTAGAGCGCGCGATCCGCGCGCAGCATGAGCGTATCGGCGTCCTCTCCGGGCCGCACAGACGCTATGCCCGCGCTCACCGAGAGCTCGAGCCCGATGTCTCCTCGCTCGTCAAGGGGGCGGCGGATGACGCCCGCAATACGCTCGAACAGCACTTTCGCTTGCGCAGCATCGGTGCCCGGCAGGACGAGGGCGAACTCCTCACCGCCGATGCGACAGACAATATCCTCGCTGCGTGCACACTGCTGCAGCGCATCGGCAACGACCACCAGCACACGATCACCACCCGCGTGGCCGAAAGCATCGTTGATGGATTTGAACCGGTCGACATCAACCATCAGCAGGCCGAGCGGCCTACCGGTACGGTGGGCAAGGTCGACGTGAACCGCAAGGCTGCGGCTGAGGTGCCTGCGGTTGAAGAGGCCCGTCAGCGCATCCCGGACGGTTTCCTCCCGCAAGGCCGCGAGAATCAGCCCGAGCTGCTGGCGCAGGACCCAGACAAAGACCCCGAGTAGCGATGCTACGAGCGCGAGCAAGGCCACCCCAGGCAAGGCAAGATCGCGCGACCATCGGCGGGCGATGTCACGCAATTCGCCGTCTGCGAAGTCAAGACCGAGCATGCCCACGACCCTGCCGTCCGAAAGGCGCATGGGCACATAGATGCCTCGCAGCCGGACTCCGCCCTCGATGAAACTCTCGGCGTCGATCCAGGGAGCGCCGGAGAGCACCGTGGCAACCAGCCCGGGTTCGATCGTATCCATCAGGACGGGTTGCGCCACGCGTGTCACGGCTGTCGCGCGATCCCGCAGGGACTGGATCGCGCTTTGGGCGGTATCCAGCACGTAAACCATGTCACCGCCGGCATCGATACGCTTTGTGTAGACGCCACTCACTTCGTGCATCGCAAGGTGCATCTGCTCGAGGGGAGCAAGGAGGCGTTTGTATTCCTCGGACCCTGTCTGGGAGTCGGACACCAGACGCTCGTGCGCATCCATGTCGACCTGGCTGGCAAGGGCAAGCGCAAGTTCCACCATGGCCGCGTCCGAACGGCGCTGGAACGCATCCAGGACGGATTGCAGCATCCACACGGTAAGAACCACGAAAAAGCACAGGTAGAGCACCGACACCAGAGCGCCCAGACGCCGGGGGGAAAGCCCCAGAACCGGCCCGAGTTCAGCGCGGTCGCGAAGGATGGTTTCGGCTCGGGCCCTCATCGACTCTCCTCAGGACACCACGACGACGCGATCACGGCCGTTGCGCTTCGCCTCGTAGAGCGCCCGATCCGCGAGCTGGAGGATTTCTTCGGGCCGGATGTCTTTGCCGCTCATCGTCGCGATACCACCGCTGATCGTGATGGATCGTTCGCCACCGTCGATCAGCATGGGCATGCGGATAGCCGCACTCATGCGCGTGTAGGCGGCCTCCCCTTCCTGGCGGCCGATGCCCGGCATGAGCAGGGCGAACTCCTCTCCGCCGATGCGACAACACACATCACCCTCGCGCACCTCGGCGCGCAGACGTTCGCCGAGCCGCCTCAACACTTCATCACCGGCGGGATGCCCCAGCTCGTCGTTGACGCGCTTGAAATGATCGATATCGAACACGAGCAAGGTGAAGGGGGTTCCCGATCGCCGCGCCTGAGCCATTTCGGCACCCAGAGCACGGTTGAAAAAGGCGCGGTTGCCAAGCCCGGTCATGGCATCCGTAATGCTTTCACGCTCCAGCCGGGAAATCGCCTCCAGAAGGCCACCATGAAGCCGTGCGGTGATGAATCCCGCAAGCACTGCAAGGCCCAGGCACACGGCTGCCCCTGCTCGGACGATGAAGCGGAAGCCCTGCTGTTCGGCGGCGAACGCACCTTGGTCCACGTCGAGCGCGATAATACCGACGATGTTCCCCCGAGAATCGCGCAGCGGCGCATTCACGGAGCGCAGGGACTTGCCACCCCAGTAGTAACCACCACCGTCGACGTGGATGCCGCCGGACATGACTGTCGGCAGGAGTTCTGGTTCATCTTCCTCGCGAAATTCAAGAGTGGGATCCATCACGCGCGCCACCTGGCGCTTGTCCCTTTCAAGCGTGAGGCGCGGTGACGCCGCGGTGTCGAGCACATAAAACAGGCGCCCATCGAGAAACCGCATGGTGTAGATCCACTGGATCTCGGGGAGCAAGTTGTGAAAGTCGACAAGGCGGGCAATGGTCTGTTCGTAGAGCGGGGAACCTGTGTCGGCGGGATTGCGGAGCTTCTCGTGGGCGTCCACGTCCACAAGCAGGAGCGCGGCGGCAGCCAAGCCACGCAGACGCCCTTCCGCGACCCTTTCGTGCTGCAGGTTGCCGAAGTGCGACAGCAGGGCGAGAAGGGTGCCACTGACCAGGAAAAACACGAGTGAGACGGCAATACCACTGGCAAGCGG
>Ga0315902_10009641_pt1 | contig 12889 bp, 9 predicted proteins | sample LakEriMetagenome_9_FD_203523 | JGI IMG/M metagenome (GOLD analysis project Ga0315902, IMG submission 203523) | Freshwater fungal communities from buoy surface, Lake Erie, Ohio, United States - Buoy 12 MA117 | ecosystem: Environmental > Aquatic > Freshwater > Lake > Lake biofilm | place: USA... | reverse complement strand
TTTTCAGTCGTTCGCTCATACCAACTGAGCTACTCAGCCGCGACCCAGACGGGACTTGAACCCGCGACCTCCGCCGTGACAGGGCGGCGCGCTAACCAACTGCGCTACTGGGCCTTACCTTCAAAGCTAGAAAAAGATATAACTCTGACGCGTCCCCAACGGGATTTGAACCCGTGTTAACGCCGTGAAAGGGCGACGTCCTAGGCCACTAGACGATGGGGACCTGAAGGAGAAGGGTATCTCAGATTACAAACCACTATCGACACGGAGCAACCCGACCTCCCCCGCTGTAATCTCTGTTAAGTGGAACGCAAAACTATGCCAATTTACTCCTATAACATGACGCTCACAGAGTCCGAATTCCTTCAAAGAGAATTAAGTTTAACTCTCACAGAAATTGACGAGAATATAAAAAATATCCTGGAGACGGAACCTGTATTTGCTATCGCTACCTGCGATCCTGAAGAAATTGAAGGAATCTTAATCAAGTGCAAAGACCATTCAGCTTTAGTTTTTTTCTTTGGAAATGAAACCTATGATGTTTCTCAGATTATGTGGCTGAATAAGTACTCAAACAAAATAAAATTTGCATATATCTATAATTATCCAAGAAAAACATCATTTTTTATCACCCTTAGATGTCTGCTTGGTGCTATTTATGACGGAGGATTTAGATATTGGGAAAGAGATCGTAACATTGTTCGCAATTTCAAAAACGGAATCGATTTAATGAGACGTACAAGGAGAATAAAACCAATATTTGAATTTTCAGATTTTCCTCAGGGGTACAGCAAGCGATTCATTGAGGAGCTAATCAACGAGAAGTTGATAAGTGACAAAGAGTCATTACTTGATCGAGCTCCTATATTTAATGATTCTAAGAAGCAAGTAATTTGCTTCACTGGACAATCTGGCTCATGGTGTAGAACACTCGCCATATCAGTATTGAAGAAATATGATCCAACATTCAGCCCCTCCTATACTCAAGGATGGGGTGGATCTAATCAAGGAAACAATAATACTTATGTTAAAGGTCTGGCTTCTAGTAAGTTTGCACTTAATCCGCCAGGAAATTTAACCAACCGCACACACAGATATTTAGAGTCGTTAATTATGAATTCCTTACCAATAATGCCTCCTTCAACACTTCAAGATCCTCATCTGTGGGGAGTATGGAGTGAGTATCAGGCAGTCAAAAGATTTTCATGGAAAAAACAATTGAAGTATTCTAATCAACTTAAGGAAAATCAGAGGGTAGATATAATTTTTAAAGCATTGGAAGTTGAAAAAGACAAGATAAATGCAATAAATAAAAATCTAAATAAACTGCTCCTAGACATTGGAATCTAAATTGATAGGCTCACAAATTTTAGTCCCAACGAAAAAAAATATACTAAAGGCCGCAGAAAGCTTGATTTTAGGCAACCTTGTTGCATTTCCAACCGAAACTGTTTACGGGTTAGGTGCAAGTGCCACTAACGAAAAAGGTGTTAGTCGAATATATGAAGTTAAGAGCAGGCCTAAAAATCATCCTTTAATTGTGCATATATCAAGTTTCTCAAAATTACCTATGTGGGCTAAAGAAATCCCAAATTATGCATTGGATTTAGCTAATGAATTTTGGCCTGGACCAATGACTTTAATCTTAAGAAGGACAGATATTGCAAAGGATTTTGTAACTGGCGGGCAAGATACGGTAGGTTTACGCATTCCCAACAATGAAATAGCACTTCGCTTATTGGGAGAGTTTGAAAATGCAGGCGGGTTCGGTATAGCAGCTCCTAGCGCAAATCGTTTCGGTGCAGTATCTCCTACCTCAGCATCTCATGTAATTGCAGAGTTACATGATAATTTAAATCACACAGACTTGGTGATCGACGGGGGAAATGCTGAAATTGGAATTGAGTCGACAATTATTGACTGCACTGGTTGCGGACCAAAAATCCTAAGACCAGGCGCAATCACTAAAGAGAGCATCGCTACTATGATGCCACATTTGATGAAAATTTCGGAAAATATAAACGAGATTAGATTTCCCGGCCAATTTAAATCACATTACTCACCAAAAGCAAAAGTTGAATTAGATGTAACACCACTACCTGGTGATGGAATGATTGGTTTAATGTCAATTACGACACCAGATGGAGTTTTAAGATTAGCATGCCCTCTTGATTTAGAAGAGTACGCGCAGCAATTATATGGTGCGTTCAGGAAGGCGGACGATATTGGTCTAAAACGGGTAGTTGCGATAGCGCCAGAACGAAAAGGTCTTGGAGTCGCAATTTGCGACCGGCTAAGAAAGGCAGCGTCAGATTGAGTTAAAAATACCCCTATACTCCGACTTTACTAGAAAAATGGTTTTAAATTAGGGCCTTTAGCTCAGTCGGTAGAGCAACGGACTTTTAATCCGTGGGTCGTCGGTTCGATCCCGACAGGGCCCACAATTTTTAACATAGTCAATTGTTAGACAGGAGATAGTAAGTGAACCATAATCCAAAACCTTGTGTTATTGGTCTTGGAAAACTGGGCCTACCGCTGGCCGCGGTTCTAGCAAGCGCGGGTTTCAGAACAAAGGGAATCGACAAAAACGAAAATCTAATTAACTCAATTGTTGAAGATAAATTTCAATCACCCGAACCTGAATTAAATTTACTTTTACGTACATATTCAGATAATTTAAGTTTTAGCACTAAATTTAGAGATGTTAGCGAATGCAGTATTTTTTTTGTAATTGTACCCACCCCAAGCAAAACAGATGGCAGTTTTGATAATTCATTTTTAATTTCAGCGATTTCAGAGTTGTTAACCTGCTGGGAGGACTCAATAGGTGAGAAAACAATAGTTATTGTAAGCACTGTTATGCCTGGTTCATGTAGTCAAGTGTTTATTCCAATGATTCGCCAATGGGAAATCGTTAATGGAAATAAGTTAAAAGTAGGATTGCTATACTCGCCTGAATTTATCGCCCTTGGAAGTGTTGTGCATAACCTAAAAAACCCTGACATGACCCTAATTGGAAGTGAAAATTCAGAAGCTTGCCATGAGTTTTTAATTATTATGAACCAAGTCACTCAGGGTAAGCCAAAAAATCAAATTTTAAGTTTGACTGAGGCAGAAATTGTTAAGCTAATGGTTAACTGCTATGTGACAATGAAAATATCTTTTGCAAATTTTATTGGAGAGTTGACGTCGTTAATACCCGGCACAAATAAACATTTAATTGCGGAGGCTTTGGGTATGGATACGAGAATTGGCGGAAAATATTTGCGCCCAGGCTTTGGGTTTGCTGGGCCCTGTTTTCCTCGCGACAACAAGGCGCTAATTGCTCTTGCAAAACAATTTAATCTTAATCCAAGTTTGGCCCTTGCTACGGACGAGATAAATGATAGGCAACCTAGTCAGATTTTTAACCAAATAATTGACAAGCACCCGAACGCAAAACGCATTGGAATTGCAGGAATTTCCTATAAGCCGGATACATCGGTGACAGAAGAAAGTCAAACTTTGAAACTGGCCAGCCTAGTCAAATCAAAAGGCTATGAGGTTGCTTTGTACGATTCACTTTTTGCTGACAATGAAATAAACGGAGTAAAAATTGTTGCTTCAGCAGCTGAAATCCTGAATTATGATGTCATTGTTGTGCCTAAAGAATTTGAAAAACTGTTCAAACTTGAAGAAATTCAGGGTAAAAATATTTTAATAGTTTAACTCTTTAGCGATCCAATCAAATGTTTCCTTGATTCCGATCCGGAATTTTACAGACGGCTCCCATGATAACACTTTTCTACATTCAGAGTTATCTGAGCTTCTCCCCCTAACCCCTTGCGGAGCTTTCAGATCGTGAGTAAATTTGAACTTTTCATATGGTAAGCCAGCAATTTCAATAATAGCTTTATACAGTTCATTTATCGATATCATTTCTGAGCTACCAATATTCAATGGCATTGAGTAATTTGAATTCATTAATCTAATAGTGCCTTCAATACAGTCTGTAATGTATGTGAAAGACCTAAGCTGATGACCATCTCCCCAAATATTAATTTCATAACTGCCACTCTTTACGGCCTCTATAATTTTTCGGCATGCAGCCGCAGGCACCTTCTCTCGACCACCTACATAGGTGCCTCTGGGTCCATAAACATTGTGATACCTAGCAACTCGAGTTTGAATTTCGAAATCTTCCTGAAAATGTCGACACATTCTTTCACTGAATAGTTTTTCCCATCCGTAGCCGTCCTCAGGATCAGCTGGGTAGGCATCTGATTCTTTAAGCGGTGATATATCCAAAGTGTCTTGATGAAAACTTGCGTATACGCAAGCCGAAGAGGCGAAAAAAAATTTTTCAACCCCATTTGTTCGAGCTGCTTGTAAAAGATGGGTATTGATTAAAACCGACTCCATACACTTTGCTTTATTATTCTCAATAAATCCCATACCGCCCATGTCTGCAGCCAAATTGTATATTTGTCCCACACCTTTTGAATACAAATCTGCGTTTTCGAGTAAGCTCAAATCCGCGGTATGGTTTTCAACTTTTTCGATTAATTGGTACCAATTCTGAGTAGGTTTTATGTCAACAGCGACTACCTCATGGCCTAGCCCTGCCAACTGCCTCGTGAGATGGCCACCTATAAATCCACCGGCCCCGGTTACAAGCGTTTTCACTTTTCTCCCAACTTTCTAGAAAACAAAGTTACCATAAAATTCAATTTAAAAATAAGCAATTCAAGGCAAGACTTATCGATATAAAGTTGATTCATTCTGGAATTATCAGCCGCAAGGTGATTGATTAGTGGTAAAACTCATTTGTCTAAGAGCGTTTGCTAAAAAACCAATACTAAGTAAATTCAATTAGATTTTAATGTCATATTTGAGCCTGGCTTGAAATTTGCTAATCTATAAAATTGTTTTAGTTAACGCAAGATTGCACAATTTTAAATAGCAGTTAAACGTTTTTGAATAAAACAGCGAACTAAATTACAACAAGCTTACAATAAAACAAGTCAAGTTATTACTAGTCATAAACTTTAGATTAATGCTAATCAAGTATCAATAAGTGCACATAAAATTGGTTTATTGTGTATAGTTTAGTTATGGTGTCGGACATCAAAGCCTTAAGTATTTTTGTGATTCACTATTCAAAACTTACTAACCGAAAGAAAAATCTCACCAGCGCTTTACTGAGAGCCGGAATCTCCACCACATGGATCACAGAGAGCGATCACCACGTGTTCAAGAAATCGGATTCAAGTGTGTGCAAAATATTTGGAATTTCAGCAAAGATTGTTGGAATGGATCTGGGTATAAACTCTAGATCACTTGTTTATTCACGGAGAACAGCGCGTTGGCAAGGATACATTTTGTACTTGCGAAGTTTTATTTCGAAACGACCAAACACCTTAACTACGGGATCTCTACCAGAACGCAAAACCCTTCCTAATGCTTGGTTGGAATTACAAGACATGCATTTAACTGCACTTTTTATGGGAGTAGCTTCAACATCTAAATGGATTCTAGTTCTAGAAGATGATGCGGTGCCAACTCAAAAAGCCTTTGAAAAATTGGAATCTATAGTCCAAGAGGTAAAACCCAACAATGTTTGGATAAATTTAAATGATGGAGCTGGTTTAAAACGAACAAGCAGTGATCAACAACCTAATGAACTTGGATTGTTTAGAGTGCGTCCCGCGGCCACCCGATGTGCAACCGCCTATCTAGTTTCAGCGGATTTAGCCAGGGGCTTACTAAATCTTGTTGAAGAATTCGGCATGCCTGATTGGCTTCCGATTGACTTAGCCTACCAAGCAGCTTTTCGAAGACTCAAGTGCAGAGCCTATTGGCAGGAACCGGTGATCTTCGTGCAAGGTTCAGAAGGTGGGCAATACCAAAGCAATTTTCACAGGGACTGATGTCGATATTCCAGGCTTGTTCAAAACGAACCAAACCTGTCCATTCGACCTAAAGCCCATTTCGTACCTAGATTCACATTAATCCTCGAACTTTTTCACCCCCCCAGGGCAACATTTGCCCCCCTTCGGTGTCTTACTTAATAGAGGGGTCAAGACGTTGGCTCAGCTGAAAGCGGGAAATCAAAGTGTCACTTCATAAGAAGGCTCAGGCCCCAGTGAACGTTGCTGCGTGGTCTGTTTCTGATTTATCCGCCCTGTATACCCAAAACCGCTCATCACTCATCGCGCAAGCCCGCCGAATTCTTCGAAGCGATGCTGATGCTGCAGAGGTGGTCCAAGATGCCTTTCTTAAATTTATCTTGGCAGCCCCAGAGTTGGATTCCGCAGACCGTGCTATGGCATATCTTCGAACCACAGTGAATAACTTATGCCTAAATGTAATCCGCGCAACTGGATCACGTCCCAACCTGGTTGCAATTGATTCAGATGCCACACAGGAGCGATTGGATGAGCTTGCTGCCCAAAGCCATATCCCAATGGATGCAACACTTGCAGCAGCTGAGGATGCATCAATTATCCGTGAAGCGCTATCTCGTTTATCAGAAACTCAACGCACCGCCCTTGTGATGTGGGAGGTTGAGGGTCGTACAACTAAAGAAATCGCAAAGGCGATCGGAACTAGTGAGAAAAATGTTCGACATGTTGTGCAGCGCGCTCGCGCCTCTTTTGTTCGAGTTCTCTCAGAGTGGATAGTAGATGAAAAAAGTGGTGCAACAGCACTTGATGCTCTCTCTACAACATATAAAAAGGCAGCACAGCTTGCTCAAAAATCTTCAAAGGTTGCACTTTCTTTACTTATAGTGATGGTTGCATTTCTAGGTTTTAATTCAGTTACAGGAAGTGAGTTCAATACTCCAAATGTAATTTCAAACTTTACTCAAGAGGCACCGGCTACCAGCGGTAATAATGAATCAACGATTTCACCTACTCCTTCCACAGATGAGGCTGAAGCAAGTAGTAATAAGAGTGTTATCGACAACTCAATGATTAATTCCCGAGCTCTCTCATCTATGTTTGCAGGTCTTTCAGATGATGGTATTCCAACTGGTTTTACAGTTTCAGATTTATCTGGTCAGGTAGGTCCACTTCTGGTGACATCTCCATCCACTATTTTAAACCCAGATGGTTACGAACTAGTTTCTTATGCTCAATCACAGGGCGATGAATCAATCAACATTTTGTTATCACAGACAATAACAGTCGACGGCGCTGGAACCTCCTACATTGCCTCTCCTTCAATCAGCATTGCTGGCAATTGGTATCCACTGACTTTGAATAAAACCCTATTCAAGTCCCAACGGCTAGCTAACGGTAATTACCTGCTGGTAGCGACCTTGTCAGTCAATTCCACTGTGGAAACTGAGGTTTTCCTCAATACTAAGGTCGGCAAAGATATCGATATGATTCCAAATGAGATTACTACCCGTATAATCATGGACTCTAGCAAGAGCCAAATTCTTGCTCAGGCTATCAATATTTCAGCTAACGGGGTCAATTAAATGATTCCCAACATACAGGTTTCTCCTGTGATCCGGATATCACAGGGGGAAAGAGATGCGTCAGCACGTGCGACTCATCTCGAAGCCGCCTTTGAGAAATACTCAAAGACGACTATCGAAAGGAAATAAATGTCTACAACGACAAACTTCAAGCGCATTGCGCTTGTTGCTGTTGCAGCGTTGGGTCTGGGAGTACTTAGCTCAGTTCCTGCGCAAGCAGTAATCAACGCAGATAGTTTGACTGTATCGTCAGCTACTGCAAGTCAAACAACTGCTGAAACCTTCACGGCCACTTCAGCTACCACTACAATGTCGTTCTTGGGAGCAACGAATGATTCAGTAACTCTTACTGCATCACTGGTAAGTGGTCCATCAGCGGCATTCCCATCACTTCGCTTGGTAGAAACCTCATCGGCTCTTGTTGATTCAAACGTAATCACAGGTGCTGCAGGTGCTCGTACAGTTGGGTATGCAACTGCTGGAAACACAGCTGCATTAATTTATTCAACATCTGCAGGCGCAGCGGTATCCTCAGCTAAATTTGCTGTGTACCTAAGCCAAGCAAATGATAAGACAACAGCTCCAACAACAGTTGGTACATACGTAGTTAAGTTAACACCAGCTGCAGTCGGTGTTGGTCCACTTGTTGCCGCAACGGCTCAAACAATCACCATTACAGTTACACAAGCAGCTGCTTTAGATACCAAAATCTCTGCAGCAAAGACCACTGCTTATATGCAAACAGGCGTTATTGACGCTGCCCTCGCAGCCCAGGACTCTGTAGTTGTTGCATTAAAAACTGCTGACAATGATGATCCTGTGGCAAATATCTATGTAACACAGTTAAATGCTGCTGGTGCAGCTGCGACCGAGTCTATTACTGCAACAATTACTGGTGCGGGTATTCTGGGATCACACGGCACACTAGGTAGCGCAGTTGCTACCGGACGCTCTCTGAGCGTAAAAAAAGCTGATTACATTGAGGTATTCGCAGATGGAAACTCAGGAACAGGAACAATTACACTGACTGGTGCTACCAGTGGAGTTTTGTTTGCAACCAAAACTGTAACCTTCAGCGATACTGTAGCGACTAAGTATGCAGCTCCTACTATTGCTGCAACTGATTCCTCAGTTATAGCGGTTGCTGGAACTACAAAGGTTTCAGTTCTTGCTCAGGATGCATCAAGTAATTTAGTGACCGGCCTGACAGGCGGAACTGATTACTATGCATTCTCATCTGACACCAAAATTGCAACCGTCGCAACATACTCATTCTCAGCGACAACTGGATATGGCGTAATTGTGACTGGCGTAGCTGCTGGCGAGGCTGAAATTTCCTTTGGAAATGCATCAACTCTTGCTGCATCCACAATAAAATCTGCGGCTATAAAGGTGCGTGTTGGATCAGCAACACCTAGCAACGTAACTGTGACAACAGACAAAGCAACATATGTTCCAGGCGAGAAAATCACAATGACTGTGACAATTCTTGACTCAACTGGTAAGGCTGTTGTCGGAGGAACCTCCTATGCCAATATTTTCACCGCAACAGGAGTTACTGCATCTATCAATCTACAATCAGGAACTTTGCCAGCAAGCACTATTTCTGATTACTCAAATACCACCAATACAAAGACATTTACTTTGTATGCTCCTGTGACACCTGGAAATCTAGTGTTCTCCTACACAGGCGGAACAGCTCTTGCAACTGCAAATCAGGTTGCTAGAACTGTTTCAGTAACAGTTACCGATTCAGGTGCTGCAGCTCTAGCAGCAGTTAATGCATTGGCTACAACTGTTGCTTCACTTCGTACCCTGATTGTTACATTGACAAACTTGGTACTAAAGATTCAGAAGAAGGTAAAAGCCTAATAAGCTAGTATCGTAAGCTGATCTAAATGAGGGTCCAATTCCTAGAAATAGGGGTTGGACCCTCCTCATTAGATAGCATTGACCAGTGAGGACGGTTGCAACCAGCGTCAAGCCATATGATCGAAAGGTTATTTGGTGGGTTGGTGTTTTTTTACTGCTAGTTACATCATATTTTAACTCTAAAACTCAAGATCCATTTAATTCACCCAAGTTCTGGGTTTTACTATTAGGAGCATCCTGGTTACTTGGCTACCTAATCTCATTTCGTAAGAAATCAAACTTTTTAAACAATAGGAGTATACGGCTCAGCCAGGTTTTACTTTTATTTTTTATAGGCGCATCAACTCTCTCGCTTTTAGCAGCTGATAACAAACAGATAGCGTTCTTTGGGGATAATATGCGTAAAAATGGTTATCTAACATACCTGGCACTAGCAATATTTTTTTTGGCGATAGCAGGGTTTATTAATACCAGCAACGTAATTGTCCTCTACCAATTCATTCTATTGAGCGCATATGTAGTTGGTGGCTATGGCCTGTTGCAGATGAGTGGAAATGATTTTATCAATTGGTCAGCCTCTGGAATGTCATTATTTTCAACCTTGGGTAATTCAAATTTTGCTGGCTCTGCCATGGCAATCTTGGCAATTCTATCTTTAGGAGGGGCCTATATTGGCCGAAAAAACCCAATCATACTATGGCTTTCCCTGATAGCATTTGTAATTTTATCAATAACAATTTTTCCAACAAATGCAAGACAAGGATTATTGCTTTTAACCTTCGGAGTAATCTCTTTACTACTGGTATTGCTCTATAACTTTAGTAAGAGATTGGGTTTGGTAGGGCTAGCGTTTGCAGCACTTGGCTTCACAGTTTCAATTCTAGGAATGCTTCAAATCGGTCCGCTTCAGCGATTTTTGTATAAGGACTCAGTATCAGTAAGAGGGTATTACTGGCGGGCTGGCATTGAAATGTTTCGGGACAATCCATTATTTGGGGTTGGATTGGATAACTATGGCTCATTTTTCAAGGAGTATCGAGAGGTGGGGTACCCACTTAAATATGGTTACAGCCTGACTAGCACAAATGCACATAATGTATTTATTCAACACTTTGCAACAGGTGGAATTTTTGTCGGGACCATTTATTTAATTTTGACTGCAGTTATTTTTTGGCGCGGAGTAATTTCTCTGCGTAAGTTTGAAAAGGATGAGCGTGTATTACGCGCAGTATTTTTCATAGCTTGGCTTGCATTTCAAGCTCAATCACTAATCTCAATTGACAATATTGGAATCAGTATATGGGGCTGGGTCTTAGGCGGGGTAGTTGTTGGTATGTCTGTTGTGCCAACTAATGATCCGATAAGCAACCAGCAGGTTAAGCGAGAAAATCGAGTAAGAAAGAGTCAGATGGGTTTACTACAACCAATGATCTCAACATCTCTTACTGCACTTACCTTAGTTTTAGTTGTATTTTTATATCGCGCAGACTCTGCCATGTTTAAGCAACGGGCTGCATATAATCCAGCAGCCCCTGCCCAAAAAGATATTTTTTACCAATTAGCCCAAAAAACTGTCAATGCACCATTACAAGATTTGCAGTATAAGGTGATGACTGCTACATATCTTCATGGTATGGGCTTTCAGCAAGAGGCATTGAATTTACTTGAGCAGTTGCACTTTGAAGATCCATACAATTTAGATGCCCTGACATTTTTAGCAAGTTATTATGAAAATCTTGGCCAGGTTGATAAAGCGCTAGTTTCGCGTGAAAAGATTGCTACGTTAGATCCTTGGAATGCCAGCAACTATCTGCAGATAGCATTTAATTACAAGTTCTTGGGTAATAAGGTTGGGCAGCAAAATTACCTAAACAAAGTGCTCTCCTTCGCCGCTGCCGACCCAATGGTTATTAAGGCTGTTCCTGAACTTACTTTACAAAGCTAAGATGACAGCTAAAGTAATTATCTTTGGGCAAGGCTATGTCGGATTGCCACTCGCAATCGCTGCCGCTCAAAGTGGCTTTGATGTCATTGGTTTTGATACTGATCCCAACAAAGTCTCACAGTTAGCCAAGGGCCGCTCTCCAATTGAGGATATCTCAGATAAGCAAATAAGTGATGTTGCTCAATCTGGTAGATACAAAGTTACAAGTAATGCTGCCTTTGAAGAAGATATAAAGGTGATCTGTATTTGTGTCCCGACACCATTAGGAAGTGATCATAAACCAGATTTAAGTGCATTAGAGCAAGCAATAACTACTGTGGGCAAAAGCTTAAAACCAAGCATGCTGGTGATTGTTGAATCAACAATCTCACCTGGCACTACAAGGAAAGTATTATTGCCAATTTTGATTGAAACCTCTGGATTATCTGAAGAGGAGTTTTACCTAGCCTACTCTCCAGAGCGAATTGATCCATTAAATAAAGAGTGGAACATCAAAAATACTCCAAAGTTAGTTGCAGGTTTAACCAATCAGGCAGCAATACTGGCCAAGGATTTTTATTCAAAGTTTGTTAATCAGGTAGTTATCTGCCCAACATTGGAGGTAGCTGAAACTGCAAAATTACTTGAGAACTCTTATCGGTTAGTGAATATCTCATTTATCAATGAGATATCAATGTTTTGCCAGAAGATTGGTGTTGATATAAATGAGGTAGTAAACGCAGCAGCTACCAAGCCATATGGCTTTATGCCCTTTTATCCAAGTGTTGGGGTAGGCGGTCACTGCATTCCGGTTGATCCCATCTATCTATTAGAGGCAGCGAAATCAGCAGGAGCGGCAAGCAGATTTATTGATTTAGCAGATGAGATCAATCAAGCTATGCCTTCATACTTTGTCGAACGGGCCAAGCAGATCATTGGCGGATTAAAGAGTAAGAAGATTTTGATAATAGGTTTATCCTATAAACCAAATGTGGCAGATGTTAGAGAAAGCCCAGTGATTTCCTTAATTGAGCAGCTGCAAAAAGCTGGAGCAGAGGTTTCCTGGCATGATGATTTGGTTAATGGTTGGAACGGGCAAGAAAGCACCACAATTAGTGCAGGCTTTGACTTAGCAATTATTGCCACCCCTCATGATTACTTGGAGTTATCAGCTTTAAAGAATGTGCCAATCCTAAATACTCGGTCATCAATATGAGATACCTGGTTACCGGGGGTGCTGGATTTATTGGCTCACACCTAATTGAAGGCTTGATCAAGCGCTCTGATCAGGTGGTGGTGTTAGATAACCTATCAACTGGTAGCAGGAAGAACTTAAGTAAAGTAGCAGATCAAATCACAGTTCATAATGGCAGTATTTTGGATCAACAATTAGCAGATAAATTAGTAGCAGATTGTGATTATGTAATTCACCTTGCTGCTGCCCTTGGGGTTTTTAACATTGTTAATAAACCGTTAGAGAGTTTAAAGACCAATCTGCAAGGATCTGAGATCATTCTGCAGGCAGCAGATAGATATCGCAAGCCGGTGTTAATTGCCTCAACTAGTGAGATCTATGGCAAAAATGAAAAGGTGCCCTTAAATGAAGAGGATGATCGAATTATTGG
>Ga0315902_10009640_pt1 | contig 12890 bp, 4 predicted proteins | sample LakEriMetagenome_9_FD_203523 | JGI IMG/M metagenome (GOLD analysis project Ga0315902, IMG submission 203523) | Freshwater fungal communities from buoy surface, Lake Erie, Ohio, United States - Buoy 12 MA117 | ecosystem: Environmental > Aquatic > Freshwater > Lake > Lake biofilm | place: USA... | reverse complement strand
TCTAAAGTTTAGGAAACTTCTATTCTATCCGTTGAACTACGAGGCCCTACACCATCCCCTCAACCCCCAAAACACCCCCAAAAATACACCTTTTTAAGAGGGTTTGAACCCAACTGGGGGGGATTTCACCCCATTTGGACCCGGATATTGCATGGTAATTGCACGCTTGTTGCTCGGTTTTGATACGATTGATGCTCGGGGAAAGGGGAGAATTCAATGAGGAGTCCGGACCTCCCTTGACCTTGAGGGGTGCGGACCGGTGGAACCGTTTCAACTGGTTAACTAGGAACAACTCTTACCGGACGCTCTAAACCTGTCTGGAAAATGGGGCACTTACACAGGGATACCGGTGTGACCCTATTTGTCAAAGATGTTGTTACAGGTTGTATCAAGAAATGTTGGAATAAGCCTTCAGAAAGGTCATTTATTACTCTTTTAGATTTGTTTATGTATTTGTTATTTGTTTCGGGTATTTTTGAGAATAACAAATAAATCACCAAGATGAAAACCTATAAAATTTTATTAACCTTTTTTCTGATACTGATTTCCGGTATGGGATTCTCCCAGTCCGTTCCATCTTATGTTCCGACCAATGGACTTGTTGGCTGGTGGGGGTTCAATGGGAACGCTCAGGATGGTTCGGGGAATGGAAACCATGGGACGGTGAATGGTGCAACATTGACGACCGATAGGTTTGGGAATCAGAATGGGGCGTACATTTTTACGCATAACTCAAACATTGATGTTGGAACCCAAATTCTTGGCAGTTCACCTACTGATTTATCATATTCTGTTTGGGTTAATGGTTCTGGGGCATTGATTACTAAACGTCACAGCGACGGAGTGCCTTCTTGGGCCACATTAACAACATACCATTTTTCTTCTGATGCTCGAGGTTACCTTACCAATAGTTGTCAAATAAATAATTCTACTTTTTGGATTCAAGGCTGGAATCACATTGTTGCAACTAAAAGCAACAATGTATTTTCTGTTTATTTAAATGGAACATTTCTTTGCACTTTTTCTGATAGTTATTCACTCAGCTCTAATCAGTCCTTAAAATTCGGATATCACGGGGCATGGTATATGCACTTAAACGGTAAACTTGACGACATCGGAATTTGGAACCGAGCATTAACGCAACAGGAAATCACCAATCTTTATAATTCTCAATCAGGTGTTTACATCCACACCTTAACATCCTGTCTTAGTGACACCACATCGGTCACCATTTCCCATCCGACCTTAACGGGGGTGGCGAATGCCTCACTTCGGATGACCTACAATCCCGATTCGTTGACTTATGTTGGGTTTAATTCGTTGAATCCGGCGTTCAGTGGAATGACCATAAGTGGGGGGAATGGGTCCGTTTTGATGGATTGGAATACTTCAACCAACCAAACCATTGCGGCAGGGAATATGGTGAATTTGAGGTTCAGGGTGAACGGGAATTCCAATATCAACTGGGATACAACCACCATTCCTTGTGAATTCAGTGATGTCAATTTCAATGTTATTTCTCAGACCTATGTCAGTGGGTCCATTACGCAGAACACCCAAAGGTTGACTTGGAACATGGATATTTGTCAGGGTCAGTCTTTTACCTTGGGTAACCAGTCCTATACCACCTCGGGAACTTATCAAGGAAGAAATTTTGGAACGGGAGGTGCGTGCGATACCTTGATAACCCTGAATCTAAATGTAATTCCAACGCAGACCATCCTTCCAGCGGTAACGATATGTTCCAATCAACCCTATTCCTTCAACGGGTTATCGTTGTCCACTTCGGGGACCTATTTGGATACGCTCATCAATTCACTTGGATGTGATTCGATTCTTCAACTCAACCTTACGGTGAATCCAGCCTACAACCTAAACCAAAGCGTTGTGATTTGTACTGGGACCACTTATTCCTTCGGTGGCCAAAGTCTAAGTTCTTCGGGGACCTATTCCCATACCTATACCACCGCAAACGGATGTGATAGTTCGGTTCAATTGAATTTATCCGTTGCAGATTCGGTGAGCATACAATCCTACAACGGCTCCAATGGGTTCTGTCCCGGGGGGAGTCTTCGAATTGGTTTGGTGAACCCCATTCCCAATGTATCCTATCAATGGACCAAGGACGGTTCCGTCATGACGGGTGCCAACTCAGATTCGTTGATGGTTACCCAAAGTGGTGTGTACCGGTTGACCGTTCAGGTCTCGCCAACTTGTAGTGTTACTTCTAATTCAATTAATATTTCGGTTTTGAACTGCAACCGAATTAGCGGGGACCTGAAATACGACAATAACAACCAAACGCCGTTGGCTGGGGTTCCCGTTCACCTCAAAACCCTCCTTGGGAACATGGTGGCAAGCGATACCACCGATGCAACAGGGGGATATGATATGTCGGGTTACAATAACGGAAACTATGTGTTGGATGCCAATGTCAATTATGCATGGGGTGGGGTGAATTCAACGGATGCCTTGCAGGTCACACGATTCTTCACCTCCTTGATTACCCTTAGTCCACTTCGAATTAGGGTGGGGGATGTGAACGGAAGTGGGATAACCAATAGCGGTGATGCGTTGCTCATCAATCGAAGGATTACGGGACTGATTCCGTCTTTCTCGGTGGGGAATTTTGTGAATAATCTACCTTCGGTCTCTGCGAGCGGAAATCCAATCGCTGCCAACCTTCGGGTCTTATCGACCGGAGATGTGAACGGAACGTACAATCCACTTCCATTGGCACCGGCGCTGGTGTTGGATACGGTCTACGGAAACGGGAATGTGGGAACGGCGGTTGTTCGATTCACCACCGCAGGTTCAGGCGTGTTCGAAAGGGGGATTGTTTGGAGTTCTTCACCAAATCCAACCCTCACCTCCAACAAGTCCATAGCTGGTACGGGGGGATTTGGGTTCACGCATTCGTTCAGCTCCATTGACCCCAACAACATTCAATACGCCAGAGCGTATGCCAGAACTTCAGCCGGAGTTTACTACAGTCCCGAAAGGAGTTTCATCCCAATTCCGGGTCTACGTTGTCCCGGTACCCCAACGGTCACCGATATCGATGGGAATACTTACTACACCGTTCAGATTGGGAATCAATGTTGGACTCAGAGTAACTTAAGGACGAGTAGGTATCGGAACGGGGATACAATTCCGACGGGGTTGAACAATTCCCAATGGGGTTCAACGACGTCAGGGTCTTATGCCATTTACAACAACGACCCGGTGAATGATGGTTTGTACGGGAAGTTGTATAACCATTATGCAGTCACAGATAGTAGGGGATTATGTCCTACGGGGTGGCATGTTCCCTCGGATGGTGAGTGGACGGCTCTTGAGAACCAATTGGGAGGGTCAAGTGTCGCTGGAGGTGCGTTGAAGAGTACAGCAATGCAACCCATTCCCGGGGGCTGGGCTTCACCGAACGCTGGGGCTACAAATTCATCTGGTTTCACTGCCCTGCCGGGCGGCGCTCGGACCAACGCCGGAGATTTCGACCACATGTCCTACTACGGACCGTGGTGGTCCTCCTCCATCTTGTCCGAGTCCCTTGCCTGGAACCGCTACCTGTACTTCTACACCAGCCTCATCTACCGCTACCACCTCGACGGCCGTTCTGCCGGCTTCACGGTTCGCTGTCTCAAAAACACCCTCCCTCAAGTCAACACAACATCGGTTACCAACGTGACACCATCAACCGCATTGGTTACTGGCGAAGTCATCTCCGAGGGTGACCAAAATATCGTAAGGGGTTTTTGCTATTCTACCACACCCAATCCAACTATTTCAAATGACACAACCATGAATGGAACGGGTGCAGGAGTTTATTCGGATACCTTACTGAATTTGACCCCTTCGACTACCTATTATGTTCGGGCGTATGCGACAAATAGTGTGGGAACATCATATGGGACTATTTTGGACTTCTATTATTCATTACCATTGCCTCAGCCTTGTCCAGGAACCCCAACAGTAACTGACGTTGATGGGAATATCTACAATACGGTCCAGATTGGGACCCAATGTTGGACTCAGAGTAACTTGAAGGTGAGTAAGTATCGGAATGGGGATAGTATACCCACAGGCTTGGTTAATAGTGCTTGGGAGAACACAACATCTGGCGCATACGCAATTTATAACAATGACCCTACTAATGAGTCGTTTTACGGTAAACTATACAATTGGTACACGGTGATTGATTCAAGGAGTTTGTGTCCTACAGGTTGGCATGTGCCATCGGATGCGGAGTGGAAAAAGTTAGTGTTGTATTTAGATGCAAATGCAGACACCAATTGTTTAAGTTGTTCTAGAAGCAATTATGCTGGCGGATTTATGAAGAGTACTGGGAACGAATGGGGTCAACCAAATGTTGGAGCTGTAAATATTAGCGGATTTACTGCATTACCATCAGGTTATTATGATAGTCTTAGTTTTAGTAGTAATTCAGGTATTTTTGGTTATTGGTGGTCAAATGACATAAGCTCTAATCAATTAGCAAGCATGATTCAAATTGGCATGTATAGCTCCAATTTTTTTAATTTTTTATTTACAAAAAATTGGGGTTTTTCCGTTCGCTGTCTCAAAAACACCCTCCCCCAAGTCAACACCACCTCGGTTACCAATGTGACACCATCAACTGCATTGGTCACAGGCGAGGTCATTTCTGAGGGAGGTGACCAAAACACAACCAGAGGAATTTGTTATTCCACCTCACCCAATCCAACTATTTCAAATATCACAACCATGAATGGAACGGGTATTGGAGTTTATTCGGTAACATTGCAAAACCTGACCCCATCGACTACTTACTATGTCAGAGCTTATGCCACAAATAGTGTCGGGACTTCATATGGAAGTGAATTGAGTTTTACGACAGATTCATTACCCGGTGTTCGTTGTCCTGGTACCCCTACCGTTACCGATATTGACGGAAACGTATATAACACTGTTCAGGTTGTGAACCAGTGTTGGACGCAGAGTAATTTGAAGACCAGTAGATATCGCAACGGAGACGCGATTCCGACGGGGCTTTCAGATGCTCAATGGGGTTCAACTTCATCGGGTGCGTATGCCATTTACAATAACGACCCGGTGAATGACAACTTATACGGAAAACTATACAACTGGTATGCAGTGAATGATTCAAGGGGATTATGTCCAACTGGATGGCACGTTCCATCGGATGGGGAGTGGACGACTCTTGCGAACCACTTGGGGGGTTCAAGTGTGGCTGGAGGTTCCCTGAAGAGCACAGCAACTCAACCTGCCCCTGGTGGCTGGAATGCGCCAAACACGGGAGCCACGAATTCGAGCGGTTTCACTGCTTTTCCTGGTGGGGCGCGGGAACTAGAAGGCACATTTGTTAGTATGGGCTTCCACGGTGCTTGGTGGAATTCAACTGACGCTGGTGGCGGAAGTGCATGGACAAGAGGTACTTATTACCTACATACAGAGCTTTACCGATATGGAGCTGGAATTACTCGTTACAGAGATGGTTTTTCTGTTCGCTGTCTCAAAAACGCCCTCCCCCAAGTAAATACCACCTCTGTTACCAACGTGACCCCATCAACCGTATTGGTCACAGGTGAAGTCAACTCCGATGGAGGTGACCAAAATACTATACGAGGTTTTTGTTATTCCACCACCCCAAGTCCAACTATTTCAAATGACACAACCATGAATGGAACGGGTCTTGGGGTTTACTCGGGAACACTACAGAATCTAACCCCATTGACCACTTATTATGTCAGAGCGTATGCCACGAATAGTCTTGGGACTTCGTATGGGAATGAGGTCAGTTTCACGACTGGGTCAGTCGCTCCAAGCTTTACCTGTGGAACTTCTACGGTATCCGATGTGGACAATAACACGTATAATACTGTACAAATCGGGACGCAGTGCTGGACTCAGAGTAATTTGAAGGTTAGCAAGTATGGTAATGGGGACAATATTCCGACTGGGCTTGTTAACAGTGCCTGGCAGAATACGACTTCTGGGGCGTATGCGATATACAACAACGACCCGGTGAATGATGGATTGTACGGGAAGTTGTACAATCATTATGCGGTTACGGATAGTAGGGGCTTATGCCCTACGGGTTGGCATGTTCCATCGGATGGCGAGTGGACGACTCTTGAGAACCATTTGGGAGGGTCAAGTGTGGCTGGAGGCTCATTGAAGAGTACAGCGATGCAACCCACCCCTGGTGGCTGGTATCCTCCGTACACGGGGGCTACCAATTCTTCTGGCTTCACGGCCCTGCCGGGCGGCCTTAGGGGTAGCGACGGAGATTTCGACTACATGACCAACAACGGTTATTGGTGGTCCTCCTCTGTCATGGCCGGGTCCAGGGCCCGGGGCCGCAAACTGCACGACGACTACAGCTACGTCAGCGGCACCAGCTACTATCGTACCGTTGGCTTTTCGGTTCGTTGTTTAAAAGACTAATGTTCGCAACACAAACTAAGAATTAACCACCCCCATAACCTTCTGAATTCTAGAGGGTGAACATCGGGGAATTCTTTAGATTTCGTTATAGATATACTTCTTTTTGAGGTATTCCATGGATTTTTGGGATTTCTCTTTCTGAAGGAATTGGTTTGTATCCAATCACTGAAAAGAATTCATAAATCTCTGTGTTAAGTAAAGTCAATTCCCCTTCAAATAGCTGGTTCAGGGACCCTCTGGCGTCTTTGGTTTGGAATACCGGCGCCAAGTCATGGGTTGACCAATTTAAATTGACTGGTGGTCACAATTGTGGTGAATTAGGGACTACTGTACCAGGATGGGGTACGGTACCGGAGGAAATTTTTCCCGAGGTGACCGCCCATCGAGTTCCAGGGGGTGTCTTAGGATACCGGTTCGACCCTATTTGTCATGGGTGTTGAGTCTAATATGATGTGGTTGTTGGGGAATACCCTCAATTAAACCCATTTATCACTCATTTAGAGGGGTTTACGGACTTGTAATTAGCATGGTCTATATTTGGGAATATCAACCGAATTCCCATGATGAAAACCTATAAGATTTTATTATCCTTTTTTCTGATTCTGATGTCTGGTATGGGGTTCTCCCAGTCCGTCCCATCCTATGTTCCGACCAATGGGCTGGTTGGATGGTGGGGTTTCAACGGGAATGCTCAAGATGGTTCGGGGAATGGGAATCATGGGATAGTGAATGGCGCAACATCGACGGCCGATAGATTTGGGAATCAGAATGGGGCATATAGTTTTAATGGTTTATCAGATTATATCGAGGTGTCGGACAATAATTCACTTGATTTGACTAATAATTACACATTCAGTGTGTGGGTAAAAATAGTGGACTATTCTTTGAACAATGCAAATGAACCAATGAGAACAATGCTAAGTAAACCACGCAATTCGGGAGGTAGTGGGTATTCATTTAGAGCTATTGAGGGAGTTGATTGGAATTCCGATGGGAATGCTCTTCCTTATTTAAGTGGTTGGAATAATCACTCTGTGAATGGGGGTTTAGAAAGTTTACAGGATAGCCTAAGTCTTAATGTTTGGACAAACTTAGTTTTTTCATATAATGGTTCAATAGCAAAGCTTTATAAAAATAGTCAGTTAGTAAACAGTGCGGCAACTATTTTTTCTTTAATCAATTCAACTGAATCATTCTTTGTTGGTAAAGAATTCCAGGCTTTAAATCCAATAAATAATCGCTGGTTTAAAGGCAAATTAGACGACATCGGGATTTGGAATCGAGCATTAACCCAACAAGAAATCACCAACCTCTACAATTCCCAACTCCCAGCCCAAACCTCCCTTTGTTTGCCGACCATTACAACCTCATCACCCACTTCGGTTGGAGTGGATACTGTCGTGATTGGTGGGGATATTTCCAATGACGGAGGAAGTTCCATCGTTCTTAGGGGTATTTGTTATTCCACATCACCCAATCCTAATATGGGGAACCAGAGGACAGAAGACGGTTCGGGTACCGGGTCGTTCAATGCGGTATTGAGGGGATTGGCTTCATCCACGACGTATTATGCTAGAAGTTATGCCAAAAATTTCAACGGGGTGGTGGTGTATGGGAATGAAGTGATTTTCACGACCAGTGCGTCTCTTCCTGGTGTTCGTTGTCCAGGTGCCCCCACGGTCACTGATATCGATGGGAATATCTATAACACTGTTCAAATCGGCACTCAGTGTTGGACGCAGAGTAATTTGAAGGTTAGTAAGTACAGGAATGGGGATAGTATTACGACGGGTTTAAATAACAGTGCTTGGCAGAATACGATGAGTGGGGCGTATGCTATTTATAACAACGAACAGGTAAATGAAGGTTTGTATGGTAAATTGTATAACCATTATGCGGTCACAGATAGTAGGGGATTATGTCCTACTGGTTGGCATGTTCCATCAGATGGTGAGTTTAATCAAATGATTTTGCATTTAGACCAGAATGCTGATACTTCTTGCATAATATGTATTCAATGTGGAAATTGTAATCAAAGTAGTATTGCTGGTGGATTAATAAAAAGCACTATAACAGCACCTTTACCTGGAGGTTGGTATTTCCCTAACTCAGGAGCGTTGAATTACAGTGGATTTTCGGGTTTAGGTGGTGGTAATCGATATCAAGAAGGATATTATAATGGTTTAGGGGTTGACGGTTATTGGTGGACATCTACAATTGTTGGTGCTGGTTATGGTTGGTTTCGTAGTTTGTATTATAACGATTCTATGTTGAGACGCGATGGATTTTTTTTAAACACGGGTTTCTCTGTTCGCTGTTTGAAGGATTAATGTTTGAAACATAATCTAATCCTTGTTCATACACTTAACCTTTTGAATCGTATATTATGAACACCAACGAATTTTATATTTACTATGCATAAAATATTGTTACTTTCTGTATTGTTTTTGATTTCCACCAGCCTTCAGGCCCAATGGTCTGCGGTCTCCGCGGGGGGGAACGATACGGTGGGAGGGTATATCCTAAGTTCTTCGGTGGGGGAGCTGTTGGTGGATGATGCCAGCATCCCGGGTTACCGCTTCAAGTTTGGGGTGCAGCAGCCTTTGACCTTTCCGTGGCCCGGGGCTCGCATGAAAGGCCGCGCTGTTTATGCCACCAACCCGAGTGTCCCTTTGGGGCAGGTTCAGGTACTTCTCAAACAAAACGGAACGGTCGTCGCCACCACCAACACGACCAACAGCGGGGATTTTGATTTGGGCACGAGGGGTAGCGGGTCCTACGCTTTGGAATTTGTTTCGACGGCATCGTGGCGGGGCGTGAATACCACCGATGCCTTGGTGGCCATGCGTCACTTCACGGGGGCAATGACCTTATCGGGGATTCGGCTCCAAGCAGGGAATGTCAACAACCGAGGCCTCGTAAATGGCCAAGAGGCTTTGAGAATTACCCAAAGGACCGTGGATAGGAATTTGCCATTCCTCTCGGGGGATTGGGCCTTTGCCCCAACGCAGGTCCAAGTTCAGTTTGGAGACACGCTGGTCAATGTACCAGTTCCGGCCCTATGTTACGGAGACGTCAATGCTTCTTATTTTCCGGCCCCTCCTGCTCGTTTGGCGGGGGATCCGCTGCTTGCGGTCGGTCGTTTGGAAGAACCGAATTCCGATACCTGGGAATGGCCGGTTTATCTAACCGAATCCAAAAGCATTGGAGCCATGACCATTGAGCTCCTCCTTCCCGAAAGCTTATCGGTGGAGGATGTCTTGGTGACGGCCAAGTCGGAGCCCGGTTCCAACGCTGACCCTGGGTATTTGGCGCACAAGCAAGAGGGTCAGGTTCTGAGGATTTCTTGGTTTGGTTTGGATGCCCTCCTACCAAGGGACGGCGAGGAACTCTTTCGCCTCAAACTACGAGGGAACGCGAACGGCCCTCTGCGCTTGATTCCTACCAGTGAACTCGCCGATGGCATGGCCCAACCGTACAACTCGTTCCGACTTGCCGCACCGGTCCCAGGTTCGGGTACTTGGCAAGTTGCTTTGTATCCCAATCCCAGCAGCGACAAAGCGTCGATTGCATTGACCCTCCCATCCTCCGGAACGGTATCGTACTCGGTGGTGGATGCCTTGGGTCGATTGGTGGTGGAGGGACGTGAATTCGTTTCAGCCTCTGGCTTCAAAGGCATAGACCTCGAAAGTACTTCTTGGTCCGCAGGAACCTACTCCGTCCGAATCCAATGGCAAGGGGCCAGAACCACCGAAGACCGGCTCTTGCGTTTTGTTAAATTAAATCGGTAATCCATTCAATCAATATTCCCACAGAAACATCAAATCATCAACCCATGAAACAAATCTATCTTCTTCTTGCGACCCTCTTGTTGGTCCATGTTCAAGTTTTTGGTCAGTCAGTCCCCTCCTATGTCCCCACCAATGGTCTGGTCGGCTGGTGGGGATTTAACGGGAATGCTCAGGATGGTTCGGGGAATGGGAATCATTTGACTAATTATGGCGCGCAATTAACCACCGATAGGTTTGGAATTAATAATTCTTGCTATTCATTTAATGGTAATTCAAATTATTTAAGTAGAGACGTTTTTATGGGGTTAATTAATTGTACCGTTTCCATTTGGGCTTACACAACAAATTATCCTCTTTTTCATCCCAATGGCCCACCTGAATGCGTTTTTTTTTATAATGGAGGCGGAGGCGGAGGCGGATTTGGCTTAAGGGCTGCACATAGCAAATTGTTGGTGATTACAGGTGGTATTAATGGCGATGTTACAAACTCTAATTTTCTTCCGGCTTTAAATAATTGGTACAATTTGGTTCTGGTAAAATCATCAAATAATTATAGTTTGTATTCGAACGGTCAATTACTAAGTAGCGGAAGTGCAGGTATGAATCCTTATGCAGGTTTATTTGTTATTGGTGCTGGTCAAGCCTCAAATAACCAATTTCAAGCATATTACAGCGGCAAACTCGACGACATCGGAATTTGGAACCGAGCGCTGACTCAACAAGAAATCACCAATCTCTACATCGCCCAATCTTGTCAGGTATCAATCACCACCCAACCATCCAGCCAAACCACGGGTACCAACAGGAATGTTCAGTTCTCGGTGGTTTCTTCGGATTCCAATTCTACCTATCGTTGGCAAACCGACATGGGATTGGGTTTCCAAAATCTTACCAACGCCGGTCAATACGCAGGGGTTAACACATCAACTCTTAATGTATCGAATACCTCACCTCACAATGACAACCAGTTATTCCGATGTATTGTGTCCACCACCAATTGTGGAAGTGATACTTCCGATGTGGTGACCTTGAATGTGAATTCATCATCCACCTCGACCGGAGTTCCCAACAAATTCACCTATCAATCGGTAGTTCGTCATACATCGGGTCAACTGGTTACCAACCAACAGGTGGGGATGAGGTTATCCCTCCAAAGGGGACCACACTTAGCCAATCTCTACACCGAGACCCATCAACTGACCACCAACTCAAATGGCTTATTGACGACCACCATTGGGTCTGGTCAAGCCACACAGGGAATGATGGATACGATTGACTGGTCGGGAGGAATGGTCTATGTGAAAACGGAAATTGATATGACCGGTGGGTCCAACTATTCATTGGTGAGCACAAGGGAGCTACTCAGTGTTCCTTATGCATTGTATTCGTTGAACAGTGGAAGTAGTACACCAGGTCCCGTCGGTCCTATGGGTCCACAGGGTCCTGCTGGAAATGATGGAGCTGTCGGACCCCAAGGTCCGATTGGTTTGACTGGTCCTGCTGGTCCGCAAGGGGTTCCTGGTAATGATGGAACAGTTGGTCCACAGGGACCAATTGGATCGACTGGTCCTCAAGGTCCCGCTGGAAGTGATGGACTCCAGGGACCGATTGGAATGACAGGTCCAGCGGGTCCTCAGGGTGCACCAGGTAATGATGGAGCGGTGGGTGCTCAGGGACCAATTGGATTGACAGGTCCTCAAGGTCCAATAGGTTTAACTGGTCCTGCAGGTCCACAGGGTGTTTCGGGAAATGTTCCTATTGGTTCTATTCAGATGTTCGCTGGAAGCAGTACACCATCAGGATGGTTATTGTGTGATGGAAGTGCAATTTCACGAACTACCTATAGTTCATTATTTTCAATAGTAGGTACTAGCTTTGGGCAGGGAGATGGAAGTTTTGTTTTCGACTGGCAAGACTTAAATAATAATGGATTTATTGATTCGAATGAGCTTATTCAAAGATTCCTTACATTCAGTCTTCCTGATTTTAGGGGTCGTTTTTTATTAGGCCGAGATAATATGGGGGGGGTAGCGAGTAACAATGCGCCAAATGCAAACTATGTAGGTGCAACCGGAGGCAATAATTCCATTACAATTATGCCAGATAATTTACCACCTTTAAGTCTTGTAACGAGTTTAAATTATAGCGCTATTGGTTGCATAAGTTGTAGTCCTCGCCCGAATGCTGTCTCTTCTGATATGACACAGAATATAGGAACTAGCACTCCTATATCTATTATACCCAAGTATTCAACAATTGATTATATAATAAAGCACTAATTTTTATAAATGAATGATCGATTTTTAATTATTTTAGTAAAATTTGTTATAATTTCTCAGGCTCTGACAGCTCAAGCGCATTCTGGGTTACGAGGCAATGGATTTATTTCAAACCGGGGCCAATGGCCCGACGAGGTCATTGCCCATGCCGATTTGCCGGGTCTTCGCCTTTTTGTCCAAGCGGATGGTTTGCGTTGGGTGGCCTACCAGAACGATGGTTGCCACGGGGGTCATACCGAAAAAGGATTGTACGGGGTGGACCCATCCCGCCATTTGCGGGGCCATGCCTGGGAGCAGCGCTTTCCCGGTGCACGTGCTCAGCGTTCGACCATGCAAAGCGCGGACAGTTTGAACTATCCGGTCCATTACATCC
>Ga0315902_10009633_pt1 | contig 12895 bp, 17 predicted proteins | sample LakEriMetagenome_9_FD_203523 | JGI IMG/M metagenome (GOLD analysis project Ga0315902, IMG submission 203523) | Freshwater fungal communities from buoy surface, Lake Erie, Ohio, United States - Buoy 12 MA117 | ecosystem: Environmental > Aquatic > Freshwater > Lake > Lake biofilm | place: USA... | reverse complement strand
ATATTTTATATAATTTAAATGATAAAGAAACCTTCGATCCATTAAGAAAAAATAAATTCGAAAAAATTGAAAATTTATTTAAAGAAGTAAAACCGGAAATAAAAGTTAAAAAAGTTTTACCAAAAAAAGAAAAACAGATGGATGAAGAAGGTCTATATTATTTACCGGAATAATGTATGGATATTAATGAGCTTGAAAAATCATTTACAAGTCTTCAAGAAGTTAACGATGGTCAATTTCGTACTATCGTTGATTTAAAAAAACAACTTGAAGCTGTTAAAACTGAAAATCAAGCTCTTAAAAAACAATTGTCCGAGCAAACCGGTGCGGTAAATAATATATCACCAGTACAAAACGGTAACAATATTTCAGACGAACATTTAATTTGCATTACCCAACTTGAGCTTTTAAAGAATAATGCCGTGACTCGCGAACTAACATTTGAAGAAACAAAAAAAGTTCAAATATTCACTGACATTTTAGATAAGATTAAAAAAAATAATAGCACTGCTGACCAATTCTCAGCGGAAAAACTTCCAGTAGAAGATTTACTCAGATTAGTGGAAGGTGGTATGGGTGACATCGCAAACTAAAATAGACCAAAAACTTTTAAAAGATGCTCTTTGGAGAAAGGGGCATCTTTCTTGGTTATTAGATGTTAACCAAAAAAGTCTATACGACTTATTTTATAACACAGACCATCGTGTACAAACGTGGCTATTAGCACGACGAAGCGGAAAATCATATGGGCTTTGTGTGCTTGCCATAGAAACTTGTTTAAGAAAACCCGGTTCTATTGTAAAGTTCTTGGCTCCTACAAGGGTACAAGTTAACTTAATCATTAGACCACTAATGCGTAAAGTTTTAGAGAGTTGTCCGGATGATATCAAGCCTGAGTATAAATCGAAAGATAATATCTTTTATTTCCCCAATGGCTCAGAACTTCAATTATCTGGAACCGATGGGGGATCAGCGGAGCGTCTGAGAGGGGGAGATTCAGACTTGGCTATCGTGGATGAGGCGGGAAGTTGCACCGATCTTCGTTATTGTGTGCGGGACATCTTACTTCCGACAACCTTAGTTACTAAGGGGAAAATATTATTGGCCTCCACCCCACCGGAAGATACGGAGCACGACTTCAATGGTTTCATTGAAGAGGCTGAAGCAAGGGGATCTATCATTGTTAAGACAATTGATGACAATCCTCGTATTGATCAACACGAAAAAGAGAAGCTAATCCAAGAATTGGGTGGAATTAATAGCGAATCTACGCAACGAGAGCTTTATTGCAAGCTCATTAAGTCTAAAAACAACTCAGTAATACCAGAATTCACAGACGAAAAAGCACAAGAACTTGTAAAAGAAATGGAAATGCCGCCTTTCTTTCATCCTTATGTTGGAATGGACATCGGCTATAAAGATTTAACCGTCATTCTCTTTGCTTATTACGATTTTAGGAACGATTTAGTGGTTGTACAGGATGAAATCGTCACAAATGGTGCTGAAATGTATTTGGCAACGCTTGGTAACATGATTTTAAACAAAGAAAAGGAACTTTGGACGAATAAAATGTCCGGTGAGTTCATAAAACCCAAAAAACGTGTAAGTGACCACAATCTTGTGGCCATAAATGAAATTAAAAAAGCAACAAACTACCAATTACACTTCGAATTGGCCAGTAAAGAAAATAAACACGCTTCCATTAACTTTTTAAGAACGGCAGTGAATGGTAACAAAGTGATTGTTGACCCAAAATGCAAAACTTTAATACGACATTTAAAGAATGCTAAATGGGCATCTATGACCAGTAAGGATACCTTTTCCAGATGTCCACAAGGCTCTCACTATGATGCAGTTGACGCACTGGCTTATTTAATACGTTCAATAGACTTTAAACTAAACCCATATCCTAAAAATTATGGATTTAATTATAATGCGGCTGATGTTTTTAACAACTATAGTAATAACAATAAAATAGAAAAAGAAGATGTTTACAAGAAGTTATTAAACGTCAAACCGAGGACCAAGTATGGCATTAGATAATCCTAATCAAGACAAAAGTAGCATTGAAAAGTATTTCGCGGCTGAAGATGCCAAGAGATTAGCTTCCACTTGTCTTGCGAAATCCACTTCTTTCTACAATATCCTCACCATGAACTATTATTTGGATAACTTGGTGCGGATGTGGCTATTTTATCATGGTCAATATAACGCAACCATTGCCGGGGACTCACACCGCGTGTCATTTATGGGGGAACAGGGTGAATTAGTAGGTCTTCCTGTCAACCATTTTAGAAATATTGCCCAGCACATGTTAAATATGATCACCGCTAACCGCCCTACCATGGAAGCTAGAGCCGTTAACACTGATTATAAGTCACTTTCACAAACTTATTTGGCAAATGGTATCTTAGATTACTACATGCGCGAGAAAAAGCTCGAAGATGTGATTCGTCGGGCGACAGAAATGGCCATCGTTCTTGGCACTGGCTTTGTTCGCATGGAGTGGAACGCTACCGCTGGTGAATTATACGATTTTGATCCTGAAACTGGCGAGAAAAACTTCGAGGGTGAGTTAGAATTTACTAACTTATCACCATTTGACGTTGTATTTGATGGAACAAAGGAAACTTGGGATCATGAATGGATTATTGTTCGTAGTTTTCAGAACAAATTCAATTTAATGGCGAAGTATCCAGAGCTTCAAGAGCGGATTGCTCGGATGCAAACCAAGAATTACGCTTCCCAGTATCGTTTGTCGGTATTTTCTAACGATAGCACCGATGATATTCCAGTTTATGAGTTTTTCCATGAAAGAACGGAAGCGTTGCCAGAAGGTCGTTATGTAATGTTCTTGGATGACGATCTCATTCTTCTCGATTTACCCCTCCCCTACCGCCAGATTCCAGTGTTTCGTATTTCTGCTGGTGAATACATGGGTACTCCTTATGGATATAGCCCAATGTTCGACGTATTTCCAATGCAAGAAGCTGCCAATTCCCTTTATAGCAGCATCATGACCAACCAATCAGCATTTGGTGTTCAAAACTTGTTCGTACCTCGTGGTGCGGATGTAGATATTAATAGCTTAGAAGGCGCATTAAACATTATCGAAGGTAATGCAAAGCCAGAACCACTCAATCTTACAGCAACTCCCCCAGAAGTCTTTAAATTCTTAGAGATGATTGTACAAGGCATGGAAACCATCTCGGGAGTTAACTCTGTTACTCGCGGTAATCCAGAAGCTTCGTTGAAATCCGGTACTGCCCTTGCTCTCGTTCAGTCAATGTCATTGCAGTTTATCTCCGGTTTGCAAAATAACTATGTAAAACTCATCGAAGACATTGGTACTGGGCTTATTAACATTCTTAAAGACTACGCAAAGACTCCTAAGACCATTGCACTTGTCGGTAAGCACAATAGATCCATTCTTAAGCAATTTACCGGCGATGAAATTGGTGCAATTAACCGAGTTATTGTTAGCGTTGGTAACCCATTAGCTCGTACAACTGCCGGTCGAGTTCAAATGGCTGAACAAATGCTACAAATGGGTCTTATTAAGAACCCAAAGGAATACTTTCAAGTTATTAACACTGGTCAAATTGAATCAATGTTCGAAGGTGATATGACAGAAATGCTTCTCATTAAAAAAGAAAATGAATTTCTTATGAGCGGCAGAGAAGTCATTGCAGATTTGCTTGATACTCACGCTGCACACATCATGGAGCACCGCACAGTTATGGCAGATCCGGAATTAAGAATGAATCCGGAGCTAAGAGCCGTGGTACAAACACACATTCAAGAGCACATTGATTATTTGAGAAACACCGACCCTGACTTGTTGATGTTAACAGGACAGCAACCCCTACAAACACCCGGTACACCTCAAATGCTTGCTCCTATGGGTGGCATGATGCCGCCTATGGGCATGGGTGGGATGCCGCCTGAGATGATGGGAATGGGCGGAATGCCTCCTATGCCGCAAATGCCTCCTATGGGCGGCGGTGGAATGGAAGCTCCAGTGCCTGAACAAATGTTGCAAAATAATTTACCAACACTACTAAAACAACCAAGTGGAATGCCGCCGGCTCCCAATGAATTAATTACTGGTCAAGGCAATATGGGCGGTCAAACAATGCCTAATATGCCAACCCCTCCTGCACCGTTTAACACAATGCCGGTGACAGCACAGGACATGTTACCGCAAGGTTAGTTCTAGTTTTTTAATATAAACTTATAAAATCAATTAAATATAAAATAAATTGTTTATAATTAACAACTAATTGAGAAATATTTTATGGCAAAAGAACCTTTAAAATTTAAAAAGATTCATAAATCAATTAAGGGTGGATTAACCGAAGCTGGGCGAAAGTACGCAAAAGCTAAAGGATATAATTTAAAAAAACCACAACCCGAAGGTGGGCCAAGACGGGATTCTTTTTGTGCCAGATCAAAAGGACAAAAGGAAATGCACAATATTGATTGTAGCAAAACCCCAGAAAAGCGTATTTGCCTAGCAAGAAAACGCTGGAATTGTTGAGGAAAGTTTATATGGATTTTGTAGTTCACAAATTAAATGTAAAATTAACAGATGAACAAGCAGCAGATGCAAATTATACTTCTGAACCATTTAATATTCAAAGTTTTTCTTTATTTTGCGTTCAGTTTTATTGGGAAGATATTGCATTTTCCACTCTCGCCCCGACACTTGATATATACGGTTCAAATAGCCTAGATGCACCATTTTCTTCAATAAATGTAGGTTTTGCATTAAGCGCTGGAGATAATAGCTCTTTAGTAAATGTTGAAAAAGCGGGTTATGCATATATAAAAATTGTATACAACAAAAGAGATGCAACGGCTGGAAAAGTATCAGCAATTATTAATGCAAAGGTCATTTAAAAAATGAGTACATTTCGTAACGTATCAGGAAATGAGTCGATTGTACGCGTTTTAGACGCAGCAAGTCGCCTTGCTCTTGTCGCATACGATGATATGATTGTTCATCAGTTAGATACTGATGAAATTTTCATTTTTAGTATAGAGACCGGTCTTTGGGAATTGTCAGCCGGTCCAACAACAGTTATTCAAGTGGGAACCGGAAACGGTTTAAGTTTAACTGGAAATACTCTTTCATTAGATTTAGCAAATGCAACAGCAGCCGGGGCAATGTCTTCGGCAGACTTTGTTAAATTATCAACATTAGCAAATTTTAATTTTAGTTCTGAAGTATTTACTTTAACTTCAACAAATATAAGTCAAAGTAAAATTACTTTAAGTCAAACTCCGTTGGATCCAGAGGGATTATCGTTTATACCCGATGGTGGGATACCCCAACGATACGGAGTTGATTTCACAATTGTCGGAAACGACATAATCTGGTCTGGCATGGGGTTGGACGGATTCTTAGAGGTAAATGACGTAATAAGGGTATCTTATTAAATAGTTTAAATCTAAAAAATAACAAAAAAGGAAAAAATAAATAATGGCAAATCAATTAAAAACCAAATTTATTGGTAATGATCAGGTAGTATCTGAGAAGATTTTACTTGAAAATAATAGCGCGTTGCGTTCAAAAGATGCGGCGGGATCTGGCGAAGTTGAGCTTATCAAAGTAAATTCGTCCGATGAGGTAGTTGTTACTAACCTCGTTGCGCCGTCTTCTGATGATGATGCTGCGACAAAAAAGTACGTCGATGATACTGTAGCTGGTGGTGGCGCTGCGCTTACTAACCACTTGAACGATAGCGAAGATGCTCACGATGCAAGTGCAATTTCCGTTATTCCAACTGGAAACCTTGCTGCTTCTGATGTTCAGGCTGCTTTACAAGAACTTCAAGGTGATCTTGATGGAATTGCTGCTACTTATGTAGATGTAGCTGGCGATACTATGACTGGAAATCTTCTTGTTACTAATGGAGTTTCTACTTCCACCTTGGAAAGTTTTAGACTTTCCGGATCTGCTGGAATGGAGATCGCAGGAAATCCAGTTACTCTTAACTCAGACAACGGAAACGCGAGTCTTAGCATTACTGCTTCGGAAATTCACATCGGAACAGATAAGAAAATTAAAAGTCAACTTTCTGCAGAAGGTTCACTTTCATTTAATACTGCAAATGGATCAGTTGATATTCAAGGTAATAACAGTGATGTAAATATTGATTCTGCTGCAAATATTAAGCTTAACAGCGTTGTTATTGAAAACGACGATGAAATCAAAGCTAATAAACTTAGCGGTATTGGCATTGCTTCTGCAAGTCTTACTTTTAGCGGAGCTTCCAATGACATTGCTACATTTGGAGCACAAACAATTAGCATTGCGGCAGCACAAGACCTTAATTTGACCTCTGCTGTTAGTGCTTCCATGGACGTTAATAGCGGAAGTGGTACATTTGATTTCCTTTGTTCCGTTGACATGAATACGAAGAATATCGATAATCTTCCTATTCCATCTTCTAATGGTCAACCGCTTGTATATGATCAATTAGGATCAGCAAACGGAGTTGCTCCGTTGAATGGTTCTTCTAAGATTGAATCCCAGTACTTACCATCATATGTAGATGACGTAATTGAATTTGCAGATTTAACTGCAATTCAAAACCAACCTACCCCAGAAATGGGAGTTATTTATGTAGCTCTTGATAATGGTAAGGTTTATCGTTGGACTGGATCTATTTATGTTGAAATTTCCCCAAGCGAAGTTATTAGCGTAAACAGTTTAACTGGTATCGTTTCTTTAACTACAGACGAAATTCCAGAAGGTTCAACAAATCTTTACTTCAATGGAAAAGATACTGATGATCTTCCTGAAGGATCAACAAATCTGTATTTCACTGAAACTCGCGCTAAAACCGCAGCAGTTTTCAATGGCATTACCGATGGAGTTACTGATGTAGCCCCTTCTCAAGATGCTGTTCATGACGCATTAGCGCTTAAATTGAATACTGCAGATTTCGGAACAGAATTCGACAGCGATTTCAGTGCTAAAACCACTGATGACCTTTCTGAAGGTTCTAGCAATCTGTACTTCACCGAAACTAGAGCTAAAACTGCGGCAGTATCTGATGTAGCTTATGGTGCTGGTTGGGATAACGTATTAGATGTAGCCCCTTCCAAAAATGCTGTCTATGACCAGATGGAGCTTGAGAGAGCAAGAATTCAAGCACTTGAAGATATTTCTCCAGAAATCTTTAAGAAAACTCTTGATGCAACCGATATCACTAACAAATACATCGATCTTTCTCATGAAGCTGTAGATACCAAAGATTTTCATGTATTCGTGGATCGTTTGGCTATGCATCAGGATCTTTCTTGGGTTTCTGGTGACACTACCCCTGCCGGAGAAGACTATAGATTGTCTGTTGTTGGCGGAGTAACCAGAATTCATTTCTTGAATGACATGGTATCTCCGGGTGGTCAACAGCTTTCTTCTGGTGATAACATCTACGTTCGTTACAAGCGTTCTCTCTAATTAAATAATTATTGGGGGTAGTAGGAGCTTCTTGCTGCCCCCTTTTTTTAAAAACAAACGTTAAATGGGATAAACAAATGGCAAAAAAGATAGATAGTTCATGGATTGATGCTGAAATGACAACAGATGCTGAGTTATCTGCTGTTGAAACTTCGCTTGGTAATCGAATTACTGTGCTTGAAAACAACGCACCAGATCCTGAATTTAAATTTATCAATTCAAAAAGCGACTTCCCTACTCCAGTTTCCGGAGTTATAACACTCGCAAATAATGCCACATATTTTATTACAAAAACTATTGATCTTACTGGCGATAGACTTGTTGCTGGACAAAACACTACCATTATCGGTGGATCATCCGAAAACTGTATTTTAATTTCTACTGGGCTTTCTGCAAGCACCGCTCTACTTAGTTCTGCTTGGTCAATACCAATGCGGAATATAACAATTACTCACGGAACTGCGTTAAATCTTGACGCAACAGGAAATTCAAATCAGGCTATCGATTGGTTTGGAGTTAATTTTACAAACTGCGCTACCGTTGGTTTAGTTAAAAACTACACCAATTTTATCATGACAGACTGCGCACTTCTTAGTAGCGCAAATATGACATTTGATGGTACTATCGGAACCATTGGATTTGATCAGTGTTTATTTACAGGTATTGCCGGTCAGACCACGCTAAACTTCCCATCCACTTTAACAGTATCTAGACGTATTCGTGTTATCTATTCTAGCTTTGTTGCCTTTGGTGGTGCGACAGCAATTTTTGTCGATCCTGCGGTAACATTTACAAGCGGCGCAGAAAGCTATATTTTAATTACAGTAAACTTTAGCGGCGGAGCCACTTATACCGGCGGATTAACTTTTGATAGCAACTTTGCTTTATTTCAAAATTGTAAAGGAATAACAAATACAGCATCAATTGGATTAATGTTTTTTTCAAACAATGCAACACAAAACCCTATTACGACACAAGGAATATTTGAGAAAATTGAAGGAACAACAACAGCATCGGCAACAAATCAAAAATTCTCTCATACAAATAATAGATTGACTTATAGCGGCGGTATTACCAAAGAATTTGTAATAACGGCTTCGGTTTCGGCTAACTCTGTAATTACCAACAACGTAAATATGACAGTGAGAATTGCTAAAAACGGAACAACAATAGCCGATTCTGAATCACAGGCTACAACATCAGCATCAGGAAGAAATGAAAATTTTTTCTGTCAAACTATTGTGTCTTTAGCAACAAATGATTTTATTGAAGTTTTTATAGCTAATAATACGAATGCCAACAACTTATTGGCTACCGAATTGAATCTAATTGTAAGGGCGGCAGAATAATGAAAAAGATAAATGTAACTCTCATTTCCCCAAGCAAAATTGTATCTGCTTATAAAAGTAATTCAGAATACCAAGCGTGGATTGATACCTGTATCGCGCAGGGCGTTTGGGGCGCAGTTGGAAATTATTCTATCGAAGTATTAGATGCAACTGCCGAGCTTGAAGCTAAAAGACAGGCTCTTGAATCTACGCCAAAATCAACTTTTGATTCTCATGCTAACAGCACGAACAATCCTCATTCTGTTACCAAATCTCAAGTTGGACTGGAAAATGTAGATAATACCAGCGATGCAAATAAACCTATATCAATAGCCACACAAGGCGCACTTGATTTAAAGTATGATGCATCAAATCCATTTAATTATGTTGACGCAGACGGTGCGGGGTTAGCTGCGCCAGTTCAATCTGTTGCCGGTAAACTTGGGGTCGTGCTTCTTGATAAATCTGATGTAGGTCTTTCAAATGTTCCAAATACAGATGCCACTTTAAGAAGTAATCATACCGGAACACAATTATCTTCTACTATTTCAGATTTTGACGAAGCCGCACAAGATGCTGTTGGAAACGCTTTAGTTGATAGCGCAGATATAAACTTTACATATCCAGACGCACAAAATCAAATTACCGCCGAACTAACTACCACTGGTGTAGTATCTGGAACGTATTCTCAAGTGTCTGTTGATTCTAAAGGTAGAGTTATTGCGGCAAGTAATAATGCTGGCATTGTTGCTCGTTATGGATATTTTTCAACAACCACTTCCGCAAACTCAAATGCCACATATACAACTGTAGCAGATTTAACAAGTGGATCTCTTCCTATTGGATTATATAAAGTATCGGTAATAGCAAGAGCGCAATCCGGAGCTATCCAAAACGGTATCGGTCTTAGGATATCTAATGGAACTGCTACTCTATCTACCGTACACGTTAAATGGTTTATTTCTCAAGGAGCAAACGGTACTGCTCAAATTTTTTCATATGATCAAATTGCTACAACAACAAACTTAGTTTCAGCATCTGCTGCAGTAGCGAACGCCACGTTTGCTGTAATTGGAGAAGGCTTAATACGAATAACATCACCGGGAACTGTGGCGGTACAATTACGTTCAGAAGCATCAGGTAGTGCGTCTTCGTTGCTTCCTGATTCTATCTTTATATTGGAGTTAGTATGACAATAAATGAAGTTCAAGTGCAATCATTAGAACATTTAGAAGAACTTATTGCAAACATGGACGAAAGTTCTAAGGAAGGATTAAGAATTCTTTTTCAAGAAGAACAATCTTAATAAAGATTTATGCCAGCAAAAAGTAAAAAAAGAAATGGAAAAAAGATATGGCTCCCGCCCGTAGTCGATCCCAGTTTCGCCTAATGAAAGCAATTGAGAACGATCCAAAAGTCGCAAAACGTATTGGTATGTCTCAAGAGCAAGCTAAAGAATATACTAAAGCTAACGTTGGTAAAAAAAGATTTTCTAAATTAAAAGAAAAGTTAAGTAAATAATATGCCTGTTGGACCAAACGCTCCGTATACTACACTAGATCAAAACCAGATTCTTCAACGTTGTTTTGAAGAAACTGATGATCGTTTGCGTGTAGATGCTCAGGTTTCTGTTACATTAGGTACTGTTGCTTGTGAGATTAATGCGTCAAGTGGTGACAACATCGCCATTACAAATCAAGATGGATCTAATCCTCTTGTTATTAATTCCGGCGGTTCAATTAACGCAATAGTTAGTTCAACAAATTTAGATATTCGAGATTTAACTTTTGCAACAGATAAAGTAGATGTGAGCGGTTCTTCGGTGACGGTTTCTTCTACAGATTTAGACATTCGCGATCTTTCCCACGTTCAAGATTCTGTAAAAATTGGAAACGGAACAAATTTTTTAAATATAAATGCAAGTGGAGAAGCTTCCGTTTTAATCTCACCAAACCAAACTCCGGTTCCCACTAGAATTACAAGTGGAACAATTTCGACATATGGAGCAGCAGCTTCCTTTGCATATGCAGCAAACGGAACGGATATTTTTACTATTTCAGGAAGTAATACAAAAACAATTAGAATAAAACATTTATCTATTGATGGAACACAAAGCGCTAGCGCAACAAGGGTTGTTTCATTAATTAAGCGTTCTACTGCAAATACTGGAGGAACATCAACAATAATAACAAACGTTCCTTTTGATTCATTAAATGCTCCTGCAACTGCCCTTGTGAGGTTTTATAGCGTAAATCCTACAACATTAGGAACATCAGTTGGAACATTTCACAACGAAAAAGTTGTTATTGGTGCGGGATCAGAAGACGCATTAGTATTTTCAACGACAGATGCTACCATAATGCAGGACATTACGCTTCGTGGAGCAAATGAATTTTTATGTGTCAATATGGGCGGAGTTACTTCTACCGGTAACTCAATGAATATTGATATAACTTGGACAGAGGAATAATTATGGCAGTAATGATTAAGGTGGAAAAAAGAGGCACTGACACAAAACTTGCCATTAAACAAGCTGCCAAAATTTTAAATAAAAAATTAAAAAACTTTTTATACATTAGTTTATTTTTAAATGTATTATTAACAACTTATATTATGATGGGAAAATTATAATGAAGGAATTATTATATTTATTACGAGCAATGAACATTTATGCACAAAGTGCACACCACTTGGTAAAGGGAACTCCCTTTCATTCAGATCATGGATTTTTCGGTGATGTATACGATAAACTTATTGGTGATTATGATAGCGTTGCTGAACGAATTATCGGTTTGTATGGCGAGGAGCCATTAAAGCTTGATGTTGTAATGTCTATGGCAATGAGCAAAATTGCAGATGCCCCCAGCATTGGCGTTATGGATAATAAAGTATTTTACGAATATCAGGAACGCCTTGAGTCAAGATTGCGTGAACTTGTGTCTAAAATTATTGCCACTGGCGTTAGTCCGGGCGTTGAACAGTTAATTGGTGAAATTGCCAATCAATCCGAAATTCGTAGTTATAAAATTAAACAGAGAATGAAGTAATGCGTTTTTCTAAAATTAAAAAGAAACTTATTAAGCGAGCAGATGGGTCTTATAGCCAAAGAGGTCTATGGGATAATATTCGTGCCAATAAAGGCTCTGGTAAAAAGCCAACAAAGCAAATGTTGAAGCAAGAGCGTATTCTTAAAAAAGAAAAAAAATAAGTTATGGAAAAAATGAGAAACAATATTCTTCAAAAAATGTTGATGCGTCCAGAAGAAGTGGAAGCATACGCTGAACCTTCTGTAATGGATGAATACATTCGTAAAGAAGATCCAGAACAATATGAAAAAATCGCAAGGGCAAAAAACATTCAAGATGCTTTAAACATGTCTGCCACTGGTGGCGGAGCAATGGGTACAATAGGCAGAGCTAAAGATTTTTCACAAATTGTAAAATTGTTTCAACAAAAAAATCCCGCATATAAAGACGCAATTAAAAATTTATCTCAAGAAGAAAAACAAAAATTTTCCGATTATGTGCAAAGCATCGGTCCTAAATATGAAATGCCACAAATTGATACTCAAAGTTTAGCGACAAGAATTCCCGGTGGTGTGGATGAAAAAATCGGAAATGTAATTTTTAAACCGGTTACGCCGGAAAGTGTGGGTAATGTAATTATAAAACCAACACAAGATAAAGGGTTTGGTAATATCTTAAGATTAATTAAAGAGAAAAAGATTGAAAAACCAGAACATGAATATTCAGAAAGCGCACAAGCTGTTTTAGATTCATTAGGAATTAAATATAAATAATTATGTCAAATTCTGCTAATACTTTTACATCAATGCAGCCCATGTTACACGAAGCCTATTCTGATGGTGTAGGTAGTCATAATCACCCAAAAAGCAAATTTAAAAAAATTAAGGCAAGTATGCGAAAAGATTACAAAAATTCCAAAAATTCATGTTCTTGTGAAAAAAAACAAAAATGTGGATGTAAAAATAAATAATTTTAACAACTACTTATAAATATAGGCCATTCTATAATTACAAACCGATTCTACCCTAATGGCAGGATGAATCATCTTAGACTTACCCGTGAGGATAGTC
>Ga0315902_10009632_pt1 | contig 12895 bp, 11 predicted proteins | sample LakEriMetagenome_9_FD_203523 | JGI IMG/M metagenome (GOLD analysis project Ga0315902, IMG submission 203523) | Freshwater fungal communities from buoy surface, Lake Erie, Ohio, United States - Buoy 12 MA117 | ecosystem: Environmental > Aquatic > Freshwater > Lake > Lake biofilm | place: USA... | reverse complement strand
TTGGACGGTGCGTCGGAGTCGACGAGCGAGCCGTGCCGGCGCAGTTCGGCGGTGACCGCCTCGTGGAACTCCTCGTCCGTGAGGGCGGGGTTGACAAGTTCCACGCGGAGGCCGTTGTACCCGGGCACCGTGATCTCGGGGCGGACCTGGCAGGTTGCCTCGAAGCGCACCGGCCCCGCCTCGGCACCGTCGAGGAGGTTGATCTCGGGCGTTGCGATGAGATCCACGTCGTGCTCGCGCACCGCACGGCTGAGGTACTGGGGGATGGCGTCGTTCAGTGCCTGGCCCCGCGCCGCGTCGATCCCGATGCGGGCCTCGAGGACCTTGCGCGGTGCCTTGCCGGGACGGAACCCGGGCATCCGGACCTCGTGTGCGATCTTGCGGAACGCCGCGTCGATGTTGGAGTCGAACTCCGCCTCGTCGACCTCGATGGACAGCTTGACGTTGTTGCCCTCAAGGGCTTCGAGTGTGCTTTTCACAGGTCGCAGAGTGTATCGGCGGCCCCTGCGGACCCCTTTGGGGCGGACCAGCCCCGCGGTGCGGTGCCCTGCGGGGCGGAACAGCCATAATGGACGGATGCCGTTCTGGAAGCCCCACTCTCTGGCCAACCCCCACGAGGGTCAGATCAACCTGCGCATCGGCGACACGGTGGAGGCCTCCGTCGACCTCGACGGCGTGCCGGCGGGAACACCCGGGAAGGTCATCCTCGCCAACGGGTTCAGCTGGCTCCGGTACCGCGTCCTCTTCACGAACGGCGCGGAACTGGGCGATCTTGACCACCGCAACATCGTGGCGACCGGCCGCACCGCGCGCAGGCTGGCGCGCGAGGCCAAGCGGTCGGCCTGACCTCGACAAGGCCCCGGCGGTAGCGTCATCCGCATCACCGAACGGGGTGTGGCGCAGTTGGCAGCGCGCCTGCTTTGGGAGCAGGAGGCCGGGAGTTCAAGTCTCCCCACCCCGACCAGACACTTCGCGTCCATCCGCCCGAAACATCCCCACCCGAGAGGAAAACGTGCCCGCCGACCTTGACAACGCCAAGTACGTCTCGTTCACGACATACAAGAAGAACGGGCAAAGTGTCTCGTTGCCGGTGTGGGTGGTTCCCTTCGACGGCGGGTACGCCTTCACCACCGACTCGAAGTCATGGAAGGTGAAGCGCGTCAGGAACGACGCGCGGGCGAGCCTCCGCGTCTGTGACATGAGGGGCAGGGTCGCTGACGGCGCGGTCACTTACGCGGGCGCCGCAGTGGTGCTGCCCCGTGAGGACGTGCAGAGGGTCACCGACCTGGTGAAGCGCAAGTACAGGATCGGCTGGGCATTGCTCGGTGCGATGGACCTGTGGAAGCGCGTCACTGGCAAGTCCGACGAGGACACCGACGCCGCCATCAAGGTCACACTCAACGCCGACTGAGGCTCCACCACCCCTCCGGCGGGAAATCCCGGGCATCAGGTGGTTATCCACAGGCATGCCTGTACAGTCGTGAGGCACCTTTGAGTGCGTCCATGGGTACACACCGGTATCTGTGGCCCACCCCCGGCCCCCGCCGGAGAGAGAAAAACATGGACGCACAGCCCACTTTTGCTGACCTTGGCCTGCCCACGCCCGTCGTCGACGAGCTCACACGCCAGGGAATCACTGCCCCCTTCCCCATCCAGCTCGCGACGATCAGTGATGCACTGGCCGGCCGCAACACCCTCGGTCGCGGCCGCACGGGCAGCGGCAAGACCCTCGCGTTCTCGCTGCCCATGATCGCCCGGCTCGCCGCCGACAACCGGATGCCGCGCAAGTTCCGGCCCCGCGCGCTCATCCTCGTGCCCACCCGTGAGCTCGCGAACCAGGTGCGTGACGTCATCAACCCGCTCGCGCGCACACTGGACATGACCACGGCAGTCGTCTACGGCGGCGTCGGCTACGGCAAGCAGATCGAGGCCATGCGCAACGGCACCGACATCGTGGTCGCATGCCCGGGGCGGTTCGTGGACCTGCTCGAGTCGGGTCACGTGCAGCTGGACGACATCGAGATCGTCATCCTCGACGAAGCCGACCACATGGCCGAACTCGGGTTCCTCGAGCATGTCACGCAGATCCTCGGCGAGATCCCCCGCGAGGCCCAGCACATGCTGTTCTCCGCCACGCTCGACCGCGGCATCGACAAGGTCGTGCGGAAGTTCCTGAACGATCCGGTCACGCATGAGATCGAGACCCCGGAGGACGAGGAGGTCACCATGACCCACCACTTCTTCCACGTCTCTCAGGACGAGCGTTTCAAGGTGATCGCGGATCTCTGTGCCGCGCCCGGCAAGTCGCTGGTCTTCACGCGCACCAAGCACGGCGCCCGCAAGCTGGCGCTGGCACTCGTCAAGGCCGGCGTGCCCAGCGTCGAACTGCACGGTGACCTCAGCCAGATGGTGCGTGCGCGCAACCTCGCCGCCTTCGCGAACGGGAAGGCCGACACGCTCGTCGCCACCGACATCGCCGCGCGCGGCATCCACGTCGACGACATCGCGATCGTCATCCACGCCGACCCGCCGGAGGAGCACAAGGCGTTCCTGCACCGCAGCGGCCGCACCGCACGCGCTGGTGCCGAGGGAACCGTCATCACGATGGTCACCGAGAACCAGCGCAAGCATGTGAAGCGACTGGCCAAGGACGCCGGGATCGAGCCGACGAACACCAAGGTCGCGGTCGGGCACGAGCTGCTCACGTTCATCGCGCCGGGTGAGCGCACCTTCAGGGAGATGCCGAGCATCGAGGAGCCGCGCAAGGAGCGCCCCGCACGTTCCGGTGGTCCGCGCCACCGCAACGCAGGCGGCCACCGTGGTCGCCGTGACGACCGTCGCGACAGCAGGCGCGATGACGACCGCCGCGACGAGCGTCCCCGTTCGTTCGATCGGGATGACCGTCCCCGCCGTGACGACCGCCGTGACGAGCGTCCTCGTTCGTTCGACCGCGACGACCGCCCGCGCCGCGATGACGACCGCCCCCGCACGTTCAACCGGGATGACCGTCCCCGCCGTGACGACCGCCGTGACGAGCGTCCTCGTTCGTTCGACCGCGACGACCGCCCGCGCCGCGATGACGACCGTCCCCGCGGCAGCCGCCCCGGCTCCCCCGCCGGCACACGGGGCCGTTACGGCAACGACAATCGCGACGCCCGGGGCAACGGACGTGCGTCCGACGGTCGCGGCGGCGCACGTCCGCCTGCGAAGCGCGGCGGTCCTGGCACCCGCGGCAAGGGCAAGCCCGCCCGCAGCTACAAGTAGACCGCCGGCCTCGTCACCAGACCGGCGGCGGGCACCACTCACGTAGACAACCGGCACATCCCTGCTCCCGCCTGTGCGGGCGCCGGACCGGCGACCTAGCGTTCGGGGAACACCACCCCACGGAGGAACCGCCATGACCACCTACGACAAGATCTACATCAACGGCCAGTGGACCGCGAGCGAAGGCAAGGGAACCATCGAGGTGTTCGACTCCCTCACCGAGGAGGTCATGGCCACCATCCCCGAGGGCACCGCCGGCGACGTGGCGATGGCCGCCGCCGCCGCGAAGGCTGCGTTCGAGTCGTGGAGCGCACTTCCGGCAGCCGAGCGCGCGAAGTACATGAGCCGCATCGGGGACGCACTCGGCGGGCGCATGGACGAGATCGCCAGCGCCATCTCGCGCGAGACGGGCATGTCCAAGCCGCTGTCGAACGTGATCCAGGTGGGACTGCCGCTGAACTCGTTCAAGACCGCCGCGACAGTGGCCGAATCTTTCCAGTACTCGCGGGAAATCGGTTCCTCCGTCGTCGTGCGCGAGCCGATCGGAGTGGTCGGGTGCATCACGCCGTGGAACTATCCCCTCCACCAGATCGCCGCGAAGGTCGCCTACGCGATGGCCGCTGGCTGCACCGTGGTGCTGAAGCCGAGCGAGGTCGCCCCAATCGACGCGTTCATGCTCGCCGAGATCATCCACGAGGTGGGTCTGCCCGACGGCGTGTTCAACCTGGTCACGGGCACGGGCCCGGTCGTGGGTGAGGCAATCGCCGCCAGCCCCGACATCGACATGGTGTCGTTCACAGGTTCCACCAGGGCCGGCAAGCGCGTGATGCAGGTCGGGGCGGAGACCGTGAAGAAGATCGCCCTCGAGCTCGGCGGCAAGAGCGCGAACATCATCTGCGACGACCTGGATGCGGAGGCATTCGGCAAGGCCGTGATGGCCGGCGTCGGCAAGTCCATGCTCAACAGCGGCCAGACCTGCTCCGCACTCACCCGCATGCTGGTGCCGAAGTCCCGCCTCGCCGAGGCCGAGACGGCCGCGGCACTCGTGGCGAACAACATGAAGGTCGGTGACCCGTTCGCCGAGGGCACCAACCTGGGGCCGCTCGCGAGCGCAGCCCAGCGCGACCGCGTGCAGGGATACATCCAGAAGGGGCTCGACGAGGGTGCGGTCCTCGTGGCCGGCGGCCTCGGCGCACCCGAGGGACTGGACAAGGGCTACTACGTGCGCCCCACCGTGTTCTCGAACGTGAAGCCCGGCATGACCATCGAGCAGGAGGAGATCTTCGGACCCGTCCTCTCGATCATCCCTTATGAGGACGATGACGACGCCGTCCGCATCGCGAACGGCACGGTCTACGGGCTCGCCGGCGCGGTCTTTGCCGCGGACAAGGAGAGAGCACTGCGCATCGCGCGTCGGATGAGGACCGGCCAGGTCGAGGTGAACGGCGGTGCCTTCAACGCGAACGCCCCCTTCGGCGGGTACAAGCAGTCCGGCATCGGCCGTGAACTCGGTGAGTACGGCTTCGAGGAGTTCCTGGAGATCAAGAGCCTCCAGATGTAGCGGGGGCCGCCGGTGGCGGTCTCAGGTCAGCCGAGGAGGGCCGGGGCCAGGCGCCGGAACTGCTCGGTGGGTGCCGTGCGCGCGTCGGCCATGAGCACCTGGACGCACACATGGTCGGCGCCCGCCGCATGGTGCTCGGCCACACGTGCTGCAATCTTGGCCTCGTCGCCCCATGCGACGATCGCGTCCACCAACCGGTCGCTGGCGCCGTCGGCGATGTCGGCATCTGTGAAGCCGAGCCGCTTCAGGTTGTTCGCGTAGTTCGGAAGACCGAGATAGATCTTCATCCCCGCACGCGCGATGCGGCGTGCCTCCGCGGGATCGGTCTCCAGCACCACCATCTGCTCCGGGGCGAGCAATGCGTCAGGTCCCATCACGTCGCGCGAGATGGCCGTGTGCTCGGGCGTGGTGAAGTACGGGTGCGCACCGTTGGCCTTGGTGGCCGAGAGCTCGAGCATCTTCGGGCCGAGCGCGGCCAGCAGACGACCAGGGTCCTCGGAGGGGCCCGTTGCCATGTACAGCGACGAGTCCATCTTGTCGAGGTAGTCGACCATGTAGCTGTAGGGGCGCGAGTAGTCATGCTTGCGGATCCCGGCCACGAGGTGACCGTGACTCACACCGAGACCCAGCAGGAACCGGCCGGGGAACGCCTCCGCCAGGGTCTTCTGCCCCGCCGCCATGGTCATCGGGTCGCGGGCGTAGATGTTGGCGATGCCCGTGGCAAGTGCCAGGGACTTCGTTGCGGAAAGCAGCACGGCGGACGACACGAAGGGGTCGCGGCCGACCGCCTCGGCCACCCACAGCGCGCCGTAGCCCAGTTCCTCCACGAGTTGTGCTGTTTCCTGGGCCTTCGGGGTGGGGAGCGCATCGATGCCCCCGTACCAGATTCCGACCTTGCCGATGTTGACTGCGGGCTTGCCCATGTGGAGGAGTCCTTCCGGGAGGTGACGCCGCGAGCATAACTAAGATTTCCCGGGCCGCTTCCACCGGCACCCTACGATTCGCAAATGACCACGAACGCCCACGTCACCTGGCTCAACATGACGGACGACGACCCGGCCGAGCTCGCCGCGTTCGAGGCCGCCACCGGGACGCGGCTCCATCCGGTGGCCAGGGAACACCTCCTCGACAGCCGGGAGCACGAGCTCACGCCGTTCCCCCGCATCGAGAACCACGGTGACTACCTGTTCGGAATGCTCTTCGTTCCCTCTGACACCACCAACACCAAGGCCGACTTCGACCGAATCGTGTTCGCGATCTCGTTCGAGCACGTCGCCATCTCGGTGGCAACCCACAGCACGAGCACGCACGACTGGAACGCGGTGATCCCGGTGCTCGGCACCCGGCGCGCCTACAGCGGCGACACGGCGGCCGGGGGAAGGTTCCTGCTCGAGTTGCTCGACGCGGTCATCGCGAGACTCAGCGAGGACGCCGTGAACCTGGAGACGATGGTCCACGCGCGCACGTCGGAACTCGGTTCCGGCATCGACCTCACCCAGTCGGTCGAACCCGGGGAGACCGAACGCCTGACCACCAAGGCACGGCGCCGGATCATGGAGCGCTACAAGGAGCACGGTCCCACATTGGCCGCCGTCCGCCACGAGATGCCTGCGATGCGGGCGGTCGTCACCGAGACCAGTGCTGTGCTCGGGAGCCTCGTCAACGACGACGACCGAGTCGACATCAAACAGGACACGGGCGGGGCCAGGAGGGAGCTGTTCTCCAAGGAACTCGAGATCTATCTCACCGACATCCACATCGACTCGTTGAACCTCGCCACCCTGCTCCAGGCCGTCGATACCTCGATCACCACGACAAAAGACTTCATGAAGCAGCTGAACGACGACGAGAATGTCGCGTCGAACAGGTTCACGGGCGCCATCGCGTCCATCATGCTTCTCCCCACGTTCATCGTGGGACTGTACGGGCAGAACTTCGACGACATGCCCGAGACCCATTGGCATTACGGGTACGGCTTCTCGTGGATGGTCATCGTCGCGGTCACCGTCTTCCAGGTCTGGTTCTTCCGCCGGCGCAAGTGGCTGTGACGCTTCCGCACCGCTCTCAACTGAGGTCTCATCCGCAGGCAGGCGTCGGCGCCTAGTATCGACCCGTGGTCCAGTGGGCAACAGACGTCATCGACGCCATCGGGCTTGCAGGGGTCGCGTTCCTCGTGGCGCTCGAGAACATCTTCCCGCCCATTCCCTCCGAACTGATCCTTCTCCTCGCGGGGTTCAACGTCAGCGAGGGCAGGTTCGGGTTGGTCGGTGCGGTCCTCGCGGCCACGGTCGGGTCAGTCGTCGGTGCCTACTTTCTGTACGCAGTCGGTCGACTCGTGCAGGACGAACGGCTCGAGCGGTTCCTCGCCGGTGCGGGCCGCTTTGTCGGGCTGAAGCGCGCGGACGTCCACAAGGGTTTCCTGTGGTTCGAGCGGCACGGCACCGCGGTGGTCCTGTTCGGGCGCCTCATCCCCGTCGTCCGGTCGGTCGTCTCCATTCCCGCCGGTTCCGACAAGATGCCGATCGGAAGGTTCACCCTGCTCACGGCAGCCGGGTCGCTCGTGTGGAACACCGTGTGGGTCGCGGTCGGATGGGGACTCGGAGACCAGTGGGAGAAGGCCGGCAAGTGGGGCGACTACCTGCAGTACGGCGTGGTCGCCCTCGCTGCGGTGGGCTTCGTCGTTCTCGTCGTGCGTTCACGGCGTGCTCGGTAGACTCCACAGCCACACCATGCGGGTGTAGCTCAATGGCTAGAGTTCCAGCCTTCCAAGCTGGCTATGCGGGTTCGATTCCCGTCACCCGCTCCATCGATTTCCTCCCGCCGGGGGGCTGACCCGCGCGACTAGCGTGACGGCCATGACCGGTTCGGTTGAACAAGGAGACGGCGCCGACCGCAGGCGCGGCGATGAATACATCGTCTCCGCCGACGAACTCGAGGCATTCAGACGCGACGGGTACGTGCACCTGCGCGGGGTGATGTCGCCGCAGGAGATGGACTCCATCGAGCGGGTGTACGACCGCTTCCTTCGCGGCGAGATCGCCGTCGAGGGCAAGGACTTCAACGACATGACCACCGGCGAGCACGGCACCGACCCCAGCGGGTACGCCGTGGTCAATGTCATGCTCCCCCGCCGCTACCACCCGGAGTGGCAGGGGAACCTCTTCGAGCGACGCGCGCAATCCATCGCCGACCAGCTTTGCGGCGAGGGGATGACAGTCGACTTCGACCAGTTGCTCGCCAAGTCCCCCGGCCGGCCGGACGCCGTGTTCCACTGGCACCAGGACCAGGCGTACTGGATCGACACCGAGGACCGCCGCACGGCCACCTGCTGGCTGGCCGTCGACGACTCCACCGTCGAGAACGGCTGCATGCAGTTCCTGCCCGGGTCGCACCATGAGCCGGTGAGACCGCACCGTCCCCTTCACGAGGACCGGTCTGCCAGCCACACGCTCGTCACGGACCTCGGGCCCGGCGACTCAATGGTGCCCGTGCCCATCGGGCGGGGCGACATCACGGTGCACAACGAGGGCGTCCTCCACGGGTCGGGCGGGAACCACTCCGCATCCAGCTATCGCCGCGCCTACATCGTCGCGTTCCGCAGCCAATCGACCGTCGAGGAGGAACGCCGGCGGGGATTCACGCACAGCCACAACGACTCGGCCGATGTTCTCGGCAGCGTCGACGGGCTGCAGGTCTGAACCGCGTTTCGTGCGGGGGTAAGGTCCGCACATGCCCGGCACGCAACGTCACCACCGGGACTACGGGCTGCTCGGCGAGGAGTCGCGGCGTGCGGTGGACAACGGTCTGGCGGGTGCGGCCTGGCGCCTCAGCCCGGTCGACAGGGACGAGCTCCTCGCGCTGATGCGCAGACGGAACAACCCTGCCGCCTTCCACACGGTCCTGTGGCTGGTCCTGCTGGTGGCGTCGGGCGCGTGGCTGTGGCTCACGTGGGTGAGTTGGTGGACGCTGCCCGCGGCATTCGTGTACGGCACCCTCTACGGGTCGGCCTCCGATGCCCGGTGGCACGAATGCGGTCACCGCACCGCCTTCGCGTCGAAGCGCGCGAACGATGTCATCTACCACGTCGCATCATTCATGGATGTCCGCGAGCCGGTGTCGTGGCGCTGGAGCCACAACCGGCACCACGCCGACACGATCGTGGTCGGTCGCGACCCCGAGATCGCGTACCCCCGGCCGACCGCACTCTGGCGGGTGGTCGCCGACATGTTCGGCGTGTTCAGCACCGCGGCGGAGATGCGCAAGTACTGGTTCAACATCCGCGGCCGACTCACCCCGGAGGAAGCCACGTACGTTCCCCCGCGGGAGGCGGGGGCCGCCGTGCGGTGGGGGCGCATCCACGCCTCCGTGTGGGCGGCAGTGATCGCGTGCTCGGTGGGCACCGGTTCGCTCCTCCCCTTGATGCTCGTCGGACTCCCGTCGATGTACGGGCGCTGGCTGCTCGTGGTGTTCGGCACCACCCAGCACGCCGGACTCGCCGAGGACGTGCTGGACCACCGGCTGAACACCCGCACCGTGATGATGGGCCCGGTGCTGCGGTTCCTCTACCTGAACATGAACTACCACCTCGAGCACCACATGTACCCCGCGGTCCCCTATCACGCACTGCCGCGCCTTCATGACCTTCTTGCCGGCGACCTTCCGCAGCCGTACCCGAACATGCGGTCCGCGTACCGAGACATCATCCCCGCGTTGCGTCGCCAACGGGACGAGCCGGGCTTCTGGTTGGCTCCCGACCTGCCGTCCTGACCCATGACCGGAACAGACGACATCACCACACCGCGCGGGTTGGTGATCCCCGCCGCCGCGGTGTCGTGGTCATTCGCTCGTTCCGCGGGTGCGGGGGGACAGAACGTGAACAAGGCCTCGACGAAGGCCGTGCTCATCGTCGACCTGACGGCTGTCCAGGGGTCGCGGGCCGCCGTCCGGCGGGTTGTCGCCGCGCTCGGGACGGAACTGCGTGTCACGCGGCAGTCGATGCGCAGCCAGTGGGCGAACCGCCAGGCATGCCTGCGGGCGGCCGTCGAGCGAATCGACGAGGCATCACGGCCCGCGCCTCCCCCGCGCCGCCCCACCCGGCCCACCCGGGGCTCGGTGGAGCGACGCCTCGAATCGAAGCGTCGGCAGTCGGCGAAGAAGAGAGACAGACAGGCCGACGACTGATTCGGCCACCGCCACCACCTCGCCTACCATGACCGCCCATGAGCGGAACAGAGATCACCTGCATGGCGGACATCGTCCGCACCCACGGCACCGGACGTCCGGGACACATCAGCCTCATCGAGGGCGACAACCGGCTCACGTGGGCCGACCTCTACGAGAGGGCGCAGCGGGTGGCGAACGGCTTCGCCGCCGCGGGTGTCGGCAACCAGGACCGTGTGGCCTTCCTCGACATGAACGGCATCCCCCACTTCGAGGTCTTCTACGGCGCGGCTCTCCTCAACGCGGTCAGCGTTGACGTGAACTGGCGGCTCGCACCGCCGGAGGTCGAGTACATCGTCAACAACGCGGAGGCGAAGGTGCTGGTGGTCGGGGCGGAGTTCGCCGCGGTGGTTGATGCAATTGCACCCAACCTCACGCACACGAAGCTGATTCTCGTGGTGGGCGGTCACGGGGAGTACGAGGACTGGAACGCATGGGTCGGACGGCAGTCGGTCGGCGACCCGCATGTGCCGTCGAGTCACGACGACGTCGCCTTCCAGCTGTACTCGAGCGGCACCACGGGGCTCCCCAAGGGCGTGATGCTCTCGAACGACAACTTCCTTGCCCTCGCACCGATGATCAGCCAGATCTGGGAGCTCACCCCCGATTCGGTGAACATGGCCGCGATGCCGCTGTTCCACATCGGAGGGGGCGGCTGGGCCACCGCAGGCCAGTACCTGGGGTGCACCACCGTCATCGTGCGGATGATGGATCCTGCCGCCGTCGTGAGGCTCATCGGCGAGCACCGCATCACTCATGCGTTCCTCGTCCCCGCGGTGCTCGCCTTCATGAACATGGTGCCGGGCGTCGAGGACGCCGACTTCTCCAGCCTCGAGGTGTTCGTGTACGGCGCGTCCCCCATCAGCGAGGACGTCCTCACGAAGAGCGTGCAGTTGTTCAAGTGCAAGTTCTGGCAGGCGTACGGACTCACCGAGACGACCGGTGGAGTGGTCAACCTCCCGCCGTCCGACCACGACCCGAACGGCCCGAACAAGCACCGCCTGCGCAGTTGCGGCGTGCCCGGACCGGGAGTGGAGATCCGGATCGTCGACAACGACAGCGGCCGGGACTGCGAACAGGGCGAGGTCGGCGAGATCTGGATCCGCTCGGCCCAGGTGATGGCCGGGTACTGGAAGCGGCCCGAGGACACCGCGAAGGCGATCACCGCGGACGGATGGTTCAAGTCCGGCGACGCCGGTTATGTCGATGCCGACGGGTACGTGTACATCCACGACCGCGTGAAGGACATGATCGTGTCGGGCGGCGAGAACGTGTACCCGGCGGAGGTGGAGAACGTGCTCATGTCCCACCCGGCCATCGCGGACGTCGCCGTGATCGGCATCCCCCACGAGAAGTGGGGAGAGACCGCCATGGCCATCGTGGTGCGGGTGAAGGACGCAGCCGTCACCGAGCAGGAGATCATCGATTTCTCGCGCGAGCGGCTGGCCAAGTTCAAGTGCCCCACGCGGGTGGAATGGGCCGACGCCCTCCCCCGCAACCCCAGCGGGAAGGTACTGAAGAAGGACCTGCGCGAGCCGTACTGGGCGGGCCACGAGCGCCGCGTCAACTGACGGTCGCGCGACGGTAACGGGGCGGCGAAAAGGGCCCGCCGGCCCCGTACACCTAGACACCCTGCCCCCGCTTCCCTAATGTGGGCCTGTCGGACCGACCGGGGGGTACGCCGTGAAGATCAGTCGTCGGATTGCAGTGGGCTTGTTGCTGACGGGAACGGTGGCATCCGTGTCGCCGGTCTCGGTTGTGGAGGCGGCAACCGCCGCAACCAAACTCACCGCCAAGGTCAAGGGGGTCGCGGCGGGAACGCAGCTGCTCGCCGTGTACAGCACGGGCGCCAGCGCACGCGCGAAGGTCAGCGGCGGGAAGGCAACGATCACCCTCCCGAAGAACGTGAAAGCGAGCGGGAAGGTCAGCCTCCACCTCGTGAACCCGAACGGCTCGTACGGCGGCCCCGTGTCCATCGGCAAGACCAAGGGCAAGAAGACCACCTGGTACGGCAGTGTCAGTGCCCGGCCGAAGAAGACGACATCGCTCGGCACCATCACGTACTCGGCCGCACAGCAGTACGCATCCACCAAGGCCGCAGGCTCCACCGCCGCGCTCCCCGTCACCGGCACGCTGAAGAACGCGAGCAAGGCGGGCAAGCCCGCCGGTGCCGGACGGCTGGGTCTGGCCGCCTCGAAGGCTGTGTCGTCGGCCTCCCTCGCACCGGGTGACTCGATCGAATGGACCTGGGGTGTCCAGGCGTTTGCCGCGGCCGAACAACCGGCCGGTGGGGACCTCGACGGTGACGGCATGCCGAACACCCTCGACATCGACGACGACGGTGACGGCTTCCCGGACCAGCTCGACCAGTCGGCCGGCAAGGCAGGTGCCAAGCCCACCGCCCTCTATGACGCATTCAGCTCGTTGACCACCGGCATCGGCTCCGGCCAGAGCGCGATCAACTACAACATCCTCTCCCAGAAGTACACGGACGCCGCGGAACTGCGCAAGCAGCTCTCGATCCTCGTGGACGCGAACTTCACCCTCAACACGAGGGTCGTGGCGCCGTTCCTCACCGACAACTCGAGCCTCACCATCCAGGACGCGTGGGTCGACTGCACCGGTCTCGCCTGGTGTCTCACCACCGACTCGGGTGACACTCTCGACACTTTCGTGAGCGCGCCGAGGATTCTCTCCTGGGGTGACGGAAACATCCGGGACTACTGGGCGTATGCGTTCCGCAAGACCGGCCAGAACACCTGCAGCGTGTACCAGCCGGCGTCCAGCACCGAGGGGTGCCAGTCGGTCAAGTGGGCGGACTTCTCGATGCACAAGATGCTCACCGCAGCC
>Ga0315902_10009624_pt1 | contig 12904 bp, 14 predicted proteins | sample LakEriMetagenome_9_FD_203523 | JGI IMG/M metagenome (GOLD analysis project Ga0315902, IMG submission 203523) | Freshwater fungal communities from buoy surface, Lake Erie, Ohio, United States - Buoy 12 MA117 | ecosystem: Environmental > Aquatic > Freshwater > Lake > Lake biofilm | place: USA... | reverse complement strand
TCACATATACTTCAAGTTATTCTGTTTCCTCCGGATCATATCCAATAACAGTTGGAACAGGAGTTCCAGCTTCTGGTAACGGTGGTGTTGTCGCTCCTAGTAGCAGTGCTTTTGGAACAACTTCTCCAGGTGGAACTAGTAGTCCGGGATTTAGTGGATCTCCTGGTGGACCATCAGGAAATGGATTTAGTGGTGGTTCTGGATCTGGACAAGGTGGTTGTGGTGGTGGAAGAGCTGGTGGTGGAGGTGCTGGTGCCAGTGCAAATGGTGCTGGTGGATCATCTTATAATGGTGGGGCTGGAGGTGCTGGATTGGCAGTACCACAGTTTCCTGGCCCTGTATTTTCTCCAGTTATGCCACCTAGTTGGATCAGTGCTGTTGGTCCAACTGGATTGTTTGGTGGTGGTGGTGGTGGAGCTGATGAAAGAAATCCTGGTCCTGCTGGACTAGGTGGACCTGGTGGAGGTGGAAGAGGTGGAGATTATGATGAGGGAGGAACACCGGGAGTAACAAACACTGGTTCTGGCGGCGGTGGTCACGGTGGTGCTGGTTGTGTCATCTCTCGTCCAGGTGGGGATGGAGCGCCAGGTATTGTAATTATCAGATATTTAACATAAAATAGTAGATAAAATGCAAGAAAACATTCCTTTTTTACATAGCAATACTCAACTATATCCTTCTTGGATATACGTTATTCCATTTGAATGTTGGGCTCCTCCTGTTGCTGCACCAGAATTAACTCAAGAGCAAAAAGAACAAAACTACGAATATGTATGGAATGAAGATTTGTATCAACAGAATGGTGCTATGGGAAATGTGATGGGTTGGATTTTAACTAAAAAATCTCAATAAATTAAAATTATTATTTTTTGTTATGTTTAATAAAAATACAGAAAATTTCAGTGAACTTTTGCTTTTTCCACAAAAAGTATTATTGTACAAATGTAAAGGTTTTGGTGAAATAAAAAAAGAATTAATTGAATATTGCTACTCTTTGAAAAATAAATCTACTAGTAAAAATTTAACATTAAATAATGGATGGCAGTCTGATTCAAATTCGCATACTCAAAAAAGATTTGAACCATTTCTAAATTTTTTAAATGACAATATAGAAACTTGTTTAAAATTATATCAACTTAAACCAAAAGGATTTTATGTTGATACCTGTGTAATTAATATTGGGGGTGAAAATAGTTATCACAATTCACACATTCATCCAAATACCGATATTTCTGGTGTTTTTTGGATTACTATACCTAACAACTCTGGAGAATTTGTTTTTGAAAATCCTTCAAATTTTGGACAAAATAATTTATTAAATGTGTTAGATAAGAAAGAATCAGAAAATAAAAAAATGTACCATAGTTATCATATTAATCCAATTGAGGGAAATATTTTACTTTTTCCATCTAATTTGAGACATAGTGTAAATTTAAATAGAAATAAGAAAGATAGAATTACGATAGGGTTTAATGTAACTTTTGTATAATTTCTATTTCTATTAATTGATAAATATCTAAAAACCTCCAATGTATATCGGAAGACCCCAACAAACTGGACCATATATCAAACTTGATGATATCTCAGATCAGTTTAATGGAACTAAAACTACTTTTAATCTGACACTTGGTGGTCAACCATACTTCACATCAAATCCTTATACATTACTTTTATCACTTGATGGTGTCATTCAAGAACCAATCGTTTCTTATGTCATCAATGAGAATCAAATCACCTTTGCTGCTGCTCCATCTTCAACAGGAAGATTTTATTGCATTGTGTTTGGAACTACTCTGAACACCACTGCTATGACTAGTCTCACAATCGGCACAAGAACAACTGCTGCAACATTACCATTAAATGGCGAACAACTTGGTGTTCTGAAAAGAGATGGCACCAAAGGATTCATCGCTTTTAATGTGGCATAAATAATCAAAAGACTATTCAGATATAATGGCGAATAGATATCCGCTGATTTATAATCCCAATGCGAATCAACTTCAAGAACTCCAATCGGGAGATAATCTTGATTTAGGTGGTTCAGGGATTAGTAGTGTAGGGAATATTAACTCAACTGGTATTATCACTGCAACTTCTTTCAGTGGAACTTTTAGTGGTACTTCAACACTTGCATCTGGACTGACTGGATCTCCAAGTATTGTTGTAACTGGGTTTTATGCATCTGGCATAAGCACCTTCACTCAGAACATAAATCTTCGTGATAATGTTAAGGCAAACTTTGGTGATGGTGATGATCTTAGAATCTATCACGACGGAACAAACAGTTACGTAGAAGATACTGGAACTGGAAACTTATATCTTTCTGGATCAACTGATGTCATCATTCAGCATCATACTACTGGTGAAACGATGGCAAAGTTCACTGGCAATGGTGCCTCTGAACTTTATTATGATAATAGTAAGAAGTTTGAAACCGTCAGTGTTGGTGCTACGGTCACTGGAACTTTATATGCAACTTCTGTAAGTTCTTCTGGAAATGTAACTGCAAACGCTTTTGTTGGTGATGCTTCTCAACTTACCAATCTACCATCAAGTTTTAGTGTACTTGATGCATATCTGTTCTCATAAATAACTAAAAAGTAATACGATGACACTTCAAAGAACAAAACTTTTGAATATTCAGGCGGTAACTGGTATTGCTACGGTTGGTATCTTTACTGCTGGAACCACTTCGACTCCTGCTGGTGTTGCTGGAACGACTTATATCCGAAGTGTCATTATGCATAACACTGGTCTTGGTACTGCAAGAACATCTTTATATGTTTATCCAAGTGGTCAAACTGTAACTGGTTTTGGGGCAACTGTGAACAGAATTCTGAGAATTGACCTTGCACCAAACGAAACAACTTTCTTTGAAACTAACTATCCCATTGTATTGTCAACTGGTGATAAACTAGCAGTAGATATTACTGCACCTGATACTGGTGGTGTTGGTGTCGGATCTGCTGTTAACTTTATGATTAATGGTGATACTGATATCTGATTATGAGCGTCAAATCATTTGGCAACCCATCATCAAGTTTTAGAAGTAGGTTTGGTAAAACTGGAAATAGAGCTTCTAAACCTTATGTATATGTAGAAACTTTTTCTGCTACTGGTGGAAATGTAAGTGCCATTTCTCCAGGAAATGGATATATCTATCATACCTTTACTTCATCAGGAACTTTTACTGTAACTTCTGGAACTAAAACAGTAGAATATCTTATTGTTGCTGGCGGCGGTGGTGGTGGTGGATCTGGACCATCGGGAAATAGGTATGGTGGCGCCGGTGGCGGTGCTGGTGGATTATTAAACAGTACAACAATAGTTTCTTCTGGTTCTTATTCAATTCAAGTTGGATCTGGCGGACCAGGTAGCAATGGAACTACAAATGGAACAAATGGAAATCCTTCATATTTTGGACCAATAGTTGCGACCGGCGGTGGTGGTGGTGGATATGATACTGGTCCATTTGGATCATTTGGAAGCACTGGTGGTTCTGGCGGTGGCGGCGGTGCTGCTAGCAATCCTGGCGATAATAAAGGAGATGGAACTCCTGGACAAGGTAATCCTGGCGGAAGAGGTGGATTTTCTCCAGTGGGTCCTGTAACCGGTGGTGGTGGCGGCGGTGGTGCCGGTGGTGCTGGTAACACAGGACAAACTAATGGACCTGGTATAGGTGGTGTTGGAAGCCAATTCCCTGCATTTACTGGACCACTTATTGGAGTTCCATCTCTTGCACCTTTAAGTGGATACTTTGCTGGTGGCGGTGGCGGCGGTGTTTATACATCAGGAACCGGTTCATCTGGTGGATCTGGTGGTGGAGGAGCAGGTTCTCCCGCACCAGGAAATGGAACACCAGGAACTACTAATAGTGGGGGTGGAGGAGGAGGTGCTGGTGGTAATGGTCCAATCACAAACGGAGGTGCCGGAGGTTCAGGAATTGTTGTAATCAGATACTTAGCATAAATATTCAAAAAATTCTATAAGATGGCTCTTCGTTCCTTAAATAATCCAATAGCATCGTTTATAGATTATCTTTCCAAGACTGGAACGGATGCTTCTGGACAAGTTGCTACACCATCTGGATTAACAGCAACTGGTGGGATTATTAGTGATTATACATCTCCTCCAGGAGCAGTTTATAGGGCACATATTTTCACATCATCAGGAACTTTTAATGTTACTTCATTAGGTTCTTATGGATCTAATGTAGAATATCTTGTAGTTGCAGGTGGCGGAAGTGGAGGACCAGGCAGTGGTGGTCCCAGTGCAGCTGGTGGTGGTGGTGGCGCCGGCGGTCTTTTATCAAATCATCCAAATATTCCTGCACCTTTAAGACAGCCAGCACTTTCAGTATCAACTTCACCAGGTTCTTATACAATTACTATTGGTGCTGGTGGGGCAAGTGCCTATGATGTTTCGGGAAATCCAGGAAATCCATCTTCATTTGGACCAATAAGTTCAACAGGAGGTGGTGGAGGAGGTAATGGTAATAGTCCAACTCCTTCTGGTGGTTCTGGTGGAGGAGGTGATTATCAACCTGGTGGTGCAGGAATTCCTGGACAAGGAAATCCCGGAGGTGCTGGAATAGGCGCACCAACTTATAGAGGTGGTGGAGGTGGTGGAGCGGGAGCTCCTGGAACTAGTCAAAGCGGACCTTCAACTCCAGCTCCTGGTGGAGATGGTCTTCCTATTGCAATAGAAACAGCAACCGCAAAGTATTATGCTGGTGGTGGGGGAGCAGGTAGTTGGACTGGAAACGGTGGACCTGTTGGTCTTGGTGGATTAGGTGGAGGTGGTAAAGGAGGAAGTCCATCAATACCTGGTGCCGAGAATGGTACATATGCCACTGGTGGCGGTGGTGGTGGTGGTCCACGCTATTCAACATTAGGAGGTTCCGGAATCGTAGTCATCCGTTACCAAATATCCGAATTAACAGCAACCGCAAAAGCAACCGGTGGCTCTATAAGTTATTATAATGGTAAGACCATTCATACATTTACTTCTACTGGAACTTTTACAAATACCTCCGGGTCACCATTATCAGTAGAATATGTTGTAGTCGCTGGTGGTGGTGGTTCTGGAGCAAATCCCGGTGGTGGAGGAGGTGGTTCCGGAGGATATATAACTGGAAGTGGAGTTTCTGTAAATCCAGGAGCTCCTGGTGCATTATCAGTAACAGTTGGTGCTGGTGGTATAAGTGGAGGTGCATCTCCAAATACTAAAGGATCTAATGGTAGCGATTCTTCATTTGGACCATCATATCCAGCAACTGGTGGTGGAGGTGGTGGTGCCTATAATACAAATGGTCCTGGTAATCCTGGAGGATCTGGTGGGGGAGGTGGTGTAACCAATAATCCCAAAACTGGTGGAGCAGGTTTAAATTTTCCAGGACCAACTCAGCAGGGTTATCCAGGCGGTGACGGTCAACCAGACGCTCCTCCATATGCCGGAGGAGGTGGAGGTGGTGCCGGAGGTGCTGGTGTTTCTGGATCCACAACTCCAAATAGAGGTGGTGGTGGTATTGGGGTTCAACTTCCTGCAACATTTAGAAATCCACAATCAGCATCATCATTAGGTACTCCTGGACCTGGAGGTTCTTATTATCTTGCTGGTGGTGGTGCCGGTGGAAACACAGGATCTTCTGGAGGATCAGGTGGAGGTGGAAGCAACACTCCAGGATCAGTCAATGGTTTTACAAATACTGGAGGTGGAGGTGGTGCTGATTATGGAGGCGGATCTGGCGGTTCCGGAATTGTCCTCATCGCATATCCTTCATAAATACTCAAAAACATAAAATGGGCGTAAGATCGGTCAATAATACACTACAATCATTTTTAGATACCTTTGTAAGAAGTGGTACTGATGCCTCTATCGCCGCCACAAGTTCTGGTGGAACAGGATTAACAGCAACTGGTGGTGTAATTAGTGATTATACCGTTCCTAGTTCAGGTTCGATTTATAGATCTCATATTTTTACTTCATCGGGTACTTTTTCTGTAAGTGCATTGGGTTCTTATGGATCTAATGTAGAGTATCTTGTAGTTGCAGGAGGTGGAAGTGGTGGATATGAAGGTGGAGGTGGTGCAGGAGGTTTAAGAACTAATCTTTCTGGACATCCATTATCATCAGGAAATCCATCCTTTTCAGTATCAACAACTGGTGGTAATGGGTCCGGTGGTTATACAGTAACTATTGGTGGTGGAGGTGCAGGTGGGACTGCTGGAACTCCATTAAGTCCAAATTCTGGAACGGATTCTTATTTTGGACCTCCATCAACACCAAATGGAATAACAGCAACTGGTGGTGGTGGAGCAGGAAATTACAGTGCAACACCTGGAAGAAATGGTGGTTCTGGTGGAGGAGCAGCTAGTACTCCTGCTCCTGGGTTTGGATATGGAAGAAATCCTTCAACACCAGCTGGTGCGGGTGGACCATTTGCTTGGACAGAAGGTAATCCTGGAAACACTGCTAATAGTTCTCCTCCATATTGGGGTGGAGGAGGTGGTGGTGCCGGTGGTGCTGGTGGACCACAAGGAAATGGTGGAATTGGATCACAAGTTTTAATTGCCGGACCAACATCAACAACCGGAGTTGGGGCATTAAATCCTGGACCAGGGCAATATCAGTGGTTTGCTGGTGGTGGAGGTGGTGGTATATATCCAACTGGAAGTTATCCGGGAGGTGTTGGTGGTGGTGGTATTGGTGGATTTAATACAGAAACAACTTCCGGAACTTTTGCAACTGGTGGAGGTGGAGGTGGAACTTGGTCTGGTGGATATTTAACAGGTTCCGGTGGTTCCGGAATCGTAGTCGTCCGTTACCAAATAGGTCAATTAACAGCAACCGCAAAAGCAACCGGTGGCTCTATAAGTTATTATAATGGTAAGACCATTCATACATTTACAAGTACAGGTACTTTTATTAATACTTCTGGGTCCTCTTTAAGTATTGATTATATTGCTATTGCAGGTGGAGGTGCAGGACAAACTGATGCAGGAGGAGGTGGAGGTGCTGGAGGTGTTGTATCAAACATTCCTGGATTAATGCCAGTTACTACTCCAATTTCAGCAATAGCAACTGGAGCACCTAATGCCATTACAATAACGGTTGGTGGTGGTGGTGCTGGAAATAATAGAAGTGATAATCAAGGAAATCCTGGATCAGTTACAACAATATCTGGTCCAGGACCGATTAGCATTACTGCAAATTATGGAGGCGGTGGCGCAGCAACAGGACCAAATGGAGCAGGAGCTCCTGGAGGATCTGGTGGTGGAGGAAGATCAAATCGCACTCCTGTTTCTGGTGGTACAGCAACTCCTTCTGGACAAGGTAATGCTGGTGGAGATGGAGTTCCAAGTGGAGGCACTGCCTCTGGCGGTGGAGGAGGTGCTGGTGGTGCAGGAACTCCTTGGAGCTCTGGAGGACACGGTGGTATTGGCATACAACTTCCTTCAACGTTCCAAAATCCAATATCAACAGTAGGTGCTCCTGGTCCCGGAGGTGGTAGATATTGGGTTGCTGGAGGAGGGACTGGTAACGGAACTTCAGGTGGAGGTTCCGGTGGGCCTTATGCTGGAGGTGGAGGAGATTATCAATCAGGAACTGCAAATACTGGTGGAGGTGGAGGTGGAGGAAGCACTCCTTCTTCACCAGGTTCAGGTCCAATAGCAGGTTCTGGTGGTTCTGGTATCGTTCTCATCGCATATCCTTCATAAGGACTTTACAAATCTCTAAGTTATAGTATAATAAATACTTTCACACTAGTAATCATTCATATAGTAAAAACGATGGCACACTTTGCACAACTAGATGAAAACAATGTGGTAACTCAGGTCATTGTAGTTGCCAATGAAGATACTTCGGACGTAAATGGAAACGAAGTAGAAGAAATCGGTGTAGCATTTTGTAAGAAACTTCTGGGTGCCGATACCAACTGGAAGCAGACTTCATACAACAATACGTTCCGTGTGAGATATGCAGGTATCGGTTACACCTATAATGAAGAACTGGATGCTTTTGTTGCACCAAAACCCTTTGAGTCTTGGGTTCTCAACACAGAAACCGCTGACTGGGAATCGCCAGTTGGTCCTGCTCCTGCACTCACCGAAGCAGAGATTGAAGCACGTTCATTCTATCGTTGGGACGAAGAAGCAGGTGCTTGGGAACTCTTCACTCCCGAACCACCAGCAGAAGAAACACCTGCCGAATGATAATCAAGGAGGGGCAACCCTCCTTTTTTTATAACTAAATAATAGCAACGCAGATCGTCTATAAATCAATGCCCCTCATCGGCAATCCTTATGTCGTTGGAGATACGACAGGAAATTTTAAGAAACTTGATAATCTTTCGTCATATACTCTGACGTTTGATCCCTCAGTTAAAGTATCTCTTACAAACGACACAATCACTGAAATAGATCATAGGTTCGTTACAGGACAAAGAGTCACCTATACGCACGGCGGCGGAAGTGCAATCGGTGGTCTGACTTCTGGAACTGCTTATTATATTGTTAATAATGATGCAAATACAATTAAACTTGCTTTAACATATGCTGATGCATTATTAAGTAATACAATCAATCTAACTTCTGTTGGATCTGGAACTGCTCATACACTGAATCTTGCTTTTGATGGGATTAATACAAGATTCAGAGCAACCTATTCCAACGGAACAAGAGCAAGAATCACAAATGCTTCTCAACTGACCATTTCAATCAATGGTGTTTTACAGCAACCATTTGAAACTGCAACACCTTCTGATGGTTATGGTATTGAACATCCTGGTATTATTGTTTTCTCAGTTGCTCCTGGTAGTGGTGATGTTTTCTGGGGAAACATTATTGCCAATAACTTCCCAACTTATGATATTACTGATAATAAGGTTGACAACTTTACTGGAAACGGATCTCAGACAGAGTTCACACTGTCCAGAACAGTTCCAAATAATGAGAGTCTGTTAGTCACGATTGATGGTGTCACACAATATCCAAGTGATAATGCAACCACAAGATCTTATACAATCTATGATAGTGTTCTGACATTCTCAGAGGCTCCTGCTTCTGGTGCCGTCATTCAAGCAAGACACATTGGTTTTGCTGGTGCAGTTACGAGTGCAGTCACTGGATTCAATGGAAGAACTGGTAATGTTGGACTGAGACCTGGTGATCCATTGGTTGGTGTTGGTATTCAGTCTGGTGGAGTTACCATCGGTGCTGGTGTTACTCAGATCAACTTCATTGGTGTTGGAAATACTTTTGCCGTTGTTGGTGATCGTATTGATGTCAGCATTTCTGGTGGTGGTGGATCTTCTGCTGGCACAAGAATCGACTATCCTGGTGGCGGACAATCACCATTCATTCTTTCACTTGCACACGTCACTCAATCAATCACTCTTGATTCTTCAACAACAGGTGAAACCATACCTGCGAACATTGTGATTGGTGAATCCATTCTTGTCATTGATACTGGTATTGGAGTCACGATTGGTGATAATAATACTGTGATTCCTGACCTTTATAATGTTATTGAATAATGGATAAGATCACTGGTACTCCTTATTATGTTTCGGTTGCTCATGTGACTGAAACAATGACATTGGATTCAACCAATGCAGATCCGATTGATTCAAATGTGATTGTAGAAGAATCCATTCTTGTGATTGACACAGGAGTACTGTTAACGATTGATCAGGGAAAGACTTTAATCCCTGATGTTTATAATGTATCTTGAATAAATAACTAAAAAGAAGTATAAAAATGTCGCAGTTAAATGTTGATGTCATAAAAAATAAAGCGGGAACGGGTGGACCCACTTTACAAGCACTCACAGTAACGACTGATGCGACAGTTACTGGTGTTGTAACTGCTTCAAGTTTTGTTGGACCAGTAACGGGTAATGTAACTGGAAACGCAACGGGTCTTTCTGGTTCTCCTAACATTACAGTTTCTGGTGTTAATAACACTGGATTATCAACTGCTGTTGAGTTTGATATTACGGGAAGCACAAACAGCCTTTCTGCTGGTGGTCTTACGGTTGGAGTTGCGACACTCACAACACTCAACGGAACATCAGGACTTGTCAGTGCTGGAACGACATTTAAAACAAAAGGATTTGTAGAATCTCAGACTTCTGCAACGACGACATCAAATATTCTGAACCTTGATGCAGCAAACGGAACCGTATTTACTCATACGACAACTGCACAGATTGGTATCGTTTCTTTTACTGGTATTCGTACAGATACGGCAGGAACTCAGACATTCTCAGTTCTCGTAACACAAGGTGCATCTCCAACCAATACGACAGCGGCAACTGGTATTGGAACTCAACTTGCAACGGTTAGAATACATCCAGGAAATGTTGGATACACCACTCATATTAAGGTTGGTGCTGGATCTTCAATCATTCTGACAGGCACTGCTGGTGCTCTGGATCTTCTGACCTTCATTGTTTCGTATGACGGAACCGCACCTTCTAACAGTGCATTTAGAGTTGTAGGATTCGCTGCAACTGATTTTAGAAACGCTATTGTTTGATTGGTATAAGTTATGGCACCATTAACGACTGGGGCGATTAAGGCAATCCTTCAAGAGATCTCTCAACAAAGTGTAGGCCGAGGAAGATATATTCGTGGTGGAGGTGTTGGTACTTATGCTGGGGCAAGTGGAGGTGTAATTAGTGATTATCTAGATGGTGCAACAAGATATAGGGCTCATATCTTTACTTCATCAGGAACTTTTACAGTTACTGATCCCGCTCTTACTTCTGTTGATTATCTTGTAGTTGCTGGTGGTGGTAGTGGTGGTGGTGGAGATTGCGGTGGTGGGGGAGGTGCTGGTGGATTCCGAACTGGAACATCTTTACCAGTAACCACATCAAGTCCATATTCAGTTACAGTTGGTAGTGGGGGCAGTAGAAGTGGTAGTGTTGGACCTAGTGGATCTCCTTCTATATTTTCTACAATAACTTCTACTGGCGGTGGCGGCGGCGGAAAAGGAAATACTGGCGCCAATGCTGGACAACCAGGAGGATCTGGTGGAGGAGGTGGTTGGGGAGGACAATCTGCTGGAACAGGAAATACTCCACCAACTTCACCACCACAGGGGAATAGTGGAGCTTCTGGAAATGGAAATCCAAGTGCCGCAACTGCTGGTGGTGGAGGTGGTGGTGCAGGTGGTTCAGGATCTGTTTCTCCATCTCCATCACCATCTGGTGGTGCGGGTGGTCCAGGATTGTCTAATACTTATGCTTATGGACCTACAAATCCAGTAACTTATGCTGGCGGTGGTGGAGGTGGTGGAGATAACTCATCTGTCGGACCAGCACCTGGTGGCGGCGGCCGTGGTGGATATAGAAGCGGAAATCCCAGTCTATCTGAAATGGATGCTACTTTTGCCACTGGCGGCGGCGGTGGTGGTGGTGGCGGATTTGGTGGAGGCCCAGGAGGTGCTGGTGGTTCCGGAATAGTAGTCGTCCGTTATGCACTTCCTGCATCCACTGGAACCGCAAAAGCAACTGGTGGTGCTATTAGTTTCTATACTTCTCCTCCTGGTGCTCAATATACTATTCATACATTTACTTCCACTGGAACTTTTGCAAACACTTCTGGATCTTCACTTTCTATTGAGTATGTTGTCGTTGCTGGTGGTGGATCTGGTGGAAGATATGGTGGTGGTGGTGGTGCCGGAGGATTTGTTACTTCAACTACAACTTGCCCAACAAGTCCAGTAACTGTAACCATTGGTGCCGGTGGTTCTGGTTGGTATGGAGACGCTCAATCTGGACAGCAAGGTCCAAATGGTAGTAATACTACTTTAACTGGGGCGTTAACTGTTACTGCGACAGGAGGAGGTGCTGCTGGTTCTTATGGAAACCCCGCAGGAAGTGGATCGGCAGGATCTCCTGGTGGTTCTGGTGGTGGAGGAGGAACAAATAATAGCTCTGCACCACCAACATACGGTGGTGGAACTGGAAGTCAAGGAAATCCTGGTGGAACTGGTTTTACTTATACATCTGGCGCCGGTGGGGGTGGTGGTGCAGGTGGTGCGGGATCACCAGGACCTTCTGGATCTACTGGTGGTGCTGGACTACAAGTACCAGTAACATTTAGGAATCCGTTAACTTATTATGATCCAGCAAATCAATGGTATCTTGCTGGTGGTGGTGGTGGATTAAGATATCCATCAACAGTTTCTGGTGGTGTAGGTGGAGGTGGAACGGCACCAAATAGTACAGGAGGTCAAATTGTACCAAATGCTTGTGATGGTAGAGTAAACACTGGTGGTGGTGGTGCTGGTACTCCTGATGATATTATTAATGGAAGTGCAAGATCTGGATTAGGTGGTTCTGGTATCGTAATCATTGCCTACCCAACATAAATATCTAAAAACCTCCAATGACAAAGGCAAGAGATATATCAAGATTTGGTGATGAGCGTGGAATTGGATCTCCTATACAATCAGGAGATCCAGGAGCAATCTTTACATCAGTCAGCACTGCTGCAACAGTCACTTCAAATACAAATCTATCTTCTGGTGGTCCTTATATTGTCATACAAGAAAAAGATCTTCACGTTGAAACTGGCATAAATCTTACTGTTGGAGATGGTAAAAATTTAGTAGTTGATTCTTTACAATTACCTTAACTCTATAAATACCTAAAAAGATAAGTGCAATGTCCAACATAAATGTTGATACTATTAAGAATAGATCTGGGGCAGGAGCACCCGGTTTTCCTAATGGTTTGACCGTAACTGGTGTTGCAACTGCGACGACTTTTAGTGGTAATGCAACTAGTGCAACTTATGCTACGACTGCTGGTATTGCAACCAATGCACAAGGACTCACTGGTTCTCCAAGCATTTCAGTTTCTGGTGTTAATAATACTGGTATTTCAACTC
>Ga0315902_10009622_pt1 | contig 12905 bp, 8 predicted proteins | sample LakEriMetagenome_9_FD_203523 | JGI IMG/M metagenome (GOLD analysis project Ga0315902, IMG submission 203523) | Freshwater fungal communities from buoy surface, Lake Erie, Ohio, United States - Buoy 12 MA117 | ecosystem: Environmental > Aquatic > Freshwater > Lake > Lake biofilm | place: USA... | reverse complement strand
AACCGGCTGCTGCGCGACCGACGCTTCGGGCGCGAGATCCTGCATGTGGCCACGCGCGAGGAATTGGGGCTGCCCGCGCCGCGCCCGCATACGCGGCACTTCGACGAGGTCGATGCGCATTCGATGCTGGAGCGCGAGCCGCCGGTGCACACGCGGTTGCGGGCGCTCGTCAGTCGGGCCTTCGTCTCGCGGCGGGTGGACGCGCTGCGGCCGACCATCGAAGACATGGCGCACGAGCTCGTCGATGCGTTCCCGCGCGCGCCTTTCGATCTTCTCACGCACTACGCGACACCTATTCCCGTGCGTACCATTGCCCGTCTGCTCGGCGTACCACAGGCCATGGCACCGCAGCTGCTGGCCTGGTCGCACGACATGGTGGCGATGTACGGCGTGGGACGCACATACGATATCGAGACACGGGCCGATACGGCGGCGGCGGAGTTCTCGCAGTATATCCGCGAACTGGTGGCGGAACGCCGCGCCACCCCCGGGGACGATCTGCTGTCGGTCCTCATCGCGGCAGAGGAGCAGGGCGATACTCTCTCCGAGGCCGAACTGGTGAGCACCGCCATTCTCCTGCTCAACGCCGGCCACGAGGCGACGGTGCATGCCTTGGGGAACGCGGTGAACGCCGTGCTGCGCCACGGGGTGCACATGCAGGTCTTCGTAGACGATGATGCGGCCCTGGCGCGCCTGGTGGAGGAGTCCCTGCGGTTCGTGCCGCCGCTGCACCTGTTCAAGCGCTACGTACTGGCAGATACGGAAGAGAGTGGTATCGCCCTCAGGAAAGGCGAGCAGATCGCGCTCGTGCTGGGCGCCACCGGGCGTGACCCGCGGCTTCACGATCGTCCCGAGCAGTTCCTGCCCGAACGGATGCCAGCGCAGCACACGAGCTTCGGTGCGGGCATTCATTTCTGCGTGGGTGCCCCCCTGGCCCGGCTCGAACTTCAGTGTGCCCTGCGCGTGCTCTTTCGGCGGTGTCCGCGGCTGACGCTCGCCGGCACCCCGCACCCAAAAGACAGTTGGCATTTTCACGGGCTGGATGCTCTTTTCGTGGAGGTGTGAGCTATCTGGCGGGCAATTCCCGCCTTCCCCAATGGACCATACCTTTTCATTGTCCCGCCATGTCCGACACCCACCCGCACACGTCAGGCGAAGTGACCCGGCTGCTTCAGCGCGCCAGCGAGGGCGAGCCCGGGGCGTTGCAGCAGGTGTTGTCGCTCCTGCATGGCCGGCTACGCGGTATCGCCCATCGGCAACTCGTGGGGGAAAACGCCGGCCATACGCTCGAAACTGACGGTTTGGTGCACGAGGCCTACCTGCGGATGGCCGGTCTCGACCGCATGCAGTGGCGTGACCGGCAGCATGTGCTGGCGATGGCAGCGCGTACCATGCGCCGGGTGCTCATCGACTACGCCGAGCAGCGCCGTGCGCACAAGCGTGGCGGTGGCGAGGTGGCCGTGCCGCTCGACGAACTCGAAGGTGCCGCCATGGTCGTCGACCGGCACGCCGACGAGCTGCACGCCCTCGACGAGGCACTCGAGAAGCTCGCCACTTTCAGCCCCCGACTTTCGCAGGTTGTGGAATGCCGCTTCTTCGTCGGGCTGAGCATCGAGGAGACCGCCGAGGCGTTGGACCTGTCCGTGTCCTCCGTGAAGCGTGACTGGACCTCGGCGCGGGCCTGGCTGAACCGCGAGCTCCGCGCGTGAACATGGCGGGAAACCAGCAGTCGCATGGGTGGTGGTTGGCGGTAGATCGACTGCTGCACGAGGCGCTCGAACGCCCTGTGGAGCAGCGGGAGCAATTTCTGGAGGGGGCGTGCCCTGACGCGGCCATGCTCCGCGACGTGAAGGAATTGCTGGCCGCTCACGATACCCATGGCCCCCTCGACCGCCTGAACGATGGCGTGATGGCTCCCGTGTTGAAACCTCGTGACCTCCCGGCGCCGCCCGACGCGGCACTCTCGGGCCATGAGCGGTATCGCATCGTCGAGCGCCTCGGCGGTGGCGGCATGGGCGTGGTGTATCGGGCGCGCGATGATCGCCTCGATCGTGATGTGGCCATGAAGTTCCTGCCACCGCATCTCAGCGCCGATCAGGGCGCCAAGACCCGCTTCCTCGTGGAAGCACGTGCGGCCGCCGCGCTGGAGCACCCCAACATCTGTACGGTGCACGAGATCGGCGATACCGCCGACGGCCAGCTGTACATCGTGATGGCCTGCTATGAGGGCAACACCGTCGATCGCCTCATCGCCAACGGGCCGATGCCGGTGGACGAATCCGTGCGTATCGCCGTGGAGGTGGCGCGCGGTCTCGCCAAGGCCCACGAGCGCGGCATTGTCCATCGCGACATCAAGCCGGCCAACGTGATGGTCACGTCCGATGGGTTGGTGAAGATCCTCGACTTTGGTATCGCCAAGCTGTCGGGGGTGAGTGTCACGCAAACCGTCGGCGCCATCGGGACCCTGGCCTACATGAGTCCCGAGCAGGCGTTCGGTGAGGCACTCGATCATCGGACCGACCTGTGGTCACTTGGCATTGTGCTGTACGAGATGCTCGCGGGCGCAAGACCGTTTCGTGGCGTCGGCGAACAGGCCCTGTTGGTGGCCACGCTTTCGGCCGACCCCGACCCACTCGGTGTGCATCGCCCGGATGTTCCACCGGCCCTCGAGGTGGTGCTCCGCCGCGCGCTGTCGAAGGATCCCGCGGGCCGTCATGGCAGCGCGCTCGAGTTCGCGCAGGCGCTGCAGGAGGCGCTGGCCGCGCCGGTCGACACACGGCGGGCGCCGCGCAGTCCCGATGCCGGCGAGGTAGTGGATGATCCACTTGCGCGCGATGGCGAGCGACGTCAGGTCACGATGGTCATGTCGCAGGTGGCCGGGCACGACATGCTCGTGGAGCGCCTGCCGCCCGAGCGCACGGATGCCGTCATGGCGCGCATTCGCGATCTGGCCCACGAGGTCGCGACGCTGTACGGTGGCATCGTCAACTACTTCGGTGGTGACGAGTTCGTGCTGCTGTTCGGTGTGCCCACGGCGCATGAAGATGATGCCACGCGCGGGATACGCGCCGCACTGGCGCTGCATGCACGGGTGGCCGAGCTCGCCGCCACGCTCGATGCCCGCCTGGCCGCTGCGTTGCGCCTGCGCACTGGCGTGCACGTGGGGCTCGTGGTGGCGCAGCGCCTGCGCGAGGGCGACCGGCGGTATCGCATCGGCGGCAGTGCTACCGATGTCGCGCAACGCCTCTCGGCCCACGCCGGCACCGACGAGATCCTCGTGACGCCGGAAATGCGTCGGCTGGTGGCCCCGGTGGCCGTGCTCGAAGATGCGGCGAGCCTGCGGCTCCCGGGACAGGCTGGTCCGGTGTCCCTGGCTCGGGTCCTCGGCGTTTCCGAAGGGCGAGGCCGGACGGGTGCCTCCATGCGCAGTCGCGTTACCCCGTTCGTGGGACGCGAGAAGGAGCGCGCGGCGCTTGCCGAACAGTGGACGTCGGCGCGTGAGGGGGCGGGCCGTGTCGCGGTGCTGATTGGGGAGGCGGGTGCGGGCAAGAGCAGGCTCCTGCAGGAAGTACACGATCTGGTGCAGCGGGATGGAGCGCGGGTGTTCACCGGTCGCTGCGATCCGTACGGTGGAAGCACGCCGTTCCTGCCGTTCGTCGACGCGGCCCACGACGCACTCGGTCTCGCCCGTGCGGGTAAAGCCGATCGCCATGAGAGCGTGGTACAGGCGGTCGCGAGCGTTGGCCGGGAACTTTCTCAGTTCCTCCCGCTGTATCTCGCGCTGTTCGCCATTCCCAGTGAGACGCATGCCTTGCCCGATGATCTGCAGGGGGAGCGGTTCCAGTCCGCCATGCTGTCGGCCATCGCTGCGCTCTTCACGGCGGGAACGCGGCACGGTCCGGCGTTGCTGTTGCTCGAAGATTGGCACTGGGCTGATGATGCCTCGCGCGAGGCACTGCGCCAGCTGGTGGAGGTCACACCAACGGTACCGCTGCTGGTGGTGGTGACATCGCGTCCCGATGCGTCCATCTCGTGGGGGAGTGCTGAGCATCAGTCATTGGTGCATCTGCCGCCACTCGATACGATCGCAACAGAGGGGATCGCCCGTACCGTCTTCGAAGCGGACGACGTGGAGCCCGCGCTCCTCATGCGTCTGCACGAGCGCACTGGTGGCAATCCCTTCTTCCTCGAAGAGCTGTGCGAGGCGCTGCGCGAGGACGGCAGCGTCGTCGTGCAGCACGGTACGGCCATCTCGGCGGCCGGTGCCGGCAACCTGCACGTGCCCGACACGGTGCAGAGCGTACTGCGCACCCGGATCGACCGCCTCGATGCCGACGCGCGCGAGGTGCTTCGGGTCGCGTCGGTGGTCGGCCGCGTGTTCATGCGTGGCATCCTCGAGGACGTGCTCCCCGATCGAGTCAACCTGACCGGGGCGCTCGATCGACTGAAGGGATCGGGGCTCATACAGCAGTTGCAGGTGATTCCCGAAGCGACGTACCGGTTCAAGCACGCCCTGACCGAAGAAGTTGCGTACGAAAGTCTGCTCGAACATCAGCGCACCACATTGCACGAAAGCGTGGGGCGCGTCATCGAGCGACGCTACAGCGAGCAGCTCGACGACCAGGTGGAACGTCTTGTCCATCACTTCTGCCGGGCAGAGGTATGGCCGGTGGCCATTCACTACGCGCTGCTGTCGGCCGATCGCGCCACGCTCCTCTGTCAGCACGGCGAGGCCATGGCGACGATGGAGCGGGTGGTTGAGTGGATTGCCTATCTCCAGGACTCCCCGGAGAAGCGCGACATCATGGCCGAAGCGCTCATGCGGCAGGAGCGTGTCTGCGAGTCGTTGGGGTTGCGGCACAAGCAGCTCGCCGTCGTCGAGGAGCTTGTCGCGCTGCTCGAACCGCATGGCGCGTCGGAGCGTCTCGCCCGTGCGTATCTGCGGCAGGCCGATGCCTTCACGTTGCGACGGCGGTACACCGACGCCGAGGCCGCGCTCGAGCGCTCCCTGCAGATGGCAGGGGAGCTCGGCGACTCGGTGGCCGAGCGCATGGCGCTCAGCAGCCTGGCGTTGCTGCGCTCGCACGAGGGGCGACACGCCGACGCGCTCCCGATCCTCGAGGAGGCAATTCGGTTGGCGCGTACGGCGGGCGATTGGCGCGCCGAGGCGGGGGACTGCGCCACCATGGCCAACTGCCTCCGTGCCTTGGAGCAGCCGCAGCGTGCGCTCGAGCTGATTCTGGAAACCCTCGCGCAGGGGAACGTGGAGGTCGGAACGCTCCGTCACGGTGCGTTGATGAATGTGCTGGCCACCGTTTACCGCGATCTGGGCGATTACGAACGGGCGCTCGAGACCTATCGCAATACGGAATCGTCGCTCAACAACACCACCTACGCGTCATTTTCTCTGCCCGGCATCGCCTTCGTGCAGTTGCAGCAGGGCAAGGTGGAGGAGGCGCTCGCGTCGTATCGCGAGGCGGTGGAGCTCAATCGCAAGGCCAGATACGCTGACGGACTCGCTCACGCCTGCCGCTCGCTCGGCGAGGTATTGGTTGGGCTCGGGCGAGATGCCGAGGCGGTGCCGTACCTTCGGGAGGCAGGCTCCCTGTTTCGGCAACTCGAGGATGGCGAAAACGAGCGTCTGATGTGGCGTCGGCTTGCTGCCGCCTACGCAGGGCTGGCGACCTCAGCGCGTTCCAGAGACGGGGGGGAAGGCGCAGCGGAATTCTACGAGCAGGGAATTGCCGCTGCCGTCGCAGCCGGTGACGCGGAGCGCGAGCTCGAGCTGCGCAATGCTTTCGGAATCTGGCATTGGGAATGCCAGGCGTTCGCCGAGGCGATGAGCCAATTCGAGGGCGGACTCCGCCTTTGTTTGGAGAACACCGACCGCGTGCACGAGGGGTTGATGCGCAACTCCCTGGGTGCGTGTCTGCTGAAGCTTGGACGCTTTGACGAGGCCACAACCATGCTTTCCGAGAGTCACCGCGTGAACAGTGAGACGGGCGAACGCCAGCTGCTGGTGCATACATTGCTTACGCTCACGCGTGTGCAATTGGCGCAGAGTCAGGGCGACCGTGCGGCCGAGACGTGTGCCAAGGCGGTGGAGACAGCCGACGGTTTACCGGATGCCACGCTCAGTGCGGCCGCTCGGCGCCTCCAGGACGAAGTCACCAAAGCGGTCAGGAGTCCCGGGTCCCCCCCCGCCGTGCCGACGCTGTAGTACACCGTGCTTCATCCATCATTCCTACAGGAGAATGTATGCCGCATTACATCATCGAACGTGACGTGGGTCAGGTGTCGCCCGAGCAGCTGCAGGCTGCCGGCCGGTTGTCCAATCAGGTCCTCTCCGATATGCCCGAAGTCGTGTGGGTGAAGAGCTACGTCTCGGACGCAGAGGGAAAGATCTACTGCGAGTATATCGCTCCCAACCCGGAGGCGGTGCTCGAGCATGCACGTCGGGCTGGACTGCCGGCTAATCGGATTTCCGAAGTGTCGCTGCAGATCAACCCGTCGATGTTCATGTAGGGCGCCGGCGGCGACCGGAGAGGGGCGTCGCACGTCGTCGGCGTCGCCCCTCGATTGCCTCATCACGCATCATCAGTCAACGCCGAGCAGCGTGCGCCCCACCATCTCGCGTACGTAGAGTGCGTTGCCTGGATGGACCCGACCGAGTCGCGTATCGCGAAACAGCTGCTCGAGACCGGTACGGCGCGTCATGCCCAAGCCGCCGGCGAGCTCCAAGGCCGTGTCGATCACGCGCCATGCGCCTTCGACGGCATGGTACTTTGCTGCGAGCAGCTTCATGGGCCAGCGGTGACCGTGCGGTATGCCTTCCGTCCAGTGGGCCGCGATCTGATCGAGATGTGGTTCGATACCCTCGAGATCAAGCCCCATGTCGGCCACGCGCTGCTGCGCACCGGCGTGGTGGGCCACGGCACGACGGGTCGAAGGGTGTGCCGTTTTGCGCAGCGTTTCCACGGTAATGTCGAGCGCGCGTCGCGCCATGCCGACCGAGACGGCCGCAGCACAGAGGAGTTGCCACGCCATCAGGGTTACGACGAAGCTGTCGTGCCCATGGGTTCCCGCCGGGACGACACGGGCAACGTAACGATCGGGAACGAACGCGGCGTCCAGGAGCGTCTCGTCCCGCCGGGTAGTCCGCATCCCCCATCCATCGGTCGTCTCCCGACGGGTGACGCCTTCGGTGTTTCGTGGCAGGAATGCGTGCACGATCTTCGGATCGCTCGGATCGGATTCATCGAGGCCGTGCAAGCCCATATAGGACCATACGGGACCCAGGGTGCCGAATGACTTGTGCCCCGTGAATCGATAGCCGCCCTGCACCGGATGCGCCTGCGTCGTGGATGACGTGAGCGGAATGTCGTGCCCCGCTTCCGCATGGCCGGCGGTGAAGACCCCTCCGTCGGCGGCTTCCTCGAGAATCCAGCGGAGGGAACGGTCACCACGGCGCCATCGGTCAGCGGCCATGCCCGTCCATGCGAGATGGGTGGCCACCGCTTCGGCGGTGGGGCCGGCGAAGTAGGCCAGCCGTCGCTGTTCGCGCACGATGTCGGCAAGGGTGAATGCGGCGCCGCCGAACTCTTCGGGGAGCGGCAGGCTCAGATATCCGGCGGCCTTGAGCTCGTTGAAGTCTTCTTCGGCGAAACGACTGTCCCGGTCGTACTGCGGGGCACGTTCGAGGCAGCGGATCAGCAGTTCGTCGTCGAGCGGCGAAGGGCGCGTGGCGGTGGGTGTCGTCATGGAGCCGGAAAGGGAAGGAAGTCGGTCGCTCCCCCTGAAGGCGGGGAAAACGATCGGTTCGGCTCATTCGGTGTTCGCACGGAGTCGGATTGTTGCAAGCTGTTCCTTTCCGCTCGGGCTGCCGCCTGTCCTCCACGCGTGCTGCATCGACATCATGACGCCGCCGCTGCGTGCAGTGCCGTACATTCCGCCCATGCGACGTCATCTCGCCCTTGGTGCCGTGACCGCGGTCCTGATTGCTGCCTGTCGGCAACCGGAGCCACCGGCCTTCGTGCCACCGGTGCTGACTCTGGTTCCGGTGCCCGAACTGCGTATCGAAAGCCCGGTTGGCAGTGACTGCAATCGCCCCTCATTCTGGGTGGCCGATACCTTCTATCAGATCGTGTCCAATCAGCACGCGTGGCGCAGTAATGGCGGGCGCGACGCCGCTACGGCGCAGCAGTTCACCCTCGCGCGATTCGACGACGACGACCCGAACTTTGCGTGGAGCGACAGCGCGCGCTGGTATCTGCGCGACATCAACAGCGAACGATCGCCCACGCGCACGCCGATGCGCTGGATCGAGTCGGTATACCGACGTCCTGCCGACGGCGTATTGTTCGGGTTGTACCACACGGAGGAGGGCCCGTATGTGCAATGCGGCGCCCCGTACGAACGGCCGTATCTGTCCGTCCCGCATATCGGGCTGGCCCGGTCGACCGACGAAGGGAAGAGCTGGAAGAACCTCGGCATTGTCCTGAGCGACGGCAGCTTCCCGATCACCTGCGATCTCCCCGTGCGCTTCTTTGCCGGCGGTGTGGGCGATCCGAGCATGGCCGTCGGCCCGGACAGTGCGCACCTCTACATCGTGTTCACCGATTATTCGGGCAGTGACGCGCACACCCAAGGGATCCAGATCGCGCGTATCGCGATGGCTGACCTCGATGCCCCCGTGGCAGCCGATGGGACCAGCAAGGTGACGCGCTGGTATCGCGGCGCGTGGAGTGGGCCGGGGTTGCAGGGGCAGAGTTCGGCGCGCGTGGGCCAATCGTGGCCGGCCACCCCGCTCGGGCAGGCCACCCCATTGCTGGCTCCACCACGATCATGGCAGCGGGCCGACGGTGGCGAGTACTGGGGGCCGTCGCTGTCATGGAACACGCAGCTCAACGCCTTCGTGCTGTTGCTCAACAAAGTCTCCGGGGCAAGGGCCTTCGATGCCGAGGGCAATTACATCACGTACCTCCCCGATATCGCACAGCCACGGCTCGTACCCGCCATACCGCAGCGTCTGCAGGATCTCCCCGGTGCCCCGGCGGCTGGTTGGTATGTGCAGCTGCTCGGCGATCCGCGGGACAAGGGGACCAGCGCGATGGCTGGCCAGGACGCGCGCCTGTTCATCGGTGATCGATCGCAGCGAGTACTGCACTTCGAGGCACGAAGTGGCCCTGTGCAATGAGGGGCGCCGCACGCTGCATCGTGCATGGGCATCCCGTGTCAGCCGTTGGCTGACGCACCTGTCGGGCGTGATCGCGCAGTAATTGGGCGTTGATCTCGTAAGGTCGTAGGCAGTGAGGTTCGCCGCGATCATGGCCGTCATGAGGGGAGGATGCACGATGTTCACGCGACCGGAATTGATGCAGCTGCGTCGACGGTTGAAGTCGATCCCGACGCTGACCGTGTATCTATCCGACGATTCGGAAGACCCGGCCCAGCGTGGAAACGGGCGTCGGACACTGGCCCATCGGTTCGCGCATGTGCGGGACGCCATGCGTGATGCCGGCCATGCCGATCGGGAGATGCTCGACCGTGCGATCGCGCATGCCGAACAACGGGTGCACGACATTCCTGTGACCGCCTGCTTCAAAGGCTGGGTGGCCTTCGTGACCGAAGCGGGCGTGGAGCACAGTGCCAGGTTGCCGGTAGTGGTACCGACCGAGGTAGTCTGGGGGACGGGGCTGTGGCTTTCGCCGTACATGCGCGGGCTCGATTACCAGCGCTCTGCAATCGTGGCGATGACCGATTCACGATCGGCCACGCTGTGGCGATATCGCGAGAACGCGTTCGAGGAATTGGCGACGCTGGAATCGGAGGCGCCAGCCCTGTCGGTAAGCCATATGGGTACGCCGCCCCAACAGGGGTTTCATCCGGGAACCCGAGGGCGCACCGCCACGGACGTGAGCGCTCGCGCGCGACGGCTTCAGTCAGCGCGGTTGGCGGGCGAGGTTGCCGAGCAACTGCGCATGGCCGCACTCTCGGATGAGATGATGCTGATCGGTGGCATTCCAATGATGGCCCACGCTGTGGCAACCCGCATTCTCGAGCGCGAACACGCTCACGCTCATGTCTTGTCCGGACTCGATATCCACGCCGGACTGCCAGCGATCGCCAAACGGGTCGAGGCCGCGCTCGATACCTGGCGTCACGATCGACATCACGCCCTCTGGCATGAGCTGACCGAATCGGGGATGGTTGGGGCACACGCGGCATTCGGGCTCACCGCCACCATGGCGGCGCTGCGTCTGGGAGGAGTGGCCCGGCTCATGTTGACCGAGCCGTTCGAAGCCCGTGATCCGTCGGCCGTCGAGGCGGCCGTGCGACTGGCGTGTGATGGCGATGCGCAGATCACCTATCTGGGAGGCGACAGTGCGGCCCAACTCGAAGAGCGGGGCGCGGGAATTGCGGCCCGATTACGCTTTCCGATTCCCCCGGCGGTCGTCTGAGCCGTCCGCGACGTCCCATCGGCGCGGCGGGTAGACCGCGCCGATGACGGTGCAGCATGCGATCAGCGATGCAACAGGCCGATCTCGAGGGCGAATCGAACGTACTCCGATCGGTGCCGCAGTCCGAGCTTCTCCTCGATGCGCTCCTTGTACGTCTCCACGGTCTTGTTGCTGATGCCGAGCTGTTCGCCGATCTCCACGCCACCGTAGCCTTGCGCCGTCAATTCGAGCACGCTGCGCTCACGCTGGCTCAGGTGATTGAGATCGTCGGCCAGTCGTTGTCGTGGTGAATTGCTCCGGCTGCGCTGATGTGTAGCGAGGAGGCGCGCCACACGAGGGCGAACGTACACGTCGCCGCGGGCCACGACCCGGATCGCTTCCACCAATTCCTGCTCGGCGGCCTCCTTCGTCAGGTAGCCGCAGGCTCCGGCCTCGAGCAGCGCCAGCAGATAGTCTTCTTCCGGGTGCATGCTGAGAATCAGCACGTGTACTGCCGACGCACGCTCGGTGAGGAGACGGGTCGTGGCGGCGCCATCCGACCCATTCATGTCGAGATCCATCACCAAAACATCGGGCGCCAACCGTTCGACCGTCGTGAGCGCCTCTTCCCCACTGTTGGCCTCGCCCACGACGTCGATGTCCATCGACTGACGCAAGAGGAGGCGGAGGCCCGTACGAAACAGGGTGTGATCATCGGCGAGTACCACCCGAATGGGAGTGTCCGAGGCCGGCACACCGCGTCGGGCGTACGACTGACTGACGAGTTTGGTCCCGATCGCCGCCAGGGCGTCGGCCTGCGCATCGCGTGCGCTGCCACGTGGTGGCGATGGTCGCGTTGGTAGAACACTCATTGAACAATTCCCTCCATCACCCAGCGACTGATGCGCGTGCCGCTGACAATGGAGACGGTCACGGGGGCCTGCGGTCACGGTGCGACGTGCAGGCCGGTCGGCGCTGGCGATACGGCGTAGGGTACACGCATCCGACACGCACGCATGTAGGGAAGAGTCTTACATGGTGTACACCAAACCCATCGTCGATCACCGCGGCAGGCTCGTGTATCTGCGCCCGGCATCGGCAAGAAGATCGATCACCTCGTGATCACTGGTGGGAGAAAAATCGTCGTACCACGTCCCCACGGCCGACAGATGTTCGGTTTCAACGAGGCAGGCACAGCCGTCGGCTTCATGGCGCAGGTAGGCGCACGCCTCGGTTGACGCCACGGGTACCGCAGTGATGATCCGGTGTGCGTGTGCCTGTCGTGCGGCGAGGATGGCCGCACGCATTGTGGCCCCCGTGGCGAGCCCATCGTCGACAAGAACGACGTCGAGCCCTGCCAGATGCAATGGCGGGCGCGAACCGCGGTAGGCCCGACGTCGACGCAACAGTTCGATGCGCTCCTGTCGAACGATCTGGTCGATACGCAACCATACCTCAGGATGCTGACGAAGTACCTCCTCATTGAGGATCTGTGCCGTGTCGCCGTTGAAGGCCGCGATCGCGCCCAGCGCATATTCCTCGAATCCGGGCATCCCCAGTTTGCGGACCGGCATCACGTCGAGCGGCGCGCCGAGGAGCTTGGCGACCTCGTAGGCCACGGGCACGCCGCCGCGCGGAAGTCCGAGCACGATGACCGAATGTTCGCTGGTCGAGTCGTCGACGAGCGCGGCCACCCGTACGGCGAGTTGTCTGCCGGCATCGCGGCGGTCGCGAAATGTGTGCGGTGTCATGGTCGCGTTGATTCCAATGGACGGACGTGTCGTGCGCAGTTCTGCGGCGTGGGGCGAACCTCTGCGAACCTGTAGCACTCCTCGGCGTCACGCTGTTCCGGAACGACTGACATGCTGTCGGATGACGTCTGATGTCTCAGAGGGCTGGGCGATCGCGACCTTGTGCGCTGACTCCTTCTCCGGAGCACCCATGTCTTTGCTCGCTCGTCGTTGCCGCGCCGCGTTCGGCGTGGTCAGTCTCATTGGCCTCGGGGCATGCGCCTCGGCCTTCCTCCTGCCCGCACCCTCGGCAAAGACCATCGCCGGTGCGGGGAACATCGCCGTGGACGAGGTCGGCGGCGTGCGGGTCTCCGTGCAGGCCGATGCCTGGCAGGGTGATCGGTCCGTGCTCGGCCACGTGCAGCCCATGCGTGTGACCATCGAAAACCGCACGCGCTATACCGTCCGTGTGCGATACGGCGATTTTGCGCTGGTGACCGACGACGGTAGACGCTATCCCGCACTGCCGCCATTTCGTGTCGAGGGTGACCTCTTGTCACCCGTGTTGTATGCCGGTATCGGACCCATCATGATGCCGGGGTTCAGTTACCGGCACTTCTACGTGGCACCCTACTTTGCGCGGCTGTACCCGGGAGTGCCGGTTTATGCGCGATCATACCTGTTCTACGACCCGAGATACTACGCGTTCTGGTACAGCGACTTCCGTCGGTCGGTG
>Ga0315902_10009620_pt1 | contig 12905 bp, 26 predicted proteins | sample LakEriMetagenome_9_FD_203523 | JGI IMG/M metagenome (GOLD analysis project Ga0315902, IMG submission 203523) | Freshwater fungal communities from buoy surface, Lake Erie, Ohio, United States - Buoy 12 MA117 | ecosystem: Environmental > Aquatic > Freshwater > Lake > Lake biofilm | place: USA... | reverse complement strand
TCGTACTCAACTCTTGCTCAGAAAACCCTAAATTCTGACCATACTCCAATAAAGCTTTACCTTCTGCTTTGGCCTTCTCTGGAGAACTCCACTCAGGAATTTTCTCCTTCAAACTAGCAACTTCTTGAGCCATCGTTTGTTGCAAATGCTTTTGCAGTTCAACTTGACGCACTTGATTGAGTCTCTCTTGCTCTGCTTGAACCGCATATCTCTGTTGTTGCCTACGCTGATGTGATGTCCATTGACGGGCATATTCAGTCGGGTCTTCAACTTCTAAACGATTCCAATCAGGCTCTGGAGGCTCAAACTCCTGCAATTTCTGCTGTAATTGTCCTAATATCTGAGAGTATTGTTCACGCTCTCCACGTACTTGCTGAAACTCAGATTCGACTAATTTGCGCTCTTCTGCTAGTTTCTGCGTTTTCCGTGTGTAGTCAGCTTCACGTTGGTAGCCTCGGATAAGTTCATCCTTTGGGACTTCGATTTCTTTGCCATCAACTTTGACAACAAACTTCTCATCCCTTGGAGCTTCTTCTTCAGCTTCCTCTTCTTCGCCTTCTACTTCTTCGGAAGATTCCTCTGTTTCATCTTGCGTCTCCGCAGATTCCACTTCCTCAGACTCAGGTTCGGGTTGCCCCTCCTCTGGTTGCGCCTCTGCACTAGTGTCAACACCCTCTTGGCTGTCTAGCATAGTAGCAAAGCTTTGCGCTGCTTGATTTACTGTAATCGAACCGATTGCATTTGCGTTATCGGACATATTTACCTCTTAGTTTAACAATCATTTGTTTGGGGGTCTACCCCGTCTACGTACAAGGGCAACTTCTGCCATCTTGCCTGTATCCATAACAGAGCGTAGTTTTGCTCTCAGAATATCAACTGTTGTCAGAAGCAAGTAAGCTTGCTCTCTAACTGGATTCTCCATTAACTTGGAGTTTCTAATCTCACGATAACAGTCATCTTCTATTCGTTTAAGCATTTCATTAAGGAGTTCATCCTCAAGAAGTAACTTAGCCCTGTCTCCTCTTGCGAGGTTAATTTCTAGATCGTCCATTTACATCATCGGTTGGGGCTGTTGAGGGACTTGCGTCTGGCTCATTGCAGCTTGTTGTCTGATTAATTCTCGGTCTGTATTCATTGCGGCATTAATCTCCGCACTTTGAATTTGTACACCATATTTCAATTCTAGCTCATATCTACGCAAAATACCATCTTGTTCAACACGATCTCTTTCACGATCATCAGACATAATCATTTTTTGGCGCTCTAAATCCAATTCAGCGGCTTTCTTTTGAATATCAGCTTGAATAGATTGAACCTGTACTTGAGCCAACATCTCCTCTGGAGTGGGCTTTGGAGGAGGTGGTTCTGGCAATTGGAAATCAACAGGTAATTGGTTAAAGTAATTCTGTGAATCCTTAATACCTGCCAACTGCAACATTTTAGTTAATGTGTTTGTATACTGTGGTAAAGAAACAACAGGATTATTAACACCAGTTTCTTTAATCAACATTTCCTGACGCATTGCAACCTGATTCAGAATATTAATTCGGTCTTCAATAGTGCCATCACCAACGCCTACATTAACGATTACATCCATATTGGCATCCCAAGAACGGGGGTCAATAGGCACGAATGTATTACGCAAACGAATCATGCGTTCTTTATCTTGATTCTCAATAACGAGTTTCAAGATGCCAGTAAATAGTTTACGCAAACCAGTTTCAGCAAAGATACGGGCAATCATCTCGATATGCTGATGTGCGGCATTAACAGTCGCAGATACTGCGGCTTTGGTAGTGCTTTGCAATGCGTCTGCATCCAAGCCAGAGGCCGCCTTAGAAATACCTGTACGGGTCTGTTTAATGTCATCCAAGTAGTCAAGCATTGGGAATGCGGCTTGACCAACAAAAGGAGTGGTAAACGGCTGAACCATACCTGGCGCTCTCATGCGAATAACAGCACCAACTTCTGTATTCAACACGTCTTCCATGTTGGCCTGACCCTCAACAATCGCTGTACGAGGGTGGATAGACTGAGCCAAAGAGTCCAAAATGCCACGTTGGACATTAGACTTGATACGCTGAATATCCATGACCACATCAGCAGGACACATACCAAAGAAGGTATGGGGTTCTGGATCTGGGCAGAAGTCAGCAAACTGGCGGTCATCAACAATCTCATTGCGGATAACTTTGTTGCCAGTACCAACTGTGCAAATCCTACGCATCTCAGCAATGCCATCACCATCAAAGTCTACCTTTAAGTAGCCTTCAATATAGAGAACACTCTTGCTTGATGGATCACCATTGTTTGCAGTACTGATAACGGCAAATGGATTACGGGCTTGGTATTCTTGGTTGTTGTCAAAGTCATTACCATTACCTGCAACCTCAACCATTTCATCGTAGTCATAACCCATTGCGACTAGATCGGAAACAGTCTTCATAGTCCTGTGGCCTACAAAAGTAGCCTCATCAATAGACTTTGCTCTGCGGTCAATCAGAAACTCTTCAGGTGGTAATGCCTCAATCTTTACCTTGCCTGACTTAATTCTGCGCTTGATCTCCACATCGTACATCATGGGAGGTGGAGTCATAATGCCTTGGGCATCATTCATTGGTTGAGTGCCAGGAACAGGATACTCACGCACCGCAGAAATTTCAATGTCTGGGTCTTGAGTCAGGAACATCATTGTCTGCTCATCAAGCATAGAGAATGACTCGGCCTTAACTTCTACAGACTCATCCCACCAGTACTTCACGATACCGCACTTGCGTACCAAAGCATCTTTAAATGCCGAGTGCAAAATCTTAAAGCCTGGGTTATCACGCTTAAAAATAAAGTCAACATAGTCTGTTGCTTGTTCGGCAGACTGTACATCCTCTGGTCCTTGTGGGGCAAACTCAACCACACGCTCTGGGCCAAAAAAGATACGCATCAGGCTTGGGAGAATGCCTTGTACAGTATCACGTACATCCATTGATACTACTTGTGAACGGCCTTCTTCTTCATCACCAAAGGCTTGTCCATAATAGTATTCAGTAGCTAATGCACGATTGCCACCAATGTCATCATCAATAAATGAGATTGCGTCATAAATTTCAGCAGAGATAACGCCTTGAAGTTGTTCTTCAGACATTACCTCATCTTCTTGCATCTCACCTTGCAAGGTTTCAGCCATCAACATTGGGTTTTCTTGTTTCATTTTTAATCCTTAACGTCCAGCAATGTATGGAAGAATACCTTGTGAAGCACCGCCATAACCTTGGAGTAGTGACGGAATGCCACCAACATAATTACTACCCATACCGCCACCACCCATACTAAATTGTTGGGGAGCCATCATTTGCTCCTCTTGTTGAGTTTTGGGGTTAAAGGCATACTTGTATGCACCTGACAACATATCACCAGCAGTAGCGTTTGGATTGGTGAAAGTCTTATAAGCGTCCATAGTTGGAGAAATTGCTTGATTACCAAGACCGCCAATAGTGCTACCCAAGCTTTCAGCAGTAGTTGGGGCAGCCATACCGCCACTAGCAACTGCTTCAGACATACCACCACCAGCTTCAGCAGCGGCAGGTAAAAAAGATTCCATCAATGCGGCTAAAAAGGCTTCCATTTAGTCTTCCTCATCTTCCATGTCGTATTCGGTCTTAGCCATCATCAACATATTCTGCTGATTCTTGGTCATCTTCTTGGTGATAGGGCCACCAGATAGCCATGCTGAACAGGTACGCTCACCTGCGCATTTAAAGTCAAACAGCTCACAGTAGCCAAGATTAGCCGCACCTTGGACATCTTTGGCATAGCCATCAGTCTCTTCATCAATACCTTTGAGAATGCAATCTAGCATCTCAGGGGTTTGGATAAAGGCAGCGCAGTTACCGCAACGCATTTCTTGGACTTCATCAATAGATACTGACCACATATCAGCTAGGTTCTGCCAGTACTCTTCGTTATCTTCTTCTGGGTTGGCAGGACCATAGTCAACATTCTTGATCGCCCAATTACGGGCTTTCAAGTTTTCCTTGATGTCATAAGTAGCGATAGGGCAGTTCATGTTTACCACTTTACTTTGTTTGCCCAGAATGCTGCACTCATCTTGCCTTTGGCAATATTCTGAGCGTGACGGGCTTTAAATGCTTCGTTTCTTTTAGATCCATCAGGACTACCAGAAACACCTTGTTGACCAAAACGAATTAACTTTACATCGTCACCAGATTTAGCCAATACTGCATGGCTTTTCTTTGGGTGGTTAGGAGTTTTCTTTGGCTTGTTGTAGCCAGAGAACTCTTCTGAACCACGCTTAATCATTTCTTTTTAGCAGTCTTAGCCGCTTGCTTAAAGTCTTTAGCAGTAGGAGCGCCTTTTGTGCCAGGCTTTCGCATCTTTTCTTTAGAGCCAGCTTTAATTCGTTCTTGTTTGGCATTGATATTGGCATAGAGTCCAGCCTTCATTTCTTGCTCCGATTAGTAGCGGTGCGACTTCCACGTTTGGGCATAGCACGAGCCTCGCTCATAGCAATGGCAACAGCTTGGTCACGGGATTTAACCTTCTGACCAGAAGAAGACTTTAGCTTCCCACGCTTGTATTCACCCATTACTTTGCCAATCTTGTTGGCGGCTTCATCCATTTTCATAGGAATCTCCTAACATAGGTTACGTGATATTACCATATTTAAAAAAAAGAGCCACTTTTTTAGGGTGGCTTAAATGGCAACGGCAATCAGACCAATCCTCGGATCAACCTTTTAATCGGTTTTCCCCAAGACAGGTTAGACCCCCAAGATATGGTGGCGGCATCTGAGGCAAATGTCAAGACAAAAGCATCAGCCATGTCGGGAGATTTCAATCCCCTACGTCTAATATCATCTTTGGACTCAATCTTTATCTTCCCGTTAGAGGTAAAGGTGTACCTAACTGTCGCCAGTTCAGCAATGAAATCCTCATTATTGGGTATCTTGCAGTCCCGCTTCTCAAGCCAAGCCTTGGTTTTGTGCCAAAGTTCTGCTCTTAGGTTGAGATACGTGCCACCCATAGCAGGGCTTTCTGACACATTAATCCCACGGCATGGCAGTTTTAGTTCTCTGAGTCGGTCAACAACACCTGCACCGAGGCCAATAGAGTCAACCAGAATCTCTGTAGGGCGGCTCTTGTGGTCACAAGCTTCGTATTGGGCCACTACTGCACCAGTTAACTGCATCAGATCCAAGTTCCTCCACCTCTCAAGAGTGTGTACAACATTAGACTGACGTTTACATAGAACTGAAGAATCGGAGCCAAAACGTGCCACATCGAGTCCCCAAATAATCGGAGCATCTTCATAAGCTCTTGTATCCCTGTGTTTAGCAGACTCAAGCAACTCCATAGGAATAATCGTGTCATCATCGCTCCTTGGAAACTCACCCAGAACCCTGATCCGATAGGCATTACTTTCCTCGCCATAGCGGGATTTCATGTCTTCTACGTACTCTTTACTCACCCGAGTAGAGTCTATACAAGATACTCTCTTTGTCCACCACTCATCTTTAAGTCTATTATGTGTGTCAAAGAAGAAGCCAGAAGACCTAACTGGATTGCCCAACAGAATGGTCAAAGCATTGTGACCAGACATAGAACCTGCGGCAGCCTCAAATACTGCCTCTGGAACACCAGAAGCCTCATCCGCAACCAACATGACGTTCTCAGAGTGGACACCTTGTAGGGCTTCAGGTTGTTCAGCACGAGAAGTCCTTGCAGAGATAAAAGCCTCGGTAGCGGAAGCCTTTAGCTCTATCCTCTCTTGTTTGACATCAAGTAAGTCTTGGATCGGTTGGGGTAGTTCTTTAACCCACCTTTTTAGCTCGGCAAACAAAGCATCATAAAGTTGGGCAGAAGTAGGGGCAGTAACCACCACCTTCACAGGATACCTGGTCAACAAGAACCATAGCATTGCCCAAGAAGCAGTAGTTGACTTACCAACCCCGTGACCAGACCTGATTGAGATCTTTCGCTCACCAGTAGCTACAGCATTAAGAAAGTCCTTCTGCCAATCATCAGGCTCTACTCCCAGAACCTCTTTGACAAACAGAACAGGGTCATTCCTGTATAGGGTAATGAACTGAATAAACGGGTTATTAGCCATTGTTTTCCAATGTCTCTACGACAACTTCAGCCTTACCCATGTGCTTTAAAGCTTGTAGGTGTAGATCACCCAAAGAGATATTGACTTGGGTTTTAGCAGTATCACCATAGTTCTCAGGATCAAGCTTGGAGGCCATCCACTTACGGGTATCGACTTGGAGTCTGGCTTTATTAACACCACTATTGCTTGTCTCATCTGCTTGGTCAGCAATGTCCAAAGCCTCTTCTGCCAGTTTCTCAGCCTTTAGCTTACGTGCAGCAAGCACCGCATCTCTTCGCTCATCAGTATGGTTTATCCAGAAAGAAAGCATTGGCCTAGAACACTCTATGAACTCTGCCAAGCGTCCAATGGTCATTCCTTGGCTAATGTGAGCTGTCACAAACTCTATCCCCCCAAGCTCTTCAATCTTCCTCTCCAACGCTCTACGCATAGGGAATCCTGCCATTCTTCTCTCCTTGATTTAATGTCTACAAATTCTAAACTATAAAAAATTTTTTGGAGGGTTCTTTTGTTCCTGATAGGGGGTGGGTGGGGGTCTATGGATTAAAGGGTATGTTGATGTGTGTTTATGTCCCCTGCTACAGCGCCCCCTCCATTTATCGATAGGGGGGGGTAAACCCTTACTGGTAAACCCTACCCTTACGTACTAACCCTTAAGGGTAAACCCCTAGGTAGAAATCCTCATAGGGTAAACCCTAAGTCTAAATGCGAATGATTCTTATTTGCGTTTGTCTCATAGGTGTGTAGAGATTGAATGTGTCAATGTGTAAAAGGTTTCTATGTAGCGTTTTCTTTTATAGGTCTATCAATCCCTGATCTATCCTTTCCCCTTATGTAGTCTTATCTATCCCTTGTCTTATCCCTTACTTGAATGGGAGTCTATGTAATGGGTTATCCCTTTCTTTTCTTTTCTAATTGTGGCCACAAAATCAAACTGTAAACCTATGTTCTAAGGGTTTCTACTAATAGGGTTTTGGAGGGGTCAATAGAATCAACAACTTGCGAGAGTTGGCACGATTCTTTTATGCTATATATGTGAGAGGGTAGATTTTTACTCTCTCTCTTATCAACTCTCAATAGGTGTTACATGACTCTACAAATTGAAATCAAACGGGTTTATGGCAATGTTGTTGCCTATCCTATCTGTAACCAGGCGAAGCTTTTTGCTTCCATTGCTGGTACATCTACCCTCACCTCCGCTGCTCTTAAGAAAATTCAAGCTTTGGGCTATTCCTTTGAGTGCAAAACCTATGACATTCAAGAGGTGATGCAATGAGAAATTATCCAAACATTGAACGATCGGCTTTTCGTAAAGGTGAATACGTTGGCTATTGTGAGGGCAAAGTTTATCGCATAAGCAAAACTAATAGCAGCTTTGGCACATGGTTTGCCCATGATCGGGATAACTATAACGATCAAGTTTTTGCCTTTGGCCTTGAATCTATGTCTATTAAATTGCAAGCAAAAGAGGTGACGACATGAAAAGCACAAGATCCGAATATCTTAATTTTTTTGGTAATTGGCTGCATTATCAGTTTCCACGCAATGCGGACATTGTTCGCAATGTTTTAATCATGCGAGAGGTTCAAAGCATCATTGATAGCGATAGCGAAGCCGCCTATTGGGGTGATCGTGATTGTTGGACAATGCACGACATGGCAAACAAGAAAATTCAATCTAGGGCCATTGAGGGCATCACAGCATGAAAAACACTTTTTTAGACTATCTGGCAGCCATTGCCATTGGCCTTGTGCTTTGCATAGGGTTGCTGCATTATTTTGATGTCCTGGTTAAGTAAACACATTTTTTTAATAGGTGAAATATGACAATAGAAACTGAAACACGCTTGCAAGATCAAGTAGAGCACATAGCCCACACAATAACTGACGGCTTTGGTGATGAGGTTAACTTAGACGATGAGCCGATTAGCGCATTTGACTATTTAACTGACGCTTTGGACATTGAATATATTGTCAATGGGAAGCGTGAATACTTAGGCGCTAGAGTTTTAGTGGCTTTTGGTGGCCCAAATATATGGGTTAACACACGCACCAAAAAAGTTGAGGGATATTGGTGGGGTGAATATGCCAAAGCCTCATTTGATGACGGCATTGGCCTTGATGACGCTCTTGAAACTCTTTGGAATTGCTAAAATGACTACTAGAAAACCCAAAACACCTAAAGTACACCCAAAAATTCTCAATGAGTTTATGGTTTATGAGGGCATCAATGACATAAATAGCGTTTTTGGCGCTTTAACTGTACTTGACGCATATATTCAAGGTGATAAGTTTCAAAAATACGCTGCAAGCATGGCAATAGATAGCATTAGATCTACTTTATGCGCTGGCACGGGAATAATTGAGGAATGGCTGCAAATTGAGGAGGAGGTTAAACCATGAAAATTGGCAATGTTGTTGCTTATGATTGTGATCCAGCAAGAATCGGAGAGGTTATCAAAATTTCAGTTTGCGCCATAAACTGTAAAACCTTTTTGACAATTAAACCTTTTGACAATACTGATTGGGTTTATAAATACAAATGTGAGGTTTGGCTGCTGGCCGATAACCTATAAAACATTTCCATAAATTCCCGCCTTAAAAAGCGGGTTTTTTTGAAAGTGTTTGCGAAGTGAGTGCTCACATCATAGAGATTCTTTTAAAGCGCCTAGAATCGGTTTTCATGGTTTCAAGCATAGTAGCCATGCACTAAGCAAAAAAACGGCTCAAAACGGGTTTTAATCGCTTTCTAAGTGCATTGTTGCAAAGTGTTTCCCGTGATAGTTTGACAGCAAGTGAAGTGAGTGCTAACTTACATAATTTTGCGAAGTGAGTGCTAACCAACTAAAGAATAAGGGTTTACCCTAATAAACGGGTTTTTATAAAAAAGTGGCATTTACTTTTTAGAAAGTAAAGTTAACCAATTTTTCAAAGTTCAAAGTTTTTGAAAGTTTCAAGTTTTCAAAAAACATTATTATTTTCTGACGCAGTTTCAAATAATCTTTTAATCGTATTATTAAGTGCATCAATCTCATCCATCTTTTTAATATGCCACATTCTCTTTTGACCATGCCAACCTAATATCGAATTAGTATGGCAGTCTTGACATAATGCTATACAGGTATATTGAAGACCTTGTTTGTAATGGTGGGCTTCTGATGGTCCTGATTTATCACATACTGAACAGGGAAGCATCTTCACCCTTGCTAGGTGCAGTCTTTCCTTTGCGTTCAGCTTGTTGTTCATTGGGTTGCCCTGACCTCTAGTCTGGCTGAGTACTGGTTAGTTCTCCAGACCTCGATCCTTGCTTGGGCAGCGGTCATTAGCCACCGATACTTCTCTTCCTTTTCTACGGCAGCTCTTATTCCTTCTAACACTTCTATGTATTCCTCATGGGCATAGGCAAAGGTTTCTTGTTTACCCAGAACTTCAGTCCCTGCCTGGCTCATCAGGTGAGCCTTCTTTGACTTGCGGAACTCCTCCAAGTACAGGCGTTCTGCTTTCGCTTGGGCGTACAAGGGTGCGGTGTCGATCAAATACTGAATTGCTTTGTCGGGGCTTATCTGGCTCTCCATGAATCAATCTCCAATGTTTCTCAGCTAAACGTCTTATTCCCTCGGACAAGGAACCATTCCCTGCCAAGGTCAATGCTTGCTCATGGATAGGCGCTACCCTTGCTCGGATAGTCCTACCTTGTTCGCTGATCTTCTTCCTACCAGCACCTTTTCTTGAGCCGCCACGTTGTTTCATGGCTTGAATTATATGCTACAAAATCAATTCTTTATGGCTTTTAGCACAAACCTGATGTCATCATCCTCTTCTTGAAAGACAGTTTTAAAGTCTGCTTTGTAGATATTCCTGAAGTCGGACATTGGTGTTCTGCCCACCTGACGTTTGTACTCATCTTGGGATAGGAAGACCAATTGTTCAAGCTGCATGATTCTTGTATGGCTTGGATCACCATAGGCCCAGACTGAAGTTCTTGATGGACAAGTCGCAAGGAAATGACCATTTGGCTTGAGTAGTCGCCAGAATTCTGAGAACTGAGCAAAGAATAGTTTGTAGTCGCCCTGTTGTCCAAGATGTTCTAGCACCTGATAAGCATGGATTTCATCAAACTCATTGTCTTTAAAAGGTAGTGGCAGACTCATCAAGTCCCAATAAACGTCTGGATTGTGGTCAGCGTTGTAATCAAGAGTGGTTAAGTTATCAAAAACTTGTGTTCCATCAACGGCCATCTTCTTTATGTGGTTTGACCCACAACCGATTAAAAGTTCTTTTTTCATGGCTCACCCTTTAATTTAAAACCATGCTCTGCTAGTTTCTCGATTATTTCATTAACACTTTTTCTGCCCATATTGGGAGTTTTTAATAATCTGTCTTTTGTGCAGTTTAATAATTGAGATAATGTATAAACTTCATCTGCTTTTAAACAACGCTCAGAACGAACGGTTAAATGAAGTTTTTCAATTCCATCAAAAATCAGTGCCTCGGTCAAAGCCCATTTGTGAACTATTGCATCCCTACGCTCAAGCACACACTCCGCTATGTTGTAAGCATCACGGGCTAAGTTATGGGGCAGGTTCTTTAAAACTTCAATTGCGATCTGATCTAGTAGTTCTTCTCTAGTCATTTAATATCTCTTTCGTAATGTCGATATATAGGGGCTACTTCATCTCTGCCACATCTCCTACTATGCTCGTTAGCCTCTTGCAGTATTGGGAAAGCCCATTTGCAGTTAGTACACACCCAATATGGTGGGTTGCCTGGTGCGTCTTTCTTTTGTTCAATCATAGGTAACAGCCCTTTGTCGAATAATTTTGGCGCAATCTTGAATAGTTGTTCTCTCTACTTGGGCAAATTCGCCACGGTTTTGCTCTTGGTCATTGTTCATTTTTCTGTCTCCTCTTGTGGAATATAAGTTGTCACAAACCTTACGGCTGTGTCCCCTTCTTTAAGTAGCACTACAACCGTTGCGGCAGTTAAATCAATGCCGTAAATTAAACGCAGTGCTTCCCAGATTTTTTGTGCGTCATTCATTTGTATTCTCCAATTATTCCGTGGGCATGCTCAACGGCTCTGGCGACACAACGAAATAAAACCGACTCAGAAACAGTCACTCCATCGACTGTGTCGCTCACAATCGCTTTGAGTTGTTCATTTGTCAGCGGCTGTGGCCGTTTTGCCATTCCATCTAGGTAGCCGCGTTGGTAAGCAGATTCGTTTGAGGAATCCTCTTGAGGAATCTGAGGAACGTCTTGAGGAATGCGCTGTGGTGGAAGGGTGTAAAAAGCAACGCCTTTATTGTTAATTCGGTTTTGCACCCAAGCGTCAAGTCGAATGTCATATTGAAAGAAACCAAATGGCTCATCCTTCGCTTCTAGTGCGGCTTTACATTCTTTGATTGCCAACTTAGCCACAGGGAATGGCATCGCCCTGTCAATGTTTTCCAACGCCTCCAATGCAAGGCGTAATGCCTGATTTTTTGTCATACGTCCTCCATCTTGTAGTTCAGTTTGTGATGCTGAAACCGCATGGCTGCCTCGCACTCCAATTCCTTGAAATCCACGTCACTTAGCAAACCGATACAGTTGCGACCCTCGAACCACACTTCCCGCACAGACTCATTGAAGGTGGTGTCAAGGTCTTGCTCATATTCGTAGACTACTGTTACGACTTCGCTACCCGCACCTACTGTTGTGTCAAATTCCCATGTATTCATGATTCACTCCTGTTAAAAATTAAATGTTATTCCTATTTTGGAATGTTTTGAATAGGGACTTACCCTTACTCCAAGCACTCCTTAACGCAAATATCAACACCTGGCAGACTTGAATAAACCTTAGTAACGTGGATGTTTATGATCTGCGAATCGTCATGGTAGACAACCCCGTTCATGCCATCTTCTACGCTTTTTAGGATATTGCTTGCGTCAGGCTTCTTTGTTGGCTTCTCTGACCCATCAGAAATGGCTTCTAGACGCTTTTTGGTGCATGACTTGGGGATTGGCACTCGAATGTAAAGATAAAGGCTTACAGGGGTTTCCAATGGTTCTGAGCTACCCATTGCCTCGATTGCAGCATCTTTGATTAAAGTTTCATAGGTTCTAGTTTTCTCAGGGGTGTAAGTAGAAATAAAGTTTCCTCGCCTTGCATACCTAGCACGACCTTTGGGAACTGGTGTTCCATCAACCTTAAAAGTAACCATAAAAGTCATGCTCTTCTCCTAAATTCACCGCAATACTTATCTACTGCATTTTGATAAGCGGTTTTTGCATCTTCAACATTTTTATAAATTCCAAGATATAAACTTTTCCCATCAACTCTTAACTGCGGTTGCCAATATTTACCTTGCAACAAAGTTAGACCTGGATAGCCATATTTATTGGGAACTTCTTTTCTGTTTCTGTTGTTTTCAGCTTGCGTGGCAGCCCTTAAATTTTCTATTGCATTGTTTGATGGATTGCCATCAATGTGATCAATTGTTTTTGGCAAATATCCATGATGGAAAAGAAAAATAGCTCTATGTGTGTATATAGGCTTTTTCTTAATTCTTATGTGCCAATACTTGTTTGCAAGTTGTGAACCAGCCCTTTTACCAATCATTTGGTTATTGCCACAATTTACCTTCCAATACAAGTCGCCATCTTTATATTCAAAGAGTTCATGTAATTGATCTTTTGTCATACAAAGTTTCCCCTCTTGACGTATCTAGCCCTTTGTTTGCCAACAGGGTTAGCGTCTACTTTAAAAGTCACCATAAATGTCATTTTAGGATTCTCCA
>Ga0315902_10009619_pt1 | contig 12906 bp, 13 predicted proteins | sample LakEriMetagenome_9_FD_203523 | JGI IMG/M metagenome (GOLD analysis project Ga0315902, IMG submission 203523) | Freshwater fungal communities from buoy surface, Lake Erie, Ohio, United States - Buoy 12 MA117 | ecosystem: Environmental > Aquatic > Freshwater > Lake > Lake biofilm | place: USA... | reverse complement strand
CCTGCAGGCCACGGATACGCTCGACGCTGAAGACCTCGTCCACCAGGGCTGCCAGCACGGCGGTCTGATAACCCGAGCCCGTACCTATCTCGAGCACTCGCCGCAGCCGGCCTCCGCCGAGCAGGAGTTCCGTCATACGGGCAACGATGTAGGGCTGGGAGAGCGTCTGGTTGAACCCGATGGGAAGGGCCGCATCTTCGTAGGCACGGTGCGAGAGAGCCTCATCGAGGAAGAGGTGCCTCGGTGTGCTCCGGATGACCTCCAGCACGCGCACATCCTTGATTCCCTGCTCGAAGAGGCGCTCGATCAGCCGCGCACGGGTGCGCTGCGAGGTCATGCCGATGCCGGCGTGCTTCACCCGGAGGCGCTCTTGGACGGCAGCAGCAGGGCTATGGCCTGCGCGGCGATGCCTTCGCGTCGTCCCGTGAAGCCCAGCCCCTCCGTGGTGGTGGCCTTCAGCCCCACGTCGCGAACGCTGCAACCCAGATCTGCGGCGATATTCGCGCGGATCGCATCAGCGTGGGGCGCGACCTTCGGCCGCTCGGCGATAACGGTGAGATCGACGTTCCCGACCATCAAACCTGCGCTCCTGACAAGCACCATGCAATGACGCAGCAGCGCCCTGCTGTCTGCCCCCTTCCACTGTGGGTCTGTATCAGGAAAGTGCCGCCCGATATCACCCTCGGCGATAGCACCAAGCAACGCATCGCACAGGGCATGGAGCAGCACATCACCGTCGGAATGCGCCACGATGCCGTGTGTGTGGTCTATGCGAACGCCGCCAAGCACCACCGCCTCTCCGGGGCCGAAGCGGTGCACGTCGAAACCCTGACCAATCCTCATGCTCCCTCCTCCCGCTCGCGCAGGTAGTACTCGGCGAGCGACAGATCCCCTCGCGTCGTGACCTTGATGTTGTGGGCACCGCAGGCGACGAGGCGCGGACGCCCCCCGAGCCGTTCGATTGCCATCGCCTCGTCTGTCACGGCCACACCGGCATCGCGTGCGGACTGCAGCGCGGCGCGTAGCAGCCCGTACCGGAACATCTGCGGGGTCTGGGCGCGCCACAGTAATTCACGCGCTACGGTTGCCTCGACACGGTCGTCGGCATCCGCGCGCTTCAGCGTATCGACCACGGGCAGTGCGAGCAGACCACCTGTATCGTCATCGGTCAGCGTAGCGACAAGCCTGATGATGTCCTCCGTGCGCACGCAGGGGCGCGCCATGTCATGCACAAGTACCCAGTCGGAATCGGCAGGCAGCGGTTTGAAGGCATGCAGGGCGTTCAGCACGGAAGTAGCCCTGTCCGCGCCGCCCTCGACACACCTCACTCGGGATCGCAGATCGGGAGACAGGCTCGTCCAGCGGGAATCAGCCGGCGCGATGCCCACCACCAGTTCGCGCAAGCCGGGCACCGCGAGAAGCGCTGCAAGGGTGTGCTCTGCAAGAGGGCGCCCTGCGAGCGGAAGATACTGCTTGCGAACGTCACCGCCCATACGCGAACCGCTGCCCGCTGCAGGAACGGCAATCCAGACCGGCGTAGGCTTGAGGGGGCGCGGCATCAGGGAGCGCCCGCAGGCCGCTCCACCAGCACATAGAACGCCTCATCGCTGCGGACCAGACCCAGCTCTTCCCGGGCCATTTCCTCGACACTGTCGAAGCCGCTGCGGAACTCGGCCACCTCCACTTCGAGCCGGCGGTTGCGTTCGCGCAATTGGCCGTTGGCGTGGGTGTAGTCTTCGATCTGTCGACCGAGCGAGACCAGCTCGGCGATGCTGCCCTGACCGATCCACAGCCGCCACTGCAGCCCCGCAAGAAGCAGGATCAGGATGACGGGGACGGGCTTCCAGCGACGCATGGATGGCAGTCTAGCCGAGGCCGCTCAGCGACGCGCCAGTTCGGCGCGGCCGCGATACGGGGCGCGACCTGCGAGCTCGGCCTCGATACGCAGCAGGCGGTTGTACTTCGCGACACGGTCGGAGCGGCAAAGGCTGCCTGTCTTGATCTGGCCCGCCGAGGTACCCACAGCAAGATCAGCGATAGTGGTGTCTTCGGTTTCGCCCGAGCGATGCGAAATGACTGCGGTGTATCCCGCCTTTCGCGCCATGGCAATGGCGTCGAGTGTTTCGCTCAAACTGCCGATCTGGTTGAACTTGATCAGGATGGAATTGGCGATGCCCTCGCGGATACCGCGCGAGAGAATCTTCGTGTTCGTCACGAAGAGATCGTCGCCCACCAGTTGGACGCTGGAGCCCAGCAGGCGCGTGAGTTCAGCCCAACCTTCCCAGTCGCTCTCATCCATGCCGTCCTCGATCGAGCAGATCGGGTAACGGCCGGCAAGGTCCGCGAGATAACCCGCAAACTCTGCCGGGGAATAGACCTTGCCCTCGCCGGAGAGGCTGTAGCGGCCATCGGCATAGAACTCGGAGGCCGCGCAATCCAGCGCGAGTACCACATCGGTTCCCATCTTGTAGCCGGCCTTGCCGGTGGCATCGATGATGGCGGCCAGCGCTGCCTCGTTGGATGGCAGATCCGGCGCAAAACCGCCTTCATCGCCCACAGCGGTGGCAAGACCACGGCCGTGCAGCACTTTTTTCAGGGCGTGGAAGATCTCGGCGCCGCAGCGCAGCCCCTCGGCAAAGGTGGGCGCGCCCACCGGCTGCACCATGAACTCCTGGATGTCGACGTTGTTGTCGGCATGCTCGCCGCCATTGACGATGTTCATCATGGGCAGCGGCATCGAATACACGCCGGGCGTGCCGTTAAGGTCGGCGATATGCGCGTAGAGCGGCACACCTTTCGACGCGGCAGCTGCACGCGCGGCCGCAAGCGACACAGCGAGGATGGCGTTCGCACCGAGACCGGACTTGTTCTCGGTGCCATCAAGGGCCAGCATCGCGTCGTCGAGACCGCGCTGGTCCGTGGCATCACGCCCCTTCAGCACGGGCGCAATGCGGACTTCCACCGCGCCAACCGCCTTGCGCACACCTTTACCCAGGTAGCGCGCGGCATCGCCGTCACGCAGTTCCAGCGCTTCGCGCGAACCGGTGGAGGCACCCGAGGGCGCACAGGCCGTGCCCTCGGAACCGTCAGCGAGACGTACACTCGCCTCGACTGTGGGATTGCCCCGCGAATCGAGAATCTCGAGTGCGCGGATGTCAGTGATGGTCGCGTTCATGTGTACCTCCTGTCGTGATGCAGGCGGGCATGTCTGCATCGTGCGCCCCGCCCTGCCGTGTGTGGGTGCGTGGCGCTCAGCGGATCTCGATCGGAGGCAGGGCCTTCACAAGTTCGTCGAGCGCCTTCAGTTGTGCGAGAAAATCGCCGAGTTTGTCGAGCGGCAACGCACAGGGACCGTCGCACTTCGCGTTGTCCGGATCGGGGTGCGCCTCGAGGAACAGCGCAGAGAGCCCTTGGGACATTCCCGCCCGCGCGAGCTCCACCACCTGCTGGCGGCGACCGCCTGCGGAATCCGAGCGCCCGCCCGGCATCTGCAGCGCGTGCGTCACATCGAACATCACCGGATACCCGAAGCGCTTCATGATGCCGAAGCCGAGCGTATCGACGACAAGGTTGTTGTAACCAAAGCTCGAGCCACGCTCGCAGAGCATGAGCCGCGAATTACCCGCCTCCTCAAATTTGTGCAGGATATGGCCCATTTCCTGCGGCGCGAGGAACTGCGCTTTCTTGATATTGATGGCGGCTCCGGTCTTCGCCATGGCCACCACCAGATCCGTCTGCCGCGACAGAAAGGCGGGCAACTGGATGACGTCGCAGACCTCCGCCACCGGCGCGGCCTGCCAGGGCTCGTGCACATCGGTGATAAGCGGCACACCGAAGGTCGCCTTGATGTCTTGGAAAATGCGCAGCCCTTCTTCCAGACCAGGGCCCCGGAAGGACGTCACCGAGGACCGGTTCGCCTTGTCGAAGGAAGCTTTGAAGACGTAGGGAATACCGAGTTTGGCGCAGGTGGCCACGTAGTGTTCGGCAACGCGTAACGCGAGCTCGCGGGACTCGAGCACGTTCATGCCACCGAAGAGCACGAAAGGCAGATGATTGGCGACAGGAATGCCCGCCACCTCCACGACGCGGCTCCCGGCCTCAGCCACGACCATGATCCTCTGCGTAGCGCGCCGCGGCCTCGACGAAACCGCTGAAAAGCGGGTGCCCGTCGCGCGGCGTGGACGTGAACTCCGGGTGGAACTGGCAGGCCACGAACCACGGGTGATCCGGCAGTTCGATCATCTCGACCAGCGAGCGGTCAGCAGACCATCCCGAGACCCTCAGACCGGCCTGCACCAGCCGTGCGAGGTAATTGCCGTTCACTTCGTAGCGGTGACGGTGGCGCTCGGTGATCTCGGGCTTGCCGTAAGCCGCGCGCGCGCGGGAGCCTTCCTCGAGGTGGCAGGGTTGCGTACCGAGGCGCATGCTGCCGCCGAGATCCGACTCCAGCGTGCGCCGCTCGGTGCTGCCGTCGGCGTTCATCCACTCGGTGATGAGCGCGACCACGGGATGCAGCGTGCTCTGGTTGAACTCGGTGCTGTTGGCAGCTGCAAGCCCTGCGACATGGCGCGCGAACTCGATCACTGCCACCTGCAAGCCCAGACAGATGCCGAGGTAGGGAATGTTGTTCTCGCGCGCGTAACGAACGGTGCTGATCTTGCCTTCGACGCCGCGCTCGCCGAAGCCGCCCGGCACCAGGATGGCGTCCACGCCCTCGAGGATGCCGGTGCCCTCGCGCTCGATCCGCTCGGAATCGATATAGAGCATGTTGAGGCGTGTGCCGGTCTGGATACCGGCGGCAGAGAGCGCCTCGTTCAGGGATTTGTAGGCGTCCAGCAGATCCATGTACTTGCCGACCATCGCGATGGTCGCGTGGCGGCGTGCGTTCAGCTTGCCGTCGATGACGGCCTGCCACTCGCACAGATCCGCGGGCGGGCAGTCGAGGCCGAGTTTCTCGAGGACGATGTCATCGAGCCGCGCGGAGTGCAGCAGCAGGGGCAAGCGGTAGATCATGTCGACGTCGGGCACCGAGATCACGGCGCGCTCGGCAACGTCGGTGAAGAGAGCGATCTTGCGGCGCGAGGACTCGTCGATGTCCTGCTCGGAGCGGCAGAGCAGCACATCAGGCTGCAGGCCGATCGCACGCATCTCCTTCACGGAATGCTGCGTGGGCTTGGTTTTGGTCTCGCCCGCAGAACGGATGTAAGGCACCAGCGTGAGATGGATGAACAGACAGCTGCCATGGCCGAGATCCGCGCGCAACTGGCGACTCGCCTCGAGGAAGGGCTGGGATTCGATGTCTCCCACCGTGCCGCCGATCTCGACCATCGCGACATCGAATCCCTCGGCACCCGCGAGGATGCGCCGCTTGATCTCGTCGGTGATGTGCGGGATCACCTGCACGGTCGCGCCGAGGTAATCCCCGCGGCGCTCGCGGCGCAGCACGGCCTCGTAGACCTTGCCGGTGGTGAAGTTGTTGCGCCCCGTCATCCGCGTGCGCACGAAGCGCTCGTAATGCCCGAGATCCAGATCGGTCTCGGTGCCGTCGTCGCAGACGAACACCTCCCCGTGCTGGAACGGACTCATGGTGCCGGGGTCGACGTTGATGTAGGGGTCGAGCTTGAGCAGCGTGACCTTCAGGCCGCGCGCCTCGAGGATCGCGGCCAGCGAGGCCGAGGCGAGCCCCTTGCCAAGCGATGAGACCACCCCACCCGTAACGAAAATCAGCCGCGTCATAGGGCCCTGCGCGAGTTGCTGTCTTTGCTGATCGGGACGCGGGGCATCGGAAAACACCCCGCGAGGATGGGAGGTCACGTTAACAGAACCGGCTGGGGATGCTCAATGACGGCAGGACATCCTGCGGCGGGACATCGGACGGGTTGAGCCGGGCGGGGAGGCGACTCGCTGACGACGGACGGGGCGCCGCCCCACGGTGATCTGCTAGTCTTTCGCGCCATGAAACTCAACATCTCCGTACTCGGCGCCGGTTCCTGGGGCACTACTTTCGCCGCGAGCGCGGCGCGCAACGCCGCCGTGGAGCTGTGGTGTCGCGACGCCACACTGGCGGCGGAGATCAACGGCCAGCATCGCAACAGCCGTTATCTGGGCGATCTCGCCCTCCCCCCACGCCTTCGCGCAAGCAGTGACCTTGCCGCCGTCGCCACACGAGCCGACGTCCTGGTGGTGGCGGTGCCTTCCCACGGGTTCCGCGAAACGCTGACGCGTGCCGCGCCGCACGTGAGGCCGTGGGTGCCGGTGATCAGTCTGAGCAAGGGGCTGGAGCAAGCGAGCGGCCTGCGGATGTCGGAGCTGATTGCCGAGATCCTGCCCGGCCACCCGGCGGGCGTGCTGGGCGGCCCCAACCTCGCGCAGGAAATACTCTCGGGCAAAGCCGCGGCGAGCGTGCTCGCAATGGAAGATCCCGCCATTCTGCGCCAACTGCAACAGGTCTTCAGTTCCGGTGTGTACCGCGTGTACAGCAACACCGACGTCATCGGCTGCGAAGTGGCAGGCGTGCTGAAGAACGTGATCGCCATCGCCTGCGGCATGGCTGACGGAATGGGCGCAGGAGACAACACGCGTGCCGCCATGATCACGCGGGGGCTGGCGGAGATGAGTCGTTTGGGCGTCGCGCTCGGCGGGCAGGCCGCGACCTTCGCCGGCCTCGCGGGCTTGGGCGATCTGGTCACCACCTGCTCGAGTCGCCTGAGCCGCAACCGCCATGTCGGAGAGCAACTCGGCCGGGGCCGTTTGCTCGAAGACATCATCGGCGAGATGCGGATGGTCGCCGAAGGCGTGAAAAGCACGGCGGTGGCAGTAGCGCTCGCCGATCGTACCGGCGTTGAAGTTCCCATGATCCGCGAGGTGGGCCGTGTGCTGGCGGGCGGCAGCCCGAAGCGCGCCTTGCGCTCGCTCATCCGGATCAGTGCTGGCGCCGAGGCGGATCCCGGCTGAAGCAAGCCCCAAGCGCCCGGCATCGAGCACCACGCCACACTCCACTGCCATCAACCCGTGACTGAGGCCGCTTTGCCCGTTCGACTGCACTGATCTATATTCGCACCGATACAGATTGCCGGATGTCGCCATGCTCCCCTGCCCCGCGCTGCGCCTCGCCGCGGCCATCATTGCCCTGCTGCTTGCGCCCATCACGCCGCCGCCCGCCATCGCCGGGGAAACAGCCCCGCTGCGGATCTTTGCCGCCGTGTCACTTACCGAGGCACTGCAGGAACTCGCAGCCGATTACGCCAGCACCGGCGCCGCCGAGCCCCGCCTGACATTTGCCGCGAGTCCCGTGCTGGCCCGTCAGATCGAAGCCGGCGCACCCGCGGATATCTTCGTGTCAGCCGATCAGGAGTGGATGGACTACCTGGAGGCGCGCGAGCTGATACGGCCCGCAAGCCGGCGCGATGTCGCGGGTAACCGGCTCGTGCTGATCGCAGCGGCGCACAATACGGCGGGAATCGCCCTGGTGCAGGGCGCCGACATCGCGGGCGCACTCAAGGGCGGACGGCTCGCCTGCGCAGACCCGGATTCGGTACCCGCCGGTCGTTACGCGCGCGCCGCGCTGATGTCGCTCGGCATCTGGCCTTCGCTCGCAGACCGCCTTGCACGCGCAGAGAACGTGCGTGTGGCGCTCGCGTGGGTCGCGCGGGGCGAGGCACCGCTCGGCATCGTCTATGAGACCGATGCACTCTCAGAACCACGGGTGCGCATACTCGACACCTTCCCGGAAGACTCCCACCTGCCGATCCGCTACCCGGCGGCTGCGATGCGTGAGGCACCGGCGCAGGCGGAGGCCTTCTTGCAATTCCTGAAGCAACCGCAGGCACAGATGCGACTGCAGAAGCGGGGCTTCCAGACACCCGTAGCCGCAGAGGAGACGTCACGATGAGAGCCTTCGCACGCTTCGCGTGTCTGTCGTTCGCCTTGTGCAGCGCGACTCAGGCCCACGCCACAGACACCGGGACCGAGGCTGCCATCCGACGGCTGGAATCCGTCTTGGCCCGGCAGGAAGCCGATATCAACGCGCAGCGCGCACGCCTCGAGGAGCAGCAGCGCGAGATCGCCGCCTTGCAGGAGAGCGTGGCGGCATCCGCGCGCAACGCTACCGGGGCAAGCAGCGCGGTTGAAAACATTCGCACGGAGCAACGCCAGACCGCACTGCGCGTGCAGGAAACGCCGCGCTGGAGCATGAACGCCTCGCGCCCTGTGCTCGCCGCAGCTGACAACCGGTCCACGCTCGCACTGCGCGCGCTCACGCAAGTGGACAGCAGCTGGTACGACCAGGATTCGGCAGGATCGCTCGATACAGACTTCCGCAGGGGCTCGGTGGGCATCGGCAGCAACCGCGAGAACACGGCCGCATCCGATCTCAGTTCCGGCACCAACTTCCGGCGCGCGCGTATCGGCATCGAGGGCATCTTCGCACGGGACTTCGGCTACCGCTTCATGGCGGAATTCGGCGGCAGCGGAGCCGAAACCCAGTCGCGCATCAACGATGCCTGGGTGAGTTACACGGGCTTCGCACCGTTCACGGTGCAGATGGGCGCCTTCGCGCCACCCGCGAACATGGACGACAGCACGACGCCGGATGACACCTTGTTCCCCGAGCGTTCCACGCCCGCGGAACTCTCACGCGCGCTGGCCGGCGCTGACGGACGCATGGGACTCGGTATCCGTGGCAACGGTGCGCGCTGGATGGGTGCCCTCACGCTCACGGGCGGCACCACAGGCGAAGGGGAAGTTTTCGACGAACAGCGAGCCGTGGTGGGCAGGATGGGGGTGCTCGCGCTCACCGGGCCCGACAATCTCTGGAACCTGCACCTCGGGACTTCGGGCAGCTATGTCTTCCGCCCCGCCGACCAGTACGGCATCACAGGGCGGTATGCGCTGCGCCTGCGGGACCGACCGGAGCTGCGCGTGGACGGCACCCGGCTGATCGACACGGGCCCTCTGGATGCGGAGGCGGGATGGGCTACGGGCCTCGAGTTCGGCGCGAACTGGCGCAATCTCTACCTGCAGGCCGAGCGCTTTCGCTACGGCATCGAACGGCGCGACCATGCGCTGCAAGACGCCGGATTCGACGGCTATTACGTGCAGGGCAGCTGGGTCATCACCGGCGAGAGCCGCCGCTACAACATGGCCAGCGGATCCTTCCAGGCGCCGCGCCCCTCCGCGCCCTTCTCTGCCTCCGGGGGCCCCGGCAGTTGGGAACTGGCCTGGCGATACAGCCACACGGATCTCGATGACGACACCGGCCTTGCAGGGCTCGCGGCTGCGCCCGGCGCGGTACGGGGCGGCATCCAGGACATCCGCAGCATCGGCCTCAACTGGGCCATCAACAGCAACCTGAAGCTGATGCTCGACTACATGCGCGTGGAGGTGGAGCGGTTGAATCCCGCTGCTGCGGGTGCCCTGCCTTTCGGACCCGCGCCGCTGACGCCGCCCGCAGGCGTCGGGATCGGGCAGGACCTGGACATCTACACGCTGCGGACGCAATTCGCGTTCTAGCGTGCCCCGCTCTCAGCCGAATTCGCGCAAGCGCTGCAGCAGATCACAGACGCGCTGGGAGTAACCCCATTCGTTGTCGTACCAGCTGAGGCACTTGAGAAAGCGCCCGCCGCGCACCGTGGTGAAACCGGCATCGAAGATCGAGGAATGCGGGTTCCCGATGATGTCCGAGGAGACCACCGGCGCCTCCGTGTACTGGAGGATGCCCGCGAGGGGGCCTGCGGCGGCAAGACGCATGGCCTCGTTCACCTCGGCCGCGGTGACATCACGCCCGAGTTCCGCGAACAGATCGACCACGGACCCGTCGGGCACCGGCACACGCGAGGCGATGCCGTCCAGCCTGCCTTTCAGTGCCGGCAGAACCTTGCCCACAGCGCGCGCGGCACCGGTGGTGGTCGGGATGATGTTCTCGGCAGCAGCGCGGCTGCGCCGCCAGTCGCTGTGGGGAACGTCGGCCAGCCGCTGGTCGTTCGTGTAGGCGTGCACTGTGTTGATGAGCCCCTCGACGATGCCGAAATGCTCGTGCAGCACCTTGGCCACCGGCGCCAGACAGTTGGTGGTGCAACTCGCGTTCGAAATGATGCGGTGCTCCGGCAACAGGCCCGCGTCGTTCACACCCAGCACCACGGTGTAATCGATCTCGTCCTTGGCGGGCACCGTGAGCAGCACGCGCTTCGCGCCGGCCGCGAGATGCTGCGCGGCCTGCTCCCGGCGCGTGAACTTCCCGGTCGCCTCGATCACCGCATCCACGCCCAGCGCCGCCCACGGAAGTGCCGAGGGCTCCTTCACCGCGAGGATGCGGGTACGGCCGTGCTCCGTGACGATCTGCCCGTCCTCGAGCGCGAGCGGGCCACGGAACCCACCCATCACCGTGTCGTAACGGAGCAGGTAGACGAGCGCAGCAGGGTCGAAGATGTCGTTGATCGCAACCACTTCGACATCCGGGCGACGATCGAGAATGCGGAACACCGAGCGCCCGATGCGACCAAAACCGTTGATGGCGACTTTCATGCGCGATCTCCGTTGTCGAGCCCCGCATAGATCGCCGCCACCTCCAGCACACGCGAGGCGTGCCCCAGGGTTTCGTACCAGCCGAGTGTCTTCAGCAGCCGCCGCCCGGCGCGCTGCGTGGCCTGCGTGTCGAAAAGCAGGGATTGGTTGCAGCCGATCACATCCGAGGAAACGATCGGATCAGTGGCAATACCGATCAGCGCCGGGCGATCCGCTGCGGCGGCGATCAGCGCGGCATTGACCAGGTCGATACCCACCTCGTCTTTGGCGAGCACAACATCAACGTCGAGCAGGGAGCCACGCTGCACCGGTACATTCAGCGCAAGCCCGGAGAGGCGCCCGGCAAGATGCGGCAGCAAACGCTCGACCCACGCGGCAGACTGATTGGCATTGGGAATGATGTTCTGTGCCGCGGAACGGCTGCGGCGCTCGTCACCCTGGGCGTAGTCCTGCAAGGGCTGGTCGCTGGTGTAGGCGTGGATGCTGGTCATGCTGGCGTATTCCACGCCAAAAGCCCGATCCACCGCATCGACGAGCAGGGCGAACGCATTGGTGGTGGGCGAACCTGCCGACACGACGCGATCGGTGGGCCTGGCGTCCGCATCGTTGATGCCGGGCACGAGCAGCCGGTCGGGCGGTTCCTCGCACAAGGTGGCGTAGAGGAGGCGCCCGGCACCGGCGGCAAGTTGGCGATCAGCGTGCGCACGCGCCCGGAACCGCCCGGTCGCATCGATGACGCAATCGACACCGAAGGCGTCCCACGGCACATCACCCGGGCCTGCCAGTTGCAGCATGCGCGAAGAGAAACCCGGCCCGCGCAGGTGGTTACCTTCCAGCCGACAACTGAAATCCTCGCCCGTGGTCTCGAGGAGGTAACGCAGCACTTCGGGTTTGCCGATGTCTGCGACGGCAACGATCTCCAGATCAGGGCGCGCGGCCGCCAGACGGAAGATCTGGCGGCCGATCTGGCCGAGGCCCATCAGGCCGATACGACAACTGCGGGCGGACAGGGACATGCAACTCGCCTCTTTCACTCGATCGCAATGGTATGACCCGAGGGCTTGCCGTTCTTCGGCATCACGAGCTCAAGCACGCCGTCACGGAAACTGGCTTTGATCTTTTCAGCGGCGACGTCTGCGGGCAGCGCAACGGCGCGCTCGAAACTGCCACGGCTGATCTCGCGGCGATGATAGTCGCCCTCGTCGGCGCGTGTCTCGCGGCGAGTCTCGCCACGGATGGAGAGCATGCCATCGCGCAGCGTGACCTTCAGGTCTTCCTTGCTCACGCCGGGCACCTCCGCGCGCAACACGAGCTCCTTGCCGCGATCGACAAGATCCACGCGAGGGGCCTGCGCGGGCCAGTGTCCTGCCTGACCGGCAAGGGCCGGGAAGCCCATGCGCGACAGCAGGCCCTCGGACAGGCGATCAAAGAAAGACTCCATTTCAGCGAAGGGCGACGCAGCCTGCACCGGAACGGCGTGCGTGGCCGCGTGGGTGGGCTGGCGGTTGGTGGTGGCGGGTTTTGCGGTCTTGGTGTCCATGTTCATCTCTCCATTGACGAGGGGGCCGCTGACAGTGGAATGGCGGACGCTCCGGGCCCCGCAGGGGTGCCGCCATGATCGAGAAGCTGTCGCAACAAGGCGCGCATCGAGGCCGCGACTGCCGCATCGCGATCGTCCATCTCGAGCGCGACGCCGTTCTGTTCGCAGCGGCGCACATGTGCGCGCAAGCGACGCATAGCGCCTTCGCCGCCGCCGTTCAGGGGAAACTCGAGTTCAAGGTGCTGGTTGAGCCGCAGCTCGGCGTAGCTCGTGCGGACAAACACGCCGCCGCGGCTGGCGTCCCGCATGCGACCCGTCGCCACGGGCACGCCACAGCGGTAAATGAGCGCGGGAATGTCCGCATCCATACGCACGTGGTAACGGTGCTCCATGCCCTCGCCCTCCAGTTGTTCCTGCGAGTGCAGTCTCGGTAGCAACGCACGGAGGGACGATGATGCACGTCAAGAATCGTCGGTTTCCCTCGTAGGGGCGAACACCTACTCAGCCGCGCAGACGGCCATGGCGACGCAGCATCTCGCACAAGCGTTGCGCGAGCGCGGCATCCAGCGCGCCGGCATCGCGCAGTTGCCAGCACCAGTTTCCCGTCGCGACGCCAGGCACGTTCATGCGCGTCTCGCTGCCGAGCGCGAGCACGTCCTGCAGCGGCACGATGGCCAGTCGTGCGACGGACGCAAAGGCCGCGCGCACCAGCGTCCAGGGCATGTCGCTTTGCTGCTGCCCGAAGTAGGCGAGCACGCTCTCTTGCGCGGCGTGATCGAGCCCGCGGAACCAGCCGAGCGTGGTGTCGTTGTCGTGGGTGCCGCTATAGGCCACCGCGAGCGGCA
>Ga0315902_10009615_pt1 | contig 12908 bp, 1 predicted proteins | sample LakEriMetagenome_9_FD_203523 | JGI IMG/M metagenome (GOLD analysis project Ga0315902, IMG submission 203523) | Freshwater fungal communities from buoy surface, Lake Erie, Ohio, United States - Buoy 12 MA117 | ecosystem: Environmental > Aquatic > Freshwater > Lake > Lake biofilm | place: USA... | reverse complement strand
AGATAGTTACTCCTAAAAATGAAGAGCGTACTAAAATACTTCAAGATGCTTTAAACAACAGTAAAACAGTTGAAGATGCTATATTACTGGCTTCAAAAACTGCATACTTAAATCAGCTTATGGCTGACAGAGACTTTGTAGACTCTGCTCACAGAAATATGTTATTAAATCCTCAAGAAAGGGATTTGTATGTTCAGAGAGTAAAGATTCGAGAGGAAGAAGAACGTCAAAAAATCTTAGACAAAGCTGTAGAAGATGCTATAAACAGCACTACGACTGTTGAAGAATTATCTAGCAAGCAATCGGCATTTGAGGGAGTATCAGATGCTGCAAAGATTAAGTATCAAAATGAGATAACTAATCGTAAAAAAGCTGAGGCAGAAGTTGTATTGGAATTTCATAAAATGTCTAAATCTCAGGTTCAAGCTTTAGATTCTTCAAATGCAACACCGCTTCAACTTAAACTTAAGGATAAGTATTTAGAAACTAGGAATCAAGAAGAACCAATAATTGTAGATTCTAAAACTAAAGATAACACTCAAACTGAAGATAAAGCTCCACAAGCTAAGTCAAAGATTGAACCGGAGACTACTCAAGATCTACAAGATTTAGTAGATGAAGCTTCTGAGAAAATAGAAAGAGATATTATTACAGAAAGTAAAAAACCTCCAGTTACAACAGAGTCAAGTCTTCCCCAAATTGCTACTAGTACATCAAATACAGGAGATCCACAAGTTAAATCTAAGGGTCAAGTACTTACGGATGCTAGAGGGAAAGTATTAGTGTCTAGAGATGGAGAACCAGTATATAGTGACTTTCATGAGAAAAGAACTAAAAATGGAGTTGCACTACTGGATCTATCATATTTAGCTAGTACAGAAATACTGGCGGGATCAGAAGTTACTGTAGAAGTTGTGGAGGATGATTGGTGGATTAGCAATAGAGCAGCATTCGCAGGTGAGGAACTGCAGAATATACCTATGTATATAAAACATAATGGAATATATGTAGGAGTATTATTAGCATCACCTGACAATAAACTTAGAAATGCAGTTTACAAAGCGTGGGTAAGTGGGAATAATGGAAGTGTTACTACTGAAATACATACAAAACATGTAAGTAACATATTTAATGCTGTAGATGCAGATGGTAATATATTTTACTATAATCCTGTAAAATCTTTAGGTAAAGACTTTAAGATAGCATACCTCGACGAAAATGGGATTTGGAAGATTGGAAAAACACCCGATCGTATGGGGGAAGAAGATGTTCAAGATTTTGAATCTGAACTTGCTAGAATCTCAACAGAGAATTTAACTCCAGGTCAAGTAGGTCTTATAGTCACAGACCCAAATGGAAATAAAAGAGTATTAATAGCAAGTACAAGTAAAATATCTGAAGAAGATGCAGATATAGCAATAAGTAATATACGGTCTATGAAAACTGCTAATAAGTTTTTAGAGACTGTAGGTGTTAACATAGTACCAAGTGAAAATACTGGGGCTATGTATTTCAGTGAAAATACTCAAAATAAATTAGCATTTGAGTTAATAGATAGAGATGGAAATCCTATTCCATTAAAAAAGACTGATGGTAATATCTTAAAATTAAAAAGTGAGAAGACTATTCTTATAACACTAACTCCAGATGCTATAAATAGATTATTAAATGGAAAAACATTAACTGCCTTAGAAATAAAGGAGTTATTAACAACATATTCTGTTATTGGAGAAACATCAAAAGGAACGCCTATATATGGACTTACTGCAGTAAATAATAGTTTAAGTCAAGAAACACTAGATAGTATTCTTCTTAATATTGAAAGTCATTTAAAGAACTCTATATTAAATAAAAGATATAATGTATCTAAAGACTTTATAAATAATAGTTCTAAGTATCAGATTGGGGGTAAAGAATATGATAATTACTTACAGTATTTAACTGAAAATAGAACAGAGTCTGCAGGAGAACCTTATAATGGAAGATTGAGAACAGACTCAAAAAATGTAGACGGTTCTCCATTCTTTAACATAGGACTAAGTCTCAGTTTAGATAAAATTTCTACCCCAAACATAACTGTTGCTGAACCAACAGTTGTAGAAAAACAACAACCTGCTGAAGTTACACCTATATCTAACGTTGAACAGATTTCTGTTGCATCTCCAACAGAAGCTGTTATAGGTACAAAAGCTAAAAGATCTGCTTCTAAAAAAACTCCAGCTACTCCAGTTACTGCAGATACTAAACTTGTAACTCCAGTTGAAACTATGTCAGATGAAGAAATTAAAATTTTTAAAAGTTTAAATAAGGATCTTAAAGAATTCTTAGATAATGGTCTTGATTTTGAAGACTTTTTAGAAAGTAATTCGATAATGATAGCAAAAGGTCGTAACTTGCAGGTTACAAATAAGTGGATTGCAGAGAAAACTAAAGAGTATTGTAGTAACTCTTAAAAACTGGTTAATATGAGAATTTCTTGTCCAAATCTATCCGACGAACAATACTTAAAGCTTGAAAAATTATATGGAGCTACAAACGCAGTAGCTCTCTATATGCAATATGGTGCAGAAATACCTGCTCAGTTATATGAACTTGGGGGTGTACTTCCATCAAATATGGAAGACATAAAAAGTGCATTTAGAACAAATGTAAATTTTAATGAGGTTATAGATATACCTAAAAGTTTATTCTTAGCAGCTTTAGATGGAGATGTTGTCGAACCTGCAGTTTCAGAAGAAACTCAAGAGGTTACTGTTAAAGGGGGCGTAAATGAACTATTTGAATCTAATCCAGATTTAGCTGCTATTGGAACGGCTGAAGAATATTCTCAATACTTGGATACTATATTTCCTGATAGTCAAGTAAAAGATATTGTTTATCATAATTCTCCTAATAAATTTGATAAGTTTGATAATTTAAAAGTAGGAACTACTACATCAGGAGTAGGGAGTGAAGATAGATTTTTAGGTATATTTTTTACTTCCGATAAAAATGCCTATGAAGGATTCAATATTAAAGGATTTCAATATCCTTCATTATTAAATTTAAAAAATCCTATAAATGGAGGAATAAATTATAATAATTTACCTAATTTAAAAACTGAAGAAGATTTTAAAAATTATCAAAAACAATTAATAAAAGATAAATATGATGGTATTCAATATGGTAAAGCTTTTATGGACATGGAAGATGGAAAATTTACTATTCCAATTTTAGAAGCAGTCGTATTTAAACCAGAACAAATCCATATACTAGGAACCAACCAAGATATAGAAGGATTTAAAAAGTGGAAAGAGCAAGAAGTTTCACAACCATCTAAAAAAGAAATTAAAAAAGAAACATTAAATAAGCTGCAAAAGTCTTTAGGAAATTCTACTGAAAAGTCTGGATCAGTTTATGAAACAATAAAACAGTTAAGAGACTTTTTAGATACATATAGTAGAGGAGAAGATTTTAATATAGATCTTCCAATCGCAATAAATTTAGATGGAATATTTAATAGACCAGAACTAGATGATGATCAATTTGATGATCATTTAAATGATATATATGACGTTTTAAATAGGTTAGAATCCAATTGGTTGGATTACAGAGGAGAAGTCACAGGAAAGATCTATAAAGGATTTAGATCATATACAGTGCAGAGTTTGAGAGAGTTTGGATGGAGTATTGAAGATGCTTCAAATTTAGAAACAGTCCTTGCTGAGGAAGATTTAAACGAAGACGAGCCTCAAGGAGATGAGATTCCAGTATCTCAAAAAGATGATGTAGCTCTTGCAGAGAAGAATTATTCTATATCAAATTTTGAAATTGATCCAGCAACTACTGTCTCTCAAGAAGTAAAGAGACTTCTGCAAGGTATTAAAGCTACAACTCCTGGGAGATATGGTTTTATACCACATATACCTGTATCTCGTATATATGGGAAGGCTATGAAATTAGTCTCAAACTTAAATACATATGAGGAAATGATAAGTGTTCTTGAGGCTAAAGCTAAAAAGGACAATGAGATAGCAATTTTAGTCAATTTTATTAAGAATGCAACTAGCGCTCAAAAAGCACAATTCTTCAAAGTACTTAGAAATGATAAGACTGACTTTTTTGTGTATGAGCAGGGAGGTAAGATTGTAGAAATTGAAGAAGAGTATAGTGAAGAAACTCAACAGATAGAGAAACTTAAAGATACTAAAAAAGAATATCAAAAATCTAGTAGCATCATATCATTAACCTCGATAAACTCGGACACAATTTTAGTTAATAGATGGAAAAAGAATATGATGGGGGAATCAGCGTCAGTTGTAAATCCACATTTATATTCAATTAAAACAGATTCTCAAGGGGATGAAGTAATTTCAATTAGACCTACAACTACAGACGGGAAGGATAGATTATCTTCAATACGGAATAACTATAACGTAATTATTTCTGCAAAACTTAGAAATAATTTAGAAGAAAACATTGTAGCTATTGGGAATCTATTGTGGGATTTTGGGATTAATATGGGGAGTACAAGAGAAACTACTATTGACGCTGTTAGAGAATATGCTGATGGGAATATTAATACATTAAATAGACTCATTAATCCACTTAAAAAAGTGCTTGAAGGAGTTGTTGAAGTTGAAAGAAAAGGTGCTAATATAGTTGGGATAAAGAGTTTAAAATCAAAGATAACAACACCTGTATATTCTACTGCTGCTAAAAGTATTGGAGATATAGCTAGAGAATTATCTAAAGTATTTACAGAAGAGACAGCTACTTCTCAAATTAATGGAAAGGGTAATGCTTCATTTCCACATGGTAAACCTACGTTTATGACTATGACCTTGAATGATATAAATTCAGGTACTAGTTCTAAACAATCTAATACATATTTAGAATTATCACAAGATATCTCTTTAAATCCATCTGAAGATCATAGATTGCTGTTACTTAAACTTATTGAAGATGGAGTATATAAATTAAAAACTGACCAATTTAGTGCTTCTAGATATGAGGGAGATGATGTTAATGAGGCTAAAGATTATAGGGAACTAGGGGATAGAAATCTTTTAATTTTATTCTTAGATAATTATTTAAATACGGGGGGAGAGGATATGAGAATTCCAATTCCTACTCAGGAATCTAGAGAAAATCTTCCTTTTATGACTCTCCCAAGATTTTCTTCCAGTGCAACAGGGAAATCAGATCCTAGAATTAATAAAAGTGAAAGGGAGATTATACAATCTATTATTATTAGAGACCTAGTTAGAATAAATAGAGACTCTAAAATATCTAATGGAATTAGTGACTATCATGGTACAAATAGAGTAAACTCTATGACTCTCTCCGGAACATCTGATCTTAAATTAGAAGACGGAAATAACTTATCTAATGATATTTTAAATATGTTAGAGTACGGAAGAATTCAATACTCTAAAGAATGGGCTGCTCTAGATAGTCTTGTAGATAATTATTTAAATGTAACTCTTCAAGCAAAGATTGAGGAGTTTAAAGGAATTCTAAAATCTCTTAATATTACTAAATCTAATTTAAATGCTGAGAACTACGATAAATTATTTAAAGATAATTTTGATGAGTTTATTCGTAGATATGTATTTGATACAATAGTATCCAATATTGAGTTAACAAACTTATTTAGAGGGAGTCAAACTTATTTTGGGAGTATTAATAAACTTTACAAGAGATGGGGATTTTTAAACACTCCAGGCTCTAATCTTTTTTTACAAGGCAGTGACCCAAATAACCCAGAATATGGGATGTTGAGAAAGTTCAATCAGGTTGCATTTAATGATTTATCTGCAGGTACTGATGAAAATCAATTTAAAGTTCATGAAGCAATTGCTGATGCATACGAAAAAGTTTTATTAGACCAAGGACTGTCTCCAGAAAGAGCTAAAGCATTAGCAAGCTCATTTCGACCAGGAAAAGCTAAGGGTACAGATGCTCTTGCTCTTATTAGTCCAGAGATGTTTAGACATGTTATGCAGGGGGGAGGTGGCTCATTTGTATGGAATGAGGACCACGAAAAGATGTATAATAATTACAAAGAGACGGGAGAGTGGAAGTTTGATTTTACCCCAGGTTTTAAGTATGGTTATGACAGCACCGGAATTAAAAATATAGGAGGTCAGAATATATATGCATCTGAATTAGATAAAAACTCTTGGTTTGTACTTACACCAGAAGTAGCTAAAGGAAATCCAATTCTGGAAGACATGTTGTCTGCTATGAATGGGAAATATACTAATGGAGTTCCTATTCACATATTTAATGCAGTTAGTGCTAAGAAGGGTATATCAACAAATGTATTCAATATTGATACAACTAAAACTGGAGAATTTTTTGAAGGTGTTCAATATAATGAACAAGATGCTAATAGGCTTGTAGAACCTCAAATATTGTCTGGTAATACTAAAGAATCCATCAGATTTAATAGCCAGATTAGAAGACACGCTGTCTTTAATTTGGAGATGGATGGATTATATAATATGTCTGGAGAGACTATATCGGGGGAGGATCTTTTTGGGATATACCAGAAGAGTATATATGCTAGACTAAATACCTCATTAAAAGAAGTAGCGGCGGAAGTTGGGTATTCAGAGTATCTAACAGCTATGCAGAATAATGATCGAAAAGGTATGGGAGTTGCTAAAGCTAAAATGCTTAAAAAGATTGCAGAGCTTGCAATAGATTCTGCTAATAGAAATGGGAAACTAAATAATGATCTTGAAGAACAGCTTCGAATTAGACAAGTCATAGATGATTTTATAACAGACTTTGAAGTACCTGTAGGATTTCCCACAAATGAAAGAGACTTAATGTCTCAATTTATTAGCATATTTAGAGCTAAAGCTGCTAAAGTACTTGTTCCAGGTATTGAAGCTGTTCAGGTTGGAACGTTGGGAAAAATGAATATCAATGGTGAGTTGAGAGAACTTAAATTCTTTGATATTTCAAATAATGAGTGGTACGCTGAAGTTGCATTGTCTGAAGATATATTAGAGGCTTTGGGAATAGAGATTGGGGATTCACTTGATTTGTCTGACCCAAAAATTCAAGATAAACTTATGATGCTTGGATATCGTATTCCACACCAGTCTCTTGCATCTAGTATAGTATTAAAAGCTGTAGCAGCTCTTCCTAAATCATACAAGAAGCATATTGTAGTTCCTGCAAACTTTGTTCAGGCTACAGGTTCCGACTTTGACTGGGATAAGCTGTACATAATTAGACATGATATAGATAAGAGTGGGGAAATAGCATTGCCCAGTGTTCCTCTTATGCAATTAGCTCAACAAAGCCCTGAGTATTTTACAACTTTAGACCCTAAAATATTAAATAATTTAATACTTAGGGCTCAAATGGCAGTATCTCAATCTCCACAACATTTAGAAGAAATGTTAAGTGGGGTAGAGGCCGAAGAATATGCAGCTACAGCAGCTAGAATTGAAGATTTAAGGGGGAAAAGTGCTACAGACGAAGTATCTCTAGATGATCCCTCCATCAATATTAAGATGTACAGAAAGTTTATGAGAGCTGCTGGACTTGTGGGGCAATATGCAAATATGGATGCTGGGTTGGGGGTAGCAGTGCATGGAAATCTTGGGGATAATGTAAGAGGTCTTGCTCTTAACCCAAATGCAACTGTTACGTGGATTGAGGGAGATATGGTATTTGAGTTAAATCAGATTAAAAATAGATCTGATGTAACGGGGTTAAGAATTAATTCATTCTTTACCAGTCACTTATCTGCAGCTCTTGACGTTGGGGGACAGGAAAATCCACTTCAAGATAGAACAAATGATAGTTCTGAAACAGCAAAAGTATCTCTACATTTAGCATCTGTAGGAGTTCCACAATCTGGAGTTATTGCATTTAGAATGCAGCAACTTGTAGAAGATATGTTGAATCTTATAAATAATGGAGATGGGACTAAATCATATACTCCATACGCAGCATTTACAAAAGTACTTATAGATAATGGGGTAGGAAAAAAATCTGCAAGTAAGTTTATGGGCTCAGCACTTTCTGGAAAAGTTCAAATGACTCCTATGAGTATGGGGTCTATTGAACTAAGCATGCTAGAGGATAAAAATAGCCCACTGAATATAGAACTATTTAAGAACTTTATCATTTCCTACTATAGAGGAAAAGATCTTTATCAAGCTCTTAAAAAGATTACTCCAGATACTTTAGATGGGTTAAATGATCTTGGACAGATGCAGGCTACTGTAGAAAGTGCTGAAAATGAATTATCTGCAGATCCTAATAAAGTTATAGTAGCTTACGAAGATTTAAATCAATTTTTAGAGGGAGATAGATTCTTAGTATCGAAAGCTTTCCATGAATACTTTAAAGTAGTTTTTAATGCTGCAGGAGTAGTATTCCCATCTGCATCAGAGTCATTTGTAAAATTTAAAGAGATTCTGAAAAATACTTTAGGATTAGAAAATCTTACTGGGGCACAGCATAGAAAGATTAATAGACTATTGCTTTATTGTATATTAACTAAACCTGGGAGTAGAGCAAATAATCTATTCTTAAGTTTTAGTCAAAAGACTAGTATTTCGTCTAAGTCACCTAGCGTATTAGTTAAGAAGCAGCAAGATAATATTTTTACTATGCTCAATACTATGATTAATAAGTATCCTCTTATGAGGAATGATGATTTATTAAGCAGTTTGGAGCTAGATGTAGCAGATAAAGATAAGAGGTTAATTAGAATGATTTTAAACTCTAAGGGTCGTATTACCTCAGATAGATTTAATGACTACAGAAGAACTATGGAAAGATTAGTATATGCTCCAGAAACATTTATTGGGCCTAATGCTACAGAGGAACAAAGAAAAGAAGTTGCAAATTTTGGACACTCTCTCATTCAGTATGCATTGATTTCATCTGCATTTTTACCTGGGGATAAAACTTTATATAAGTATATTCCCGGAAAGTATTTTCAAGATTTAGGGATATTTGATGAGTATAGAGCTGAGCTATCTCAAGTAATGTCTAATCCAGAATACTTTGAAAATTCTGAATTCGTTATGGAATTTATTAGAAACTTTGGATTATCTGCTGGTCTTGTTCAGAATAGAAAAGTATATTCAAAGTATGATTACATCTCCAAGCAACAAGTTAAAATAACTATTGCAGGGAAAAAGCATACTGTTTTTAGTATTAAAGATCCAGATGCTCCTTTATTTGTTAAGTCGTACAGAAGTATCGATAAAAAGCAAGAAGGATTAGCTGATAGAACCATGCTCTATATGAAAGTTGGGAGAACTGAAACAGAATCTCAATATATTGCTGTAGTATCCAAAAGCTCAAGAAACAAATTTTATGAGATGAATATAAATTATCCTTCTACATTTACTGGAGGAAGTGCTATCTCTGGAAGGGGTCAGGAAAATAATTTTGCTGTTTCTAATATTACTTATGAACTTGGGGCACAGGTTGAGTCTATGATTAAGAGTTCTTCAATTCCTCAATTTTATAACAACATTCCTGAAACTGTAAAGAATTACGGGCAAGATTGTAGAGGTTAAAGTATATTTACAAAATCTATAAATTAAAGAAAAAATGGCTTGTGTATATACAGTTAATGGGGTAGGAGATTTGTTAGCAACATCTGTATTTCAATTAGTAGAGGATATTAATCCAGAATCCAGAACTCCAGAAATGATAGAAGATATATTATTATCTGAGAAGGTTATTATAGATACTGCTGAAGGTAATAGAATTTTAAATCCCATAAATCAATCTGAAGCTCTCTCTAAAATAGATGATTTAAATACGATTGCAGTTAAAAACTTTAATACTGATATAAATAATCCTCTTATTCGTACAATACGAATTGGGAAAAACTATAAAATATTAGTTGATTACAATGTTCTTAAGAGACTTAAGAAAATAGATCAAGATGTATACGATTTTACTACTAAGATAACTGAGCCTCAAGATGGGGAAACCGGAGAGTATTATACTGCAGAACAGATATATGCAGATTCCATTGAAAGTAAGTCTGAAGAAATTGAAAGTATAAGAGAAGATGGGAAAGCTTTAACTGAATTACTTATACAGAAATTAGAGGGAGAGATTAGAAGATTACAAGAATCTGCAGTTAAAGCTGGAAAAAGAAGAAGTGATCAAGTATCTCTGAAGCAGAAAGAAATACAAGCCATTATTAATAAGATTAAGAAATCTCATCAAAATATTGAAGATCTCTATACAATAGTGCATTATCTACATGATATGTCTGTCAAAGCTGAATCTCAAATGAAGGCTATTGAAGATATATATGAGAAACAAAATGCTCTTGGAAGAGTAGATAACGCCGCAAGAGAAGCATTACTTCGCAAGGTTTCAGAACTTAAGCAAACTATAGATGCTTTCTATTCAAATAATACTTCTAGATCTGCTATTACACTGTTAGGAACTCAAGTAACTAGAATTCTTAGTGCGGGTATGACAAATCGTACTGCAGCTGCACAAGATCTACTAGAGTATATCAATAACGCAGAGGCGAGAATGAGAAATATTGATTCAAAATTTTTAGACAGTGTACTTCCAATACACGTAGATTATTTACTTGAGTATGCCCCAATTGATATCAATACGCAGTTGAATGCTAAGATTACTAGAATAAAAGAAAATAAAGTATTAGTAGATTTTAATAGATTTGATGTTAGATATTTAAAGGCAAGGGCTCAAGGATTTGAGGCAATGCTTGAACTTAATATAAAGCAACTTCAAGATAAGATGATTGGGAGAGAGGCTATTCTCTCTGAGTTAAAATCTACACATAGAGAGGCTGGGTTCTTCTCCACATGGTTAGATCCAATTGTATACAATAGAAAAACTTCTATTCAATTATTTGCAAACGCTGTTAAAGGCAAACTGTTTGAAGCATATCAATCTACGATTGATACTAAATATGAATTAGCTCCTGCTTATAGAAAGTTTGTAGATTACAAGGGGGTTGGGGAAGATAATGTTGAAAAGCTCTATGAAGATATAATTGAAGAAATTTCCATATCTACTAGAGGAAAAGATGGGGAAAGAAAGATTCAAAAGGTTATGGCATTTGTTCAAAGATATAATGTAACTAAGTTTAATGAGAATCTAACTAGTATATATAATACTCTTAAAGAGCAATTTAACTTCCCCAAAGATGCAGATCCAATTGATAAAGATAAATGGTTTAAATCTCCTGAAGGAATAGATTATCAAAATGCTATAGATAGATGGTGGAAAGAGAATACAGTCCCTACTGAAAATGCAGAAGAAGAACTTGCTATTCTAGTAAATGCTAGATTAGCAGTAGGAGATGAGATTGCAAATTTTCAAGGATCAGAATCTGACTTAGCTAGTTTGTATAGAAAAGCATATACACTTGAGGCAGAAATGAGAAGTGTGTATAGTAATAACACATTTAAGGGAAGACTTGCAGTTCCTAATAATTCTTACATCAATGAGAAATTTACTCAGATGCCTGCAGAAGCTAGAGAATATTATGATCTGTTATTAGAGACATATAAAAATGATCAGTTAGATAAGATTGGGGGTACATATCAATACAAGAACTCTTGGGATAATTTTTCATATTTACTTCCCTCAATTGGTATTTCCGCTGCAGAAAAATTATATAGCGGAAATGGGGTAATATCTTCTGCTAAAAGACTTGTAGCTGATGGGGCTACTTTCCAAGAAACAGATACTGAATTCGGGGAATTAGTTTCATTAAACGGAGAAAAATTAAAGCTCATTCCTCTTCATTTTGCTGGAACAATGAGTTCTAATCTAGTATCTAAAGATGTGACTAATAGTATCATTAAGTTTAATGATATGGCTAATAGATTTAAGAGTAAATCTGAAATCAATGGGGTAGTTAATATTATGAGATCAGCTCTTGAGAATAGGAAAAGAACAGTTATGCTTCCTACAGGAGATTTTGCTACAGAATACTATGCTGAAAAACATGGAATTAAAAAGCTTTATGAAAATATAAATACTCAAGCAGGATTATCCGGAGATTTAATACAATTAAATGAGTGGTTGGAAAGTATATTTTATGATAAACAATCTGCAGAACAATTTAAAGATGGATTATCTACAACTAAGATAACTTCTGCCTTGACTAGTTTTACAGCTATTGGAGCTTTAGGTCTTAATGTTCCTCAAGCTTTCAATCAGTATATAATGGATAATGTAGTAGCAACTCAAGAAGCAGTATCTGGGGGATATTTTACTGCTGCAAGTCTTGGGAAAGCAAAGCTATATATGGGTAATTCTATTGGGAATTTGATGGAATCTGCATCTGGGAAGATGACTAAGTCAAATAAAATTGGGGGATTCTTAGAATTAGTTAACGCTTTCCAAGAAGGTTCACAGTCATTTGAAAATTTAACAGGGAGTGCTGCTAAAAAAGCATCAAGTGTTAATAGTTTGACGTTTATGCAAAAAGCTGCAGATATAAGTATGATGGGGGAGAAGGTATTAGCTATGGCCTTTGAGTATGAAGGTAAACTCTTGGATGCTAATGGGAATGTTATAAAAAATAAAGCTGGGGAGGATGCCGACTTGTATGATATGATAATACAAGATTCTAAGGGCAAGTGGATCGTTGACCCACAGGTAGCTAATTTCAGCTTACCAAAATTTGTTGCAAAAGTGTCTGCTATGTCTAAGTCACTTAACCAATTAAGAGGAAGTGTTGATGTTGTAGCAGCTCAACGTAGAAGTATACCTAGGCTTATGCTTCTCTTTAGAAGTTATTTTGTCCCAGGTCTACGTAGAAGATTTGGGTACCTCGATGGGGCACATATTGATGTAGAAAGTGGGGAGCTTACAAATGGGTATTATAATACATTTTTTGGGGCATTGATGAACTTATATTATACAAAGAGTTTATC
>Ga0315902_10009614_pt1 | contig 12909 bp, 10 predicted proteins | sample LakEriMetagenome_9_FD_203523 | JGI IMG/M metagenome (GOLD analysis project Ga0315902, IMG submission 203523) | Freshwater fungal communities from buoy surface, Lake Erie, Ohio, United States - Buoy 12 MA117 | ecosystem: Environmental > Aquatic > Freshwater > Lake > Lake biofilm | place: USA... | reverse complement strand
TGGTGCTCGCGGTCGACCACGCGGGTCGGGTGATCGACGGCGACCAGTTGATCGCCGTGTGCGCCCTCGATCGTCACCGCCGGGGCCGCCTCGCCCACGGCACGGTCGTGGTCACGGTGATGACCAACCTCGGCTTCCGGCTCGGTATGGCCGCCCGGGGCATCGTCGTGCGGGAGACCGCTGTCGGCGACCGCTACGTGCTCGAGGAACTCGAGGCCGGTGGCTACTCGCTCGGAGGTGAGCAGTCGGGCCATCTCATCTTCCGGGATCTCGCCACCACCGGGGACGGTCTGCTCAGTGCCGTGCAGGTGCTCGATCTGTGCGCCCGCAGCGGCACCAGGCTCGCCGAGCTCGCCGACGAGGCGATGACCCGTCTGCCGCAGGTGCTGCGCAACGTGCGGGTGCAGGGGCCGGCCGGCACCGTCGTCGAGGCGCTCCGAGGCCCCATCGCCGCGGCGACGGCCCGGCTCGGCGACGGCGGCCGGGTGCTGGTCCGCCCGTCGGGGACGGAGCCCGTGGTGCGGATCATGGCCGAGGCGACCGATGCCGGCGAGGCCGAGGCCGTCGTCGCCGAGCTGGTCGCCGCCGCGGAGTCGGTCCGGGGCTGACGATGGGCCCGAGCGGCCGACGGCGGTGCATCAGGTCGGTACCGGGCTCGTGAGCCGTTAGCCTTTTCCTTACGGTGTCGCCCGCCCGGTGGCGCCGGTGTGTCAGACAGGAGACCGTCCATGTGCGGGATCATCGCCGTCCTCCGGCGCCGCGGTGCGCACCCGGTGCCGAGCGCAACGGAACTCCTCGGCGTCGTCGAGCGCGCCGAACAGGCCGTCCGTGATGCCGGCTCGGCCCCGGACCTGGCCGCCGCGGTCGCTGCGGTCACGGCCGAGCTGGGCGCGCTCGACCGGACGCTCCGCACGGCGTCGGGTGTCGAGGCGTTGCTCGCCGACGCCTCGCTCCCGGTCCGCCTGGCGTCGGCGCTGACCCGGCTCGACCGCGCGACCGCCGACCTCGAGGCCGGGGTCGACCGCGACGGCGCCGACGGGGTCGTCGCCCCGGCGCAGGTCGAGGCGCGTTCCGCCGCCCTCATCGGTCTCAAGGACGTGCTCTGGTCGCTCCAGCAGGACCGGCTCCGGACGGCCGCAGCGGTGGCGGCGTTCGCCGGACCCGGTGCGGGTGGGGCGGCCATCACGGCCTATCTGTCGGTGCAGGAGGCCCTGTCGGCGATCGACCGGCTCGAGGTCCGCGGGCGGGACTCGGCGGGTCTGCATCTGCTGGTGCGCAACCACGGGCTCGACCTCGGTTCGTCCGCCGTCGCGGCGCTCGTGGCGGCGAGGTCGACCGACGAGCTGTTCGGCTCCGGGTCGATCCGGGTGGTCGACGGTGACGCGCTGTCGTTCGTGTACAAAGCGGCCGCCGAGATCGGCGAACTCGGCGACAACGTCCGGGTGATGCGCTCGGCCATCGAGGCGGACGATCTCCTGCGCCGGGCGCTGTCGGGGCCCGCCGCCGAGGTGAGCGTCCTCGGCCACACCCGTTGGGCGTCCGTCGGGATAATCTCGGGCCCGAACGCCCACCCGTTGAACTCCGAGGAGACGGGGCGCCGGGACGGTCCGTACGCCGCCGGTGCCCTCAACGGTGACGTCGACAACTTCGCCGATCTCAAGGCCGCCCACGGCCTCGCCATCCGCAGCGAGATCACCACCGATGCCAAGGTCATCCCGACCATGGTGAGTCGGGCGCTCTCGTCGGGGCTCGGTTCGGTGGAGGCGTTCCGTCGCTCGGTCACCGAGATGGAGGGATCGGTCGCCATCGGGGTGCAGGTCGCTGCCGAGCCGGACCGGTTGCTGCTCGCCCTGCGCGGGTCCGGCCAGGCGCTCTACGTCGGGGTCACCGACGACGCCTATCTGGTCGCGAGCGAGCCCTACGGGTTGGTCGAGGTGGCCGATCGGTACCTGCGCCTCGACGGCGAGACGCCGTCCGATCCGGCCAACCCGGCGGGCAGCCGGGGTCAGATCGTCGTGCTCGATGCCGCCCGGGCCGGTGAGGCCGAGGGCATCGTCCGCTACTCCTACGACGGGACGGCGCTGGCGGTCTCGGCCGACGAGCTCGTGGTCCCGCAGATCACGACCCGGGACATCGACCGTGGCGACCATCCCCACTTCCTGCTCAAGGAGATCAGCGAGTCGCCGCAGTCGTTCCGCAAGACGCTGCGGGGCAAGCTCGTCGAGCGTGACGGCCTGCTGCACGTCGAACTGGGGGAGGAGACCCTTCCGAGCCGGGTGCGGCGGTCCCTCGCCGACGGGACGATCCGCCGGGTGGTGGTCATCGGGCAGGGCACGGCGGCGGTGGCCGGTCAGGCCCTCGCCCTGGCCCTCGCTTCGTTCGTCGCCGAGTCGCCGCTCGAGGTCACGGCGCTGCCCGCCACCGAACTGTCGGGGTTCGGGCTGCGGTCCGACCTGTCGGACACGTTGACCATCGCCATCAGCCAGTCCGGCACGACGACGGACACCAACCGCACGGTCGACCTCATCCGGGCCCGCGGCGGTTCGGTGATCGCCATCGTCAACCGTCGCCAGTCGGATCTGACCGACAAGGCCGACGGTGTGCTCTACACCTCCGACGGACGCGACGTCGAGATGTCGGTGGCGTCGACCAAGGCGTTCTACTCGCAGATCGCGGCCGGTGTCCTGCTCGCCGCAGCGCTCGCCGACTGCGTCGGCGCGACGTCCGACGAGCGCACGGCTGCGTCACGCCAGGAGGTCCTCGCCGCGCTGGCCGAACTGCCCGAGCTCATGGTGGCGACGCTGGGCCTGCGTGAGCAGATCGCCGACGCCGCCCGGCGGTTGGCGCCGCAGCGCCGGTACTGGGCGATCGTCGGCAACGGGCCGAACCGGATCGCCGCCAACGAGGTCCGGATCAAGTTGTCGGAGCTCTGCTACAAGTCGATCGCCTGCGACGTCACCGAGGACAAGAAGCACATCGATCTGTCGTCGGAGCCGTTGATCCTGGTCTGTGCCGCCGGCCTGACCGGGTCGACCGCCGACGACGTGGCCAAGGAGGTGGGCATCTACCGGGCGCACCGGGCTGCGCCCATCGTCGTCGCCTCCGAGGATCCCGAGCGGTATCCCGCCGCTCTTGCGTTCATCCGTGTGCCGTCGACCCACCCGATGTTGGCCTTCGTGCTGTCGGCGATGGTCGGCCACCTCTTCGGTTACGAGGCGGCGCTCGCCATCGACGCCCTCGCCGTACCCCTCCGTGAGGCGCGGGCCGTGGTCGAACGGGCCGTGTCCCGGGGAGCGTCGAGCGACCAGTTGCGCCGCCTGGCCGACGAGTTCGAGCCGCTGGCAGCGCGCTTCTTCAACGGTCTGCGGGCCGGTAGCTACGACGGGCATCTCGAGGCCTCGACGGCCACGAGGCTGGCGTCGATGCTGCGCTACGCCACCGGTGTCGTACCGCTCGGTACGTACCAGGTGGAATGGGGCAAGGTCGGCACGCCGGCCGTCGTCATCGACGACCTCACCCGTGCCCTCACCGCCGCCATCGACGAGTTGACCCGGCCGGTCGATGCCATCAAGCACCAGGCCAAGACCGTCACCGTCGGGATCTCCCGTTCCGACGAGTCGCTGCTCGAGACCTCGCTGGTGAAGGCCGTCATCGACGCCGGAGCCGGGCGGGACCGCCTCAGCTACGACACCCTGCGCACCCTCGCCGCCTTGAGCCCGACCGTGGTCGAGGTGACCGGCTACACGCGCTACCGGCTCGACGGCCGGCCCGACTCGGACTCGTGCACGATCACCGTGGCCGATCGCGGTGGCATCTCCCTCGACCTGCCGCTGCGGACCGAGCGGAACCCGCGCCTGCGGGGGACCAAGCATCTCGTCGCCTCGGAACAGAGCGTCCTCGTCGCCCGCGGCCGCGCCGACGGCCGGCTCATCGTGATCGTGCCCGAGGTCAAGGGTGGCGAGACGACCGGCATCACGCTGCTGCACGTGCGGTTCCACGACCGGTTGCCGGTCGCCACCCTGCGTACGGCGTTGGCCGGCTACCGCCACCGGTACCGGACCCTCGAGGACGCCGTGACCGAGACCGAGCCGACCTTCCGCGAGGACCTGCTCGAATCGGTGCCGGTCGCCGAGTTGCTGACCCTGCCGGTCAGCACCCTGGCCGACCGTTGGCGGGTCTGAGCCGTACGGGCGGTGGCACCGCAGGGGGCCGCCGGGCCGGTGAGCGACCGGGCCGCCGGGCGGTAGCCTTGCGGCCGTGATCGGTCTCGGGGTGGACACCGTCGACGTGGACCGGTTCCGCACGGTCATCGGCCGTACGCCGGGTCTGGTCGAGCGCGTGTTCACCGAGAACGAACGTCGCTACGCCCGCGAGCAGCGCGACCCGACCCAACGTCTGGCCGTGCGATTCGCCGCGAAGGAAGCCGTGCTGAAGGCCCTCGGCGTCGGCCTCGGTGCCGTCCGCCTCAGCGAGATCGAGGTGGTGCGGGCTGCATCGGGGGCGCCCGGTCTGCTGTTGCACGGCGGGGCGGCCGACGTCGCCGCCCGCAGGGGTGTGGTCCGGTGGTGGGTGTCGCTCAGCCACACCGACCTCGTGGCCGTGGCGATGGTGGTGGCCGAATGATCCCGATCGTGACGCCGTCGGAGATGCGGGCCATCGACGCCGCTGCCCCCGAACCGGTCGAGGAGTTGATCGAACGAGCGGGCGCGGCGACGGCTGCGGTGGCGCTGGGCATGCTGCGCGGTGGCTACGGCCGTCGGGTCGTCGTCGTCGCCGGCAAGGGCAACAACGGCAACGACGGCCGCTCCGCGGCGCGCCGCCTGGTTGCGCGGGGCGCGCGGGTGGTCACGATCGCCCCGGGGGATCCGCTGTCGGCCACGACCGGTGCCGACCTCGTGATCGACGCCGCCTTCGGGACCGGGTTCCGCGGCACCTGGCAGCCGCCCGTCGTCGGCACCGTGCCGGTGCTGGCCGTCGACATACCTTCCGGTGTGGACGGCGAGACGGGTGAGGCGGCTGCGGACGGGGTGTTGCGCGCGACCCGCACCGTCACCTTCGCCGCGCTGAAGCCCGGCCTCGTCCTGCTCCCGGGACGATCGCTCTGCGGCGAGGTCGCGGTGGCGCCGATCGGTCTCGACTGCGGCCGGGCCCGGGCCTGGCAGGTCGAGTCGGCCGACGTGGCGGGCTGGGTGCCGGCCCGCCCCGTCGACAGCCACAAGTGGCGGGCGGCGACCTGGGTGGTGGCGGGGTCGGCGGCCATGCCCGGTGCCTCGCACCTGTGCGTCGCCGCGGCGATGCGGGCCGGATGCGGGTACGTGCGGCTCAGTTCGCCGGGTCTCGTCTCGTCGCCCGGTGCCCCGACCGAGGCCGTGTACCACCCACTCGAGCCGGCCGGGTGGGCCGATCACGTCATCGCCGGTGCCGGCCGGTTCGCCTCGGCGGTGATCGGTCCGGGTCTCGGGCGCAGCGAGCAGGGCGACGTCGAGATCCGCCGTGCGGTCGCCTCGGTGCCGGTTCCGCTCGTCGTGGACGGTGACGCCCTCTCTGCGCTCGGCTCCCGTGCCGCGGACATCCTGCGGGCCCGACCGGCTCCTGCGGTGCTGACGCCGCACGACGGCGAGTTCGAACGACTGGCCGGTCACCGCCCCGGCGCGGACCGCTTCGCCGCAGCCCGGCAACTCGCCGCCGCTTGCCGTTCGGTGGTGCTGCTCAAGGGGCCGACCACCGTGGTGGCCGACCCGGACGGAACGGTCGGCGTGTGCACCGCCGGTGACGCCCGGCTGGCGACGGCCGGAACCGGTGACGTACTTGCCGGTATCGTCGGGGCGCTGCTGGCATGCGGGGTCGACCCGTGGCGGGCGGCGCTCGCCGGTGCCGAGCTGCACGGCCGGGCCGGGCAGGCCGGCCCCGAGCGTGGCCTGGTGGCGGGCGACCTCGTCGCCGCCCTGCCGGGCGCCTGGGCCGGCCTGCACGACATACCACACGGCACGGTACGGTCGTGAGTCGTTCGTGGGTCGTGATCAACCACGACGCCATCGCCCACAACGTGGCCGTGCTGCGCGGTACGGCTGGGCCGGCGACGGCGGTGTGTGCGGTGGTCAAGGCCGACGGTTACGGGCACGGCATGGTCGAGGTGGCGCGCACTGCGTTGCGGGCAGGTGCGTCGTGGCTCGGCGTCGCTCACGCCGATGAGGGCGGACAGCTGCGGTGCGCAGGGATCGACGCCCCCGTCCTGCTGCTGTCCGAGCCGGTGCTGCCCGACGAGCTCGACGCCGTCGTCGCCGCCGGGCTCCGTGTCACGGTGTACCACGAGGACGCGGTCGATGCGCTCGCAGCGACCGGTGCCCCGATCGCGGTGCATCTCAAGGTCGACACCGGCTTGCGGCGCGTCGGTGCCCGCCCCGCCGACGTGGTGGCCCTGGCCCGGCGGATCCGGAGCGCCCCCGGGTTGACCCTCGAAGGGGTCTGGACCCACTTCGCCCTGGCCGACAGCCCGTCCGACCCGTTCACCGCACTGCAGGTGTCCCGCTTCGCCGAGGTCGTCGACGAGCTCGAGCGGGCCGGGTTCGACGTGCCGGTTCGCCACGCCGCGAACTCGGCCGGGACCATCGCCCACCCCGACGCACGCTTCGGGATGGTCCGGCCGGGCATCGCGCTCTACGGCGTCGAGCCGTCGGCGGAGCTCGCCGGTGCGGTCGGGTTGAGGCCCGCCCTCAGCTGGCACACGCGGGTGTCGTTCGTGAAGACGGTGCCGGCGGGCGAGGGGATCTCGTACGGGCACAGGCACCGCACGACGGCGGACACGGTCGTGGCGACCGTGCCGGTCGGCTACGCCGACGGGTTGCCGCGGGCCTGGGGTCTGGCCGGTGGTCCGGTGCTGATCGGCGGGGTCCGCCGGCCGCTGATCGGTGCGGTCACGATGGACCAGGCGCTCGTCGACTGCGGCCCGGGCGCCGAGGTGCGGGTCGGCGACGAGGTCGTGCTGATCGGCCGTCAGGGTGACGCCGTCGTGACCGCCGACGAGATCGCAGCCGGAACCGGGACGATCTCCTACGAGATCCTGACCGGTATCGGTCCCCGGGTCGAACGGCGCCACGTCGGCGGCGGCGCCGAACCCGACGGTCAGGTCAGCTGAGCCTGGAGCGACAACCGCTCGTCGGGCAGGATCACCTGGCGGGCGCGGTTCACCGCCACGTTCACGACGATGGGAGCGCGGAGGTTGGCGGTGAAGGACTGCGAGCCCCGGTCGACGCTGACCAGACAGCAGATGAATGCGTCGCCGGCGTCGTCGAGTTCGATGGCGGCCTGATCGTCGTCGTTGAGGACCAACTCGTAGTCGCCGAAGAACGACCAGGGCACGACGGTGAGGAACGCCAGGTCGCCGTCATCGACCGATTGCAGCCAGTAGTAGTCGGGGTTTCCCTCGACCTCGATCAGCACCGCCCGGGTGAAGTGGGGAAATCCCGGGATACCCCCGACGAAGTCGACGAGCCGGTGCTCGTCGAGCTCGAGCACGCCGAATCGGGTGGTCTGCAACTCCATAGGACACGTCATCCCTTGGTCGAATCGGGTCGGGCACAGTCTTGCAGGACGAGCGGTGGTACCGGCCGTCCGCCGCCGTCAGGCGCGGTAGGTCCAGTGCCACGGCTCATCGGGGACGTCCTCGAAGAAGCCGAAGCGCTCTGCGTTGGTGCGCATCCATGCCTGAGCCCGCTCGTCGAGATCCAGGTCGACGGCGAGACCCCATCCGTGATTGCTCGTGCCGGGCACGGCGGCCCAGCCACCCTGACCGTACAGGCCGACCCGGTCGGCGGTGGCGACCTGCTCGTCGTAGGGCCGGTAGGAGCTGGTGACCCTGATCGCGACGCCGTCACGGCGCGCCGCGGCGTTGAGGCGCCCGAACGCCTCGGCCGCTCTCGGACCGAGGCGGTGCCCGCCCTGGCCGATCGGTACGAGCATCGAGTCGGGCAGCCGGCCGTTGCCCGCAGCCCGCATGGCGTCGGACACGTCGACCGGCGGCAGCGATCCGGATGCTCCGGACGCCTGCCCCGAGCCCCCGCGGGCCTGCTGGAGCGCCCGCTGGAACGACAGCGGGCCCGCCGCCCCCGAGGAGTTGGCGCTGCCGAGGGGGACCGCCGTGACGGCCCGGACCCCGAGCATCCGCTGGATCTCCGAGATCCGGTCACGCACGTTGGCCATCCCCTGACCCGGGGCGGCTCCGATGCTGGTCGAAGCGAAGGTCACGGAAAGGGAAATCGGCGTCGGGACGATGGTCCTGTAGGGCGATCCCCAACCCGGAGGGAGGTCGTCTCCTCGCCCTGAGTCAAAACCGCGCGGAATGGAGGTAGCATTGACGGCGATGCTGGTGCTCACCCGACGTACGAACCAGTCCATCGTCATCGGCGAGGACGTGGTCATCACCGTGGTCGAGATCCGCGGCGAGCAGGTTCGACTCGGGATCAGCGCCCCGCGACACGTCTCGGTGTACCGCGAAGAGGTCCTCGAGCAGATCCGCGACCAGAACCGCCGTGCGGCGGAGCTCTCCGGTGACGACACCGCCCTGCTCCCACGCCGTGCCGCCGAGGGCGCCCACAACGCCCAGCGCTGATCGCGCGCCGCCGGCCGTCCGGGCCGGTCACGGTGCCTGAATAGTCCGATTTCCCCACCTTGGCGACTCAGGGTGGTAGCGGGCGTTGTCGAAACTCCTGGTGGGACCACCGACCTGGTTCCTGGGAGTTGCATGCCATGGACGAGTTCATCGCCCTTCTGACCGAGCAGCGGCAATTGCTCGATGATCTGCTGTACCGACTGGTCGCCGCTCGCGGCGTCCTCGCCGCCGGGGAGATCCGCTTCGTCGGTCGCGCCTCGAACGAGATCCAGACGGTCATCGGCGAGATCTTCCTCGCCGAGCGACGCCGGGCCGAGGCCATCGCCGACATCGCCGGCCGTCTGGGGATCCCGCCGAAGGAGATCACCCTGCGGGCGCTGGCGCAGGCCGCCCCCGAGCCGTTCCGCTCGGTGCTCGACAGCCTGCACGGCGAGTTCCTGCGTCTCACCGACGAGATCGAGCGGAACATCGCACTGAACAAGACCCTTGCCAGCAAGGGTGCGGCCGACCTCGGGCGGATGCTGTCCGCCCTGAGCGGTTCGACGGCCGCAGAACGCCCCCTGACCTACGGCCCCGGCCCCCGCCGCCGCCCGGCCGAGACCCCGTCCCTTCCCACCGTTGCGAACTCACGAGGAGGTCGCCAGGTATGAGCTGGAACTCGCTCCAGATCGGACTCTCCGGCACCGTCGCCGCCCGCCGGGCGATGGAGGTGATCTCGGAGAACGTCGCCAACGTCAACACCGACGGCTACTCCCGTCGCCGCGTGGAGCAGGCGGTCGCCGTGCGGCTCAGCCCCATGGGCTCGGAGCCTTCACGGGAGATCGAGGCCGGTGTCCGGGTCGCCCGGGTCACCCGGATGCGTGACGCGTTGCTCGACAACGCCTACCGGACCCAGTCCGCCTCGGTCGCCGGGTCGCAGGTCCGGGCCGACGTCGCCGCCCGGGCCGAAGAGGTTCTCGGGCCGCTCAACTCCGGTGTCCAGGACGCCATGGGCGACTTCTGGTCGGCCTGGGAGAAGCTCGCGTCGAACCCCGGTGACGTGGCGACCCGCTACGAGGTCCTCAGCGCCGGCGATCGGCTGGCGACCCAGTTGCGCAACAGCGCCCAGCAGATCCACTCGATCGAGCGCCTGATGACCGACCGCCGCAACCAGGTGGTCGACCAGATCAACGAGTACTCGAGGCAGCTCGCCCAGCTGAACAGCCAGATCGGTGACGCCGTGTTCCGCGGTGCCGCCCCCAACGACCTGCTCGACGAGCGGGACGTCCTGCTCGACAAGCTGTCGAGGCTGCTGCACCTCACGACCTCCGAGAACAGCGCCGGCGTGACCAGCGTCTACGTCGGTGCGTTCCCGCTCGTCGACGGGGTCAGCTCGCTCGAGATCTCGACCCCGGCCGGCGGTTCGCCGGTGTGGTCGCTCAACGGTTCGCCGGTCGAGCTCAGCGGACAGCTCGGCGCCATGCAGGAGGCCCTCGATCTCACCCTGCCCGGTGTCGAGAGCTCGCTCGACGAGATCGCTGCCGTGCTGCGGCAGGTCGTCAACGACCAGCACCGGCTCGGTGTCACCCTCGACGGTGCTGCCGGCGGTGACTTCTTCACCGGGTCGTCCGCCGCCGATCTGCGACTGTCGAGCTCGCTCGGGCCCCGTGACGTCGCAGCCGGCTTCACCTCGGCGTCCGCCGACAACGGCAACGCCCTGGTGATGGCCGATCTCGGCACCCGGGCGGTGGCCGGCGCCGGTGCGACCGACGCCCTGCTGCTCGACCTCGCCAGCCGGCTCGGCCGCAACGCCGTGTCGACCGAGCAGATGGCCCGGGTCGCGACCTCGACGCTGTCCACCGCCGACGACCAGCGTCAGAGCGGCATGGGCGTCAACCTCGACGAGGAGATGGCCGATCTCGTGCGGTACCAGCGTGCCTACGAGGCCTCGGCCCGGGTGATGCAGATCGCCGACGAGATGCTCGAGCGTCTGATCAACCTCAACGGCCGCTGACCGGCCTGATCGTCCAACCCCCACCGTTCCCGCCCAACGCCCGAGGATCCCGCGACCATGACACGCGTTCCGTCTCGTACCGACAGCAAGTCGATGCTCGACGCCATGGAGGCCAACTACGGCCGCCTGGTGAACACGCAGCGCCAGATCGCCACCGGCAAGCGGATCACCAGGATGTCCGACGCCCCCGCCGACGCCCTCACCGTCAACGCCCTGCGCAACAGCGAGAAGCGTGCCGGTGCGTATGTCACCGCCGCTCAGGACGGCCTGTCGATGCTGCAGACCCAGGACAGCACGCTGCAGAACGTGTCGTCGATCCTGCAACGGGTCCGGGAGCTGAGCCTGTCGGCCTCCTCGGCCATCGAGAGCGCCAACGGCCGGATCGCCATCGCCACCGAACTGGAAGGGTTGCGCGACCAGCTGGTGAGCCTGGCCAACACCACCCATGCCGGCCGGGCCGTCTTCGGTGGGTTCTCGGCGGCTGCGGTGCAGTCGACCGGTGGCTCGGTGACCTTCGTGGGTGACACGAACCCGATCGAGCGGCGCGTCAGCCCCGACCTGAAGGTGGCGGTGAGCACCAACGGACGCGAGGTCTTCGGGTTCGACGCCGGCAGCCCGGCCGGGTCGGACAACGTCTTCGCCGTGATCAACCGGATCGCGACGTCGGTCCGGGCCGGCAACAACGCCGGTGCACGGGCCGAGCTGGGCAACGTCGACGGCCGGCTCCGTGACGTGACCAACGCACTGGCCTCGGTCGGGGGCCGCGTGTCGCAGCTCGACGTCGTCAAGAACCAGACCGAGGATTCGATCGTGTCGATGCGTTCCCGGCGCAGCGACCTCGAGGACACCGACGTCGGCGCCGCCGTGGTCGACCTCAAGGATGCGCAGAACGCCTACGAGGCGACGCTCGCCGCGGTGGCCCAGCTGCACCGGGCCTCGCTGCTCGACTTCTTGCGCTGAGCTCGCAAGGCGGCCCTCGTGGTCGCCGGACCGGTGTGCGCCGGCGTCGGGGGGCGCTGTTGTCCGCCGCCGGTCCTGCGAGCCGCCCCGGCGTGCGTCCATCGCACGACGGGGACCGATTCGACGTCGATTCGACGCAACCGGGTCAACCGGAGGTTCGTCGATTCGACGTCGATTCGGCGCGTCCGGGCCCGGTCACGGAGGGCCGGGACGGGCGCGGCGCTGCGATGTGTCGACGCTCGAGCGGTGCACGTCCGCCGGTCCCGCCAGCCGCACGACGCCCGCCAGTCGTCGCCGGCCAGGTGGCCGTTGACGGTGCCGTGATCCGGCGCTGCGGTGCCGGCGTACGTCCCGGTACGGGCGCGACCAGTCGCCGACCGGGTCGGGCCCGGACGGCGACTGGTCCGGAGCGGTCGTTCCGTACCTCTGGGTACGTGGCCGCTCAGGCGGCGGGTACGAGCACGGGGCCGAGATCGTCGCGTCCGCTCGCCTCGGCGGCGCGGCGCAGTACGGTGGCGAGGGCCGGTCGGGCGGACACGAGCCGGCGCAACTCGGCGGCGTCGAGTTGCGCGCCGTGGCGGACCACGGCGAGTGCCTCGTCGAGGAAGCCGGCGGCCTCGAGCACCTCGACGATGCCGAGGCACCGGGCCGGGGTGGTGGCGCCCGCGACGATGACGGGTCCGGCGGCGGCTCGCCAGTCGGCCAGGCACCGTTCGAGCAGGGTCCTCACGTCGTCGTCGTCGAGCGTCGCCACGACCTCCTCGAGGTCGTCGCTGAGGTCGTCGGCTCCGAGTTCGTGCACGGCCCGGGCCAGCAGACCGGCCCGGACGCCCGCCGGACGGTCGGTGTCGTCGGCGGCGGTCCGCAGCGGGCACAACGTGGTGAGGCCGTGCGAGCGCAGGCGACCCGACCATTCGATCGCCCGCTCGGCTTCGAGCGACCCGGCGAGCTGCGAGGCCACGGCGAGCACGACCCGGTCACCGGGGCGGATCTGCCAGACCGCATCGGCCAGCCGGTCCCGGGCCGTGGCCGGCAGGGCGTTCAGCTTGGCGAACAGCGGGACCAGACGGTCGGGGGTGATGGTGGCGGCGACCCGACGCAGCCGTGCGTCGTCGTCGGACTCGAAGAGGATCTGCCAGGCCGGGAGCGCCTGGTCGTTGAGCAGCAGTGCCTCGGTCGCAGCGTCGGCGGCCTCGTCGGGCCGGCCGAGACCCCGGTGGGCGAGCGCCCGATGCGTCCAGAGCGTGTCCTCGCGGAAGCTGGTGAAGTTGTCGTTGTACTTGGTCAGCCCGTCGAGGCAGGCGAGCACCTCGTCCCACCGCTCGTGCTGGAGGTGGATCGACGCCTG
>Ga0315902_10009612_pt1 | contig 12912 bp, 10 predicted proteins | sample LakEriMetagenome_9_FD_203523 | JGI IMG/M metagenome (GOLD analysis project Ga0315902, IMG submission 203523) | Freshwater fungal communities from buoy surface, Lake Erie, Ohio, United States - Buoy 12 MA117 | ecosystem: Environmental > Aquatic > Freshwater > Lake > Lake biofilm | place: USA... | reverse complement strand
GTGGAGGTTATTTAAATTCTGGAGGCACTGGTGGTTCTGCAGGTGGTCATGGTAGAGATAGAACTGCTGCTGTTACTCCTGGAAATGAAGGCGGATACTCACCTGTAGAAGGCTATGCTGGTGGAAGATGCACAAGTGGTGGAAATGGAACTGGTTGCGGTGGTGGTGGAGGTGCTGGCGGTGCTGGAAATGACGGCAATAGTAGCAATGCTGGTGCTGGCGGTATTGGAACATATAATGCTATTACAAATGCCACAAAGATAGGTCAATTATCTAGCGGAAACTATTATGTTGCTGGTGGAGGTGGCGGAACATATGCTTCTGGTGGTGGAGGAGGCACAGGTGCTTCTGGTGGACTTGGTGGCGGTGGTGCTGGTGCAAATAATTATAACTCAACTGCTGGTGTAGGAACTGCTAATACTGGCGGAGGAGGCGGTGGCGGTGGAGGATCTTCTACTGTTACTGTTGGTCTTGGTGGCAATGGTGGTTCAGGTGTAGTAATTGTGAGGTATGCAGTCTAATGGCACTTAATCCAAATATGAAAGCAATCCAAACCGTCACAGTAGGAGCGGGTGGGGCGGCTAGTATTGAATTTATTAACATTCCGCAGACTTATACTGACCTTTATCTTTTAGTATCTATTAGAGAAGAAACAAGCGCTTCAGCGGTTGCGTTTATTAAGTTTAACAATACAACCTCTAACAGAAGCGAAAGATACCTTCAAGGAAATGGCTCTAGCGCTGTGAGTGGAACGACTAGCGTTCTGCAATTTATTGCTTGCCAGCCATCAGATACCGCAAATACTTTTGGCAATGCAAGTATCTATATTCCCAATTACACAAGTTCTAATTTCAAAAGCGTTAGTTCTGATTCTGTATCAGAGAATAACGCAACAGGCGCTTTTAGTCGTCTTGTTGCTGGTTTATGGTCTAACACATCTGCTATCAATCAAATAACAATTACAACAGATACAGGCGATGTTGCCCAATACTCAACTGCAACCTTGTATGGAGTTACATCTGCTGCTACTGCAGCAAAAGCAACAGGTGGAAATGTTACTTATGATGGAACATATTTTATACATACCTTTACATCTTCAGGAACTTTTACTCCTACCCAGGCACTTAGTAATGTTGACTTTCTTGTAGTTGCTGGTGGAGGTGGCGGCGGTAGTGGTGTAAATAACGGTGCTGGTGGTGGCGGTGCTGGAGGTTATAGAACTTCCGCTGGAACTTCAGGAGGAGGTGCATCTGCAGAATCCAAACTTTCTCTATCTGCTCAAGCGTATACAGTAACTGTTGGCGCTGGTGGTGGAAACAATACTAGTGGAAGTAATAGTGTGTTTTCAACTATTACTTCAATTGGTGGCGGTCGTGGACAGGGTAACAACAGTGTAAATCAAACTGGAGGTTCTGGAGGAGGAGCGTCTTCTGGAGGAAGCGGTGTATCTGGAACTGCTAATCAAGGTTATGATGGAGGTAATGCTTATAGTGGCAATGGTGGCGGTGGCGGCGGTGGTGGCGCAGGAGCCGTTGGTGTTAGCGCAACCGTATCTTCTGGAGTATCTGGTGGTATAAACGGTGGTGCTGGTGGCGCTGGTGTTGCCTCTTCAATTACTGGAACTTCTGTTACTCGTGCAGGTGGTGGCGGTGGTGGTGGCGCTAGATTCCAAAATGATACAGTGTACTCACAACCAGGTTCTGGAGGTTCTGGTGGTGGTGGTGCAGGCTCTAGCAGTGGAACAGTAAATGGTTCTGACGCAACTGTAAACACTGGTTCTGGTGGTGGAGCAGGTTCTACTACTGGAGGAAATACTAATAGTAGTGGTGGTTCAGGTGGCTCAGGTATAGTAATTATAAGATACCCAGCATCATAATTTTAAACAAAAAAATAACCCCCAGACAAAAATCTGGGGGTATTTTTATTTCCCTAATTATTGATTAGGAAATTTATCTAGCCATTTGTTTATAGCACCTTTATTATAAGATGACCATGAACTCCAGTCTTCCCCGCCTTTTGTCATATAATAGACAATTTCAGCGTTTGTAACTGGGCTAAATAACTCAGCATTTAAATCTAGATCAAACTTATCTCGTCTGTCTGGACCAAGTGTGCCAAGCATGTTAATCTGAAAGATTCCATATGAGGAGTCTCCAGTCTTGGTGTTTCCGTTAAATGCAAACGGGCGACCATTAGATTCAGCCTTAGCAACCGCCCAAGCGGTTCTTAAAGCCTTTCCTTTGAACCCTACTGCCTTAAGTAATTCAACCAACTGGCTGTCAGTTAAACTATGAGCATTTTCATACTTAGTAAGTATTTTTTTATTTTTATCCTCAGAAAGCAGAAAAGCCACCTCTGGGGTGGCAAGAGAAACTACTCCCTGTTTTGATAAATTATTTTTGGTTGCATGAGACGGTATAGCGCCTAAAATAGACACCAACAGAAACGTACCACCAATTACCCCTACCAGCATTTTATTATTGATCAAGTTTTTCCTCCTAAAATGCATATAGCACCATAACAGTGCTATAGCACTAGTATAACACAAAACTACTCATCAGTACAACTTTGTAAGTGCTATAATATAATAACTATGGCATCTGGCTCAACACCCATTTATGATTTACCTTATCCAGTATTATCTGATCCTGTTAATGTATCTGGAGATATACAGTCATTAGCAGAGCAGATAGAAAATGTTTTACCTTCTATTGGACTTCCTTTACATACCCTTGAAATTTCAAATAATAGTGGAACAAATATTCAAAAAGGTGATCCTGTTTATTTAAGTGGATATGATTCTGTAGAAAATAAACCAGAAGTCTCTAGATGTGATGCAGATAATATTAACACTTTTCCTGTAGCAGGATTAGCACAAACAGCAATTGCAGATGGATCTAGTGGAGTAATTGTTATATCTGGAGTATTTAGTGATATTGATACTTCTGCATTTACTTCAAGTACAATTTTATATACCGATTCTGGTGGCGGACTTACTGACATACAACCATCTTCAGGTTCTGGTGCAGTAGCAACTGTTGCATATGCAGATGTAACTGGAATATTAATTGTTGGAGCAGTTAAAGGCAACGGTACCTGGGGATCAATGAAAGCAGGATTATCATAATGGCAACTTATAGAAATCAATCACCAATCGCTATTGGTTCTGAACCACCACAATCTGTTTGGACAATTGTAAGAGGTGATACTGCTTCTTTCAAAATGTATGTTCAAGACGATGCAGGCGATCCATTAGTCATAAACGACTGGACAATTGAAATGGATTTTTATCGTCCATCTACAACTAGCGTTGTTTTAACAGTTACACCAGAAGCAGATGAAGACGACGGTCCAGGAGAATTCACAGTCTATCTAGAATATGATGAGACAGAACTTCTTGAAACAGGTGATGAATTTGATATTCAAATGTCAGCAACATCAAATACCATCGTTTGGACAGTTCTGCAGGGTACTGTAAAAATGATTGAGGATATTACAGACTAATGGCTACAGCAACTGTCATACCCACTGACAGTAAGAGAGTCATTGAGGTAGTTCAAACTTGTAGGTCTAGAAAAGCAACCGTCATTTCTGACCTACCCTTTTATATTAGGGTAACAAATATTACAGTTCCTAACTATAGTCCACAAAATGTACCCCCAATTGGCATTGCTATCATTGGTGTCAATAACTACATTTTATGATATAATCACAATATGGCCATCCTACCAATTAATCAGTTAAAAGCAAAATTTGAAACAGGCGATAGACCTACTGGCCAAGACTATTCAGATCTTATTGATACTACTTCATATCGTGCAGACTCACTTGGTGGAGATGGAAACAACTCAGTAACAATCAACGGTATTGAATCAGCGACGGTATTTGACACAATAGACACATCTACCTGGAGAACAGTTAAATACCTTATCCAATTATCTAATGCTTCAGGAAGTGCTTATAGAAGCACTGAAATAAACTTAGTTTTTGATGGTACCAATCAAAATATTACAGAATTTGCCTCAGTAGCAAACACTGGAAATAATGTAGGAAATATAACTGCTAGTTTAAATTCTGGTACAATTAGCATGACGGTGACACCAACACTAACGCCGATGACCATACGGTATTACCGCACTGGTTTGAAGGCATAGACCCACAAGGAGATAAAGAATGGCAACAGTCGACAAAGCCTTTCGCATCAAGAACGGCCTGGTAGTAGAAGGATCATCTGCTACTGTTAATGGCTCTAATGTTCTTACAGAAGCGAGCACAGAATTCTTGCAAGACACTACGGCGGCCATGTTTGATGGCGCTCAAAGCGGAATTTCATTTAGTTACAATGATACATCAGGAAAAATTACTGCTACAGTATCAACAACCCCAACATTTGCAGATAGAATCATCTTTGAAGGAAATACACCAGATGATTTTGAGTTAACACTTCTTGCACCAGAACCAACACAAGATGTTACAGTAACTCTTCCAAATGCAACAGATACTCTTGTAGGTAAGGCTACAACAGATACATTTACAAACAAAACTTTTGATACAGGTGATACAGGAAACACATTCCAAATTCAGAATAATACAATTAATTCATATTCTGGTTCTGGAAGTACAGTTATTCTTAATAATACCCCAACAATTTCTAGCCTATTTGTTAACTCTGGTCTTAACCTAAATGGTTCAACAACTGGACACACACAACTTTTGGCACAAAGCACTGCAAGCGGAACAATTACATTCCCAGCAGTTACTGGAACTGTCGTTACGACTGGCGATACTGGTTCTGTAACAAATACAATGCTTGCAGGTTCAATTGCAAACGATAAACTTTCAAACTCTTCAATAACAGTAAATGGTGCATCAATTTCTCTTGGTGGAAGCCAGACAATTACTGCAGTAAATCCAAATGCTCTTACAATTGGCACTGGCCTTTCAGGAACATCTTATGATGGATCTTCAGCGGTAACAGTAGCAATTGACTCAACAGTAGCAACAACATCTGGAACACAAACACTTACAAATAAGACTCTTACATCTCCAGTAGTTTCAGGACTGGCTCTTTCTGACTCAAGCATTGTGTTTGAAGGATCTTCCGCAGACGCAAACGAGACCACTCTTACAGTCACAAATCCTACTGCAGATAGAACAATCACTCTTCCAGATGTAACTGGTACAGTAATTACAACAGGTGATTCTGGAACTGTTACAAATGCAATGCTTCAAAATTCAAGCATTACAATTAATGGAACTGCAACCGCTCTTGGTGGATCAATTAATATCACTGCTGGTGTTTCTAGCGTTAGTGGAACATCAAGCCAGATTGCAGTAAGTTCAACTACTGGTGACATTACTTTATCTCTTCCAAGCGCAGTAGTATTCCCAGGAACTGTAACACTTAATGCAGATCCACAGAGTGCTCTTGAAGCGGCAACTAAGCAATATGTTGATGCCGTTGCAGAGGGACTACATGTTCATGCTTCTGTAGTAGCAGCAACAACTGCAAATGTTGATCTATCAACTGGCCTTGAGGCTGGAGATGTAATTGACGGCGTAACTCTTGTTGCTGGTGACCGTGTTCTTGTTAAGAATCAGAGCACAACATCAGAAAACGGTATCTATATTGCTTCAACGTCTGGTGTTGCAGTTCGTGCAAGCGACTATAACACAGCGTCAGAAATTGATCCAGGTGACTTTTTCTTCGTAACTGGTGGTACTAATTACGATAATACTGGCTGGGTACAAACAGCAGTAGTAACAACATTGGGAACAGACCCAATTACATTCGAACAGTTCTCTGGTGCTGGTACTTATCTTGCTGGTAATGGATTAACTCTAACTGGCAATACATTCAGCATTAATACTGGAGTTACAGTAGATCTTAATACAGCGCAGACATTAACAAACAAGACTCTTACAAGTCCATCAATTACTACACCAACAGTAACTGGACTTAAGTTAAATGACTCAAGCATCGTGTTTGAAGGATCTTCTGCGGATGACTTTGAAACAACACTTTCAGTTGTAAATCCAACAGCAGATCGTACAATTACTCTTCAGGATGGAACAGGCACACTAGCCTTTACATCAGATATTGAAACTGCTGTAGATAACTTTGGTAACGCAGTAACTGGCGGTACTGGAATTACAGCATCTTATGCAACAACAAACAATGTTCTAACAATTACAAACGCAGGTGTAACCAGCATCACGGGAACAGCAGATCAAATCTCAGCAACCGCTTCTACTGGTGCAGTAACACTATCTCTACCACAGAGCATTGCTACAACATCTAGCCCAGCATTTGCAAGCATTGGTGTTGGATATGTAACACTTACAGATGCTCTTATGGGTACTGCTACAACAAGCGTTACGACAACTAGCGCAACTGTAGTAGATTCATGGGCAGCAGCAACATTTAAGTCTGCTAAGTATGTAGTTCAAATGCGTAATGGAAATGACATTGAGGTTCTTGAGGCTCTAGTAACAGTCGATGGAAATAACAATGTATATATCACTGAGTATGCTGATGTTCAGAGCAATGCACAGATTGGTACAATCGATGCAGATTACTCAGGATCAGATGTTCGTCTACTCGTAACATCAACAAATGGTACAACAGTAAAGGTGCACAGAACGCTAATCGAAGCGTAATGTGAACCACGAAGGGACAGTGAACTTCAGTGGCAACAACCGATAGAGACTTTGTAGTAAAACAAGGCCTTAAGGTCGCCACTGGAGTTACATTCCCAGATAATTCAGTTCAAACAACAGCCTTCACTGGCTCTGTAATTACTGTAGGATCTTCATTTCCTGTAAGCCCATCAAATGGTGCAATGCATCTAGATACGAATACAAATCGTATTTATTATTATTACAGCAGCACATGGTATGCCCTTGCAAATTATGACGATACTTCTGGAGTAACAGATCACACACATAATACAGATGGCTTTGTAGAAGATGTTTATCAGTATCAAGGAAATGGCCCAGTAGGACCATGGCTTGGAACCTCGCTTGATGGCGGTACACCAGCAACAACATCATTTACATCAGTAATTGATGGAGGTTCAGCAGCATGACAAATTTTGGTATAATGGAAGTTAACTTGGAGGTTTATTGTGGCCGTTAGAATTCAAATGCGTAGAGGTTCCACCTCTGACTGGAATACCGCAGACCCAATTCTTAATGAAGGTGAAATTGGATACAATACTACCCTAGGTCAAATCAAAATTGGTGACGGTTCTACAGCCTGGTCATCTCTTGACTATATGGTTACAGATGCTGAACTTACTACAAGTCTTGGTAACTATATTGAACTTACAGAAAAAGGCGCAGTAAACGGTGTTGCTGAATTAGATTCTAATAAAAATGTTTTAACTGCATCTTCTGTAATTTTTGAGGGTGCAACAACAAATTCTTATCAAACCACAATTACTGTAGTAGAACCTACACAAGATGCAACAATTACAGTTCCAAATGTCACTGGAAATATGATTACTAGTGGAGATACTGGAACAGTCACAAATGCTATGCTTGCTGGCTCTATTGCTAATGATAAACTTTCTAATTCTGGAATTACTATTAATGGTACACCAGTTGCTCTTGGTGGAAGTATCTCTATTGCTGGAGATATTGAAGGAGTTACAGCGGGCACAGGTTTAACAGGAGGAGGTACAAGTGGTACCGTAACTCTTAATGTTGATACCACAGTCGTTGCTACCACAAATAATACCCTTACCTTTACTAATAAAACAATTGCTCTTGGTTCAAATACTGTTTCTGGAACACTAGCAGAGTTCAACTCAGCACTTACGGATGCAGATTTTGCAACCATTTCTGGCTCTGAAACATTAAGCAATAAATCAATTTCAGGTACTAGCAATACAATAACAAACCTTGCTAATACATCACTAACTAATTCTTCAATTACAGTAAATGGTAGTTCAATTTCACTAGGTGGATCTGCTACTGTTACCGCCGTAAATCCAAATGCTTTGACAATCAGCACAGGTCTTTCAGGTACTTCTTATGATGGATCTGCTGCAGTAACAATTGCCGTTGATTCTACAATTGCTACAACATCTAGTTCTCAAACACTTACCAATAAAACTCTAGGTTCTGGAACAGCACTTTCTGCAGACTTGTCAGCAGCAACTTATAAAGTAACTGGTCTTGGTACCCCTACAAATGCATCAGATGCTGCTACAAAGGCTTATGTTGATGGAGTGGCAGAAGGATTGCATGTTCATGCTTCTGTAGTTGCTGCTTCAACTAGCAATATTGCTTTGCCAACTGCTCCAGCAACGTTGGACGGCGTTTCACTTTCTATCAATGATCGTGTTCTTCTTAAGAATCAGAGCACAACATCAGAAAACGGTATTTATGTTGTAATTAATGGAGATCTTGCTCGTGCAGCAGACTATAACACAGCAGCAGAAATTGATCCAGGCGATTTCGTATTCGTTTCTGGTGGTACAGTAAATGACAATACTGGATGGGTTCAGACTCAAACAGTTACCACTCTAGGAACAGACCCTATCGTATTTACTCAGTTCTCAGGTGCTGGCACATATTTGGCTGGTACTGGACTAACTTTAACAGGTAATACTTTTAGTATTAATACTGGAACAACGGTTGATGTTAGTACTGCACAAACACTAACAAATAAAACAATTGCTCTTGGAAACAACACTATTTCAGGAACTATTGCTCAGTTTAATACCGCTCTTACAGATGCTGATTTTGCTACCCTTGCAGGATCTGAAACATTTACTAATAAGACTTTAACTAGCCCAATAATTACTGGCCTTACACTTAATGACTCAAGCATTGTTTTTGAAGGTTCTTCTGCAGATGAGTTTGAAACTACTCTAACAGTTACAAATCCAACAGCAGACAGAACAATCACACTTCCTGATGCTACAGGTACAATAGCATTACAAGGATTCATTCCAGCCTCTCTAACATGGGGAGATTTGAAGAATGGAAAGTCTGCTTAAGTAAATAACAATAGTACTTTGTAAAATTAAAAGTACTCAACCTTAACTTGATAGTTAAAGTTTATAAAATCGTTATAAATCAATTTGTTTTTAAATAAAACTTTGTGCTATACTTGGGAGTACTTTACGATTTGTAAAGTTCTAATATTATTTTTAGTGAGAGGTTCGTAAATTAAATGTCAGATGTATTTTCTTTTAGGCTTTTGGAAGAATTTGTTAATAAATATAAGGATATTGAGGCTCCTTTTGGCTTTACCGATGCAGGTGGCAACTCTTTAGGTGAGATTACCTTTATCCGTACATACTCCAGAGTCAAGGAAGATGGCACAAAGGAACGCTGGCATGAGGTTTGCAAGAGGGTAATTGAAGGAATGTATTCTGTTCAAAAGAACCATGCTAAAGAAAACCGTTTACCTTGGAATGACAATAAAGCACAGAAATCAGCCCAAGAAGCATATGACAGAATGTTTAATTTGAAATGGACTCCACCAGGACGTGGGCTATGGGCTTTTGGTACCCCTATGACGATGGAGAGACGCAATTCGGCAGCCTTGCAGAACTGCGCCATGGTATCTACTAGGGACATTGATAGAAACGATCCAGGTGCCCTTTTTGGCTGGGTTATGGATGCCTTGATGCTTGGGGTAGGGGTAGGATTTGACACCCTTGGCCAAGAAAAGGGTATGGAAATATATCCCAATACCAAAGAAGAAATAACATATGAAATTCCTGATACAAGAGAAGGATGGGTAGAGTCTGTAAGACTTCTTCTTAATTCATACCTAAAGCCAGGACAGGCTAAGATTAATTTTGATTATTCTAAGATTAGACCACTTGGTGCTCCTATTAAGGGATTTGGTGGTACCGCTTCAGGTCCAGCACCACTTATTAAATTGCATGAAACAATTCGTAAAGTTATTGGAGATAGAGCAGGAGAAACTCTTGACTCTCGTGCAATTGTAGATGTTGTAAATCTTATTGGTACCTGCGTTGTTGCTGGTAACGTTCGTCGTTCTGCAACACTTGCCTTGGGTTTGCCAGAAGATAAAGACTTTATTAATCTAAAGAATTCAGAAGTATTTCCTGACAGAAATTCATTTGATCCAGAAAATCCTGGTTGGGCATGGATGAGCAATAACTCTATTGCTGCTAAGGTGGGAACAAAATATGAAGACTCTGTTGATTTAATTGCAAATAATGGAGAGCCAGGATTTATTTGGCTTGATGTTGCTCGTAACTATGGTCGTCTTGCAGATCCAGCAGATGGAAAAGACTATCGTGTTATGGGATTTAATCCATGTGCAGAACAACCATTAGAATCCTATGAACTTTGTACTCTTGTTGAGGTTCATCTAAATCGTCACGAATCAAAAGAAGATTTCTTGCGTACTTTGAAGTTTGCTTATCTCTACGGCAAAACAGTTACACTTGTTCCTACACATTGGCAGATTACAAATGGTATTATGCAACGCAATCGTCGAATCGGAACATCATTAACTGGTATTGCATCATTTGCAGATCAAAATGGCTTGCCAACAGTTCGTGAGTGGATGGACGAAGGATATAAAACAATTCGTAAATATGATCATTCATATTCTGAATGGCTATGTGTTCGTGAATCAATTCGTGTAACAACAGTAAAGCCTTCAGGCTCGGTATCACTTCTATCTGGTGCAACTCCAGGAGTTCACTGGGGACCAGGAGGAAACTTCTTTCTTCGTGCAATCCGATTTGGTAACCAAGATCCAATGATTAGTTTGTTTAAAGCAGCAGGGTATAAAATGGAAGCAGATCTTGTATCACAAAATACAACTGTTGTATATTTCCCTGTTCATTCTGGACATGCTAGATCTGAAAAAGATGTCACTTTATTTGAGAAGATTGGTCTTGCTGCTACAACTCAAAAGTATTGGTCAGACAATGGTGTTTCTGTTACCCTTTCATTTGACAAGGACAAAGAGACAGAGCATGTTGCTCCAGCACTTCATATGTATGAGGGTCAACTCAAGGCTGTGTCATTTTTGCCTATGGGTAATAAAACATACCCACAGCAACCATACACTCAAATTACAAAAGACGAATATAACGCCTATGTTGGTGAGATAAAGAAGATTAATTGGTCTGCCATTTATGACGGGGTAGACAATTTAGAGGCTGAAGGCGAAGCATACTGTACTACAGATACATGTATGATTAAAATATCCTAACTGCTATAATTGGGGTAGGAGATATTAATGACTACCCCATCTAATTTATACGCAGAAAAAATCTTTGCGGAACATCCCACCATCATGTGGGCATTAGATGACAGTGCTGATTATATTAGCCTTGTTGATGAAACAGATAGAAATGTTAGTCTTTGGACAATCACAGATGGAACAGCAACAACTTCTTCAGTCGTAAATGAGCCATTTCCAGATAGCGTAACAACTGAGATAGATGGAGATGTTCCTGCAGTAAGTTCTGGCAGTGTACTATGCGTAAGTCCTAATATTGTTAATTTTACAGATTTAGACCAGACCCTTAAAACATTTTGTATTGGCGCATATTTTTATTCTCAAAGCGCATATTTAACTTCAGTATCAATCGGGTATCAATATACAGATACAACATCATCTCAAATCATACAAAGAGTAAAAACATTTGATACTAATATTTTTGAAGCATGGGGCTTTGTTTCTGGCACATTTGATATTCCAGATGAAGATACAGATTTAAGAATTGTATTAGAGTTTACATATGATCAAGGCGGATCAACATCAGATTATGTATTTTATACTAATGGAATAACGCTTGGACAATGGTCTGAAGATTTTAATACAACATCTCTTGGAGTCACTCCAATTTCATTACCATCAAATATTCCACTAACAACTTTAGAGTGTATACCTGCTGACCCATATGGTCTAGGTGGGGATGTGGGATACTATTTAGTTTCAAGCAATAATCTTAAGGCTCGTAATACTGCGTTGCCAATGGTTTATGGAGCATCAAATATTACAAGGCTAAGAGAAAATGGTGGAGAGCCATCTTTAATTATTCCTGGAAAAGGGTTTTTAAATAAAGCAGGACAATTTAAAGAATATACTGTTGAGTTTTGGATGAGAGTAAATTCAAACACTTTTGCTCCTAAAAGAATTTTTGGTCCAATATCATCAACAGATGGTCTTTATATTGAGGGTGGTTTTTTAACTTTAGTAATTGGAAATACATTTGCTTCTCACTTCGTTGGTGAGTGGTTTAGACCAATGCTAGTGCATGTTCGTATCATTAGAAATAATGCAACAGTATTAATAAATGGAGAAGAAGTTATTTCCTTAAATATTAATACAGATACTTTAGATTTGCCAGACATTCTTAATAATAGTGGAGATGATCAGGACTGGCTAGGATTTTATGCATATGAAGAGGTAAGCCCAATTGAATTAGACTGTATTGCAATCTATCCGTATTCAGTTGCAGTAAGTGTTGCAAAGCGTCGTTGGGTTTATGGACAAGGAGTTTTGTCTCCAGAAGCAATCAACTCTGCTTATGGAGGAACACAGGCTTTTATAGATTATCCATTTGCAGACTATACTGCTAATTATAATTACCCAGATTTTGCCAGATGGGATCAGGGTACGTTTGATAATCTTGTAACAACAGAAACATCAATTACAACACCAAACTACTCTTTACCAGAAATTAGCACGGAAACAAAAACACTACAAGAATTATATGATGATAATCAGGCCATTCAAGATCCTAATGATGATACCTTTATAACCTTTAGACCAAATACATCGTGGGTATCAGTTCAGTCATATTTTAATTTCCCTAGATTTAATATTATTAATGATGGTATTCATAGCATATACGGAGTATTTTCATCTGATGACCTTTTAACAGAAGAAACTCTTTTTAA